>OQVP01000363.1_pt1 | contig 17443 bp, 13 predicted proteins | sample 1691541 | NCBI WGS metagenome assembly OQVP01 (sample SAMN03418258, study PRJEB22391) | human gut metagenome | biome: human-gut; feature: organic feature; material: feces | host: Homo sapiens | place: Tanzania | collected 2013-01 | reverse complement strand
CAGAGTTCGGGACATAAGTGTAAAAATCTCATTTTGGCAGCGCCTTACGGGCGTCGGCACGGTAACGGTCAACTCTTCCGATCATACAATGCCTGTGCTTGTTATGCGCGATATTAAGCGTCCCCGTGAAGTTAAAGAAATGCTTCATCAACAGGTCGAAAAAGCGAAAATCGCCTATCGCGTCCGCTATAATGAAATGATGGGCGCGGCGGGTGATGCAAACGGGGATGGGATCCCCGATGTGCTTCAGGATGGAAATTTTGGCGCATGATTCAAAACAAATCTTAGTACGAAACAGTTTTCAATGCGCAATGCGCAGTCAACGTGAGCCGGTGGGAAGAAATACCCTCTCGGCTCACGTTTTGTTTTGCGTTCTGCCGCCGCTGCCGGTTTTAAACTTAAACCTTTTTGCGCGAAGCCCGTTTCTGCGCACGGTTCTCGAAATAATCATATACAATACGGAATCAGGGGCATATAAGAAACTTATGTAAAAAAACTGTGACAAATTTTTAAAATAATGTTGCAATTCGGAAACAATGATGCTACAATATATGCGTACAACATATTTGTGCGTTAATTATCTACATCCGAAGGAGAGTCCAACATGAAAGCATTTCGCAAACCCATCGCATTGCTTGTGGCCTTGCTGATGGCAATCATTCCTTTTTGCGGCTTTGCAGAAGCCGGCCCCGTTCGAACCGAGCTTGACGACGCATTGAATGTTCCGGGCGGAACACTCAGCTTTTCCGACGGCGGAACAGAATATCCCATGCAGGCTGTCACAGTTGATGAGCGTGTCTGCGCAAAGACAACAAACCAAACCATCGGCAGGGCAACCTCCTCTGTAACGCTGACTGCAAGTGTTGCGGCGGGCACGGTTTTGAAATACGACATCAAAACCAGCACGGAACCTACCTTCGACAAATTCACGCTCACCGTGAACGGTGCCGTGATTGCAGCACACACAATGCATGGCATAAACGATTGGACGGAAAAGTCCTATATCGTGACAGAGGCAGGCGACTTCACTTTCGTTTTCGGTTATACCAAGGATTCTTCCGTTGACCGGAACGAGGATACCGTCTGGTTGGACAATATCCGCTTTGAAGAGCCTGTTTCCGTGACGGGAATCGAACTTCCCGCAAATGAAACCGTCTATATCGGCACGCCGCTCACGCTTGTTCCCGTTATCTCTCCCGAAAACGCAACGATTCAAACTGTTGCATGGGCAACGGACAACGAAGAGGTTGCAACCGTCAATGCGGCAGGCGTTGTTACCGCTGCTGCGCAGGGTGAATGCAATATCACGGCAACAACTGCCGACGGCGGATTCACCGCAACAACTCATATAACCGTCCCTGCGCCCGTATCGCCGGAATCCGTCGAATTGAATTTCACCGAGGGCGATCTCGCGGCGGGCAGCTACGTTACCAATGTTTTTGCAACAGTACTTCCGGAAAATGCATACGATAAAACGGTAACGTGGGAATCTTCCGACACAAGTCTTGTGACCGTTACCTCCGAGGGCAAAATCTCTGCAATGAGCAATGTAAGCGGCACCGTCGTTGTCACTGCAACGACAGCGAACGGCCTTTCGGCTTCAATCACAATCAACGTTATCGCGCCCGATGATATGCCCGGGCTTGCGGATTTTCCGTTCACTCCCGCTGAAGTGGACACCGACTACACCGGCGTTATTGCGTGGAACGTTGTTCCCCACCTGCGCTTCCCGCGGTCAACGGCAACAACAAGCTTCCTGTCAACCACCAACGCTGTCGGATACGAATTTGAGCTTGTTGAAGGCAAAACATACGATTTCCTGACTTATTCGCCCAACGGGCTGCGCTTCGACACATATCTCAACGTTATCGCACCCGACGGCAGCTATCTTGTTTGCGACGACGAATCCGCAGGGCTCGGATTCGGACAGAAACTTGATGTTACTGCACCGATGAGCGGCACATATCGCGTGCTTGTTTCCGCTTATCATTATCACGGTGCCGGCGAATACGGTCTCCGCGTTGCGGAACATCCGTACATTGTGCCGACCGGCGTTGAGTTTGCGGCGGACAGCACGGAACTCCCCATCGGCGGAACGGAGCGGCTTGTTTACAGCCTTATTCCCGCAAATGCAACGAACCAAAACGTAACGTTCACTTCCTCCGATGAGTCCGTTGTGACCGTCAGCGAGAACGGCATTGCATCCGGCGTTGCAGTCGGTTCGGCAATTATCACCGTAACCACCGAAGAGGGCGGATTTACCGACACGATTACTGTCAACGTTGTGAACCGCACGGTTCTGTTCGAAGAAACATTTGACAACAGCCCCAACGACAGATGGGTTCGCCGAACGGGTGCTGCAAGCGATACCTATTGGTATTTCTCAAACGGTGCAAAGGCACATGGCGGTTCGGGCGGTTTTGCGGCATCCGACTCCTTTGATGAAGACTATCCCGCAAGCCCCGACAACTGGCTCATCTCCCCCGCCATTGAGCTTTCCGGAGACAGTGCGGTCTATACTCTTCAATATTTCGTCTCCTGCGACGGATTTGCCGGTGAACATTACGAACTCAGACTCAGCACGACCGATAATTTGAATACGAGCTTTACCGAGGTGCTTTTGAGCGAAACACTCTCCAACACTTCATATGAGGCACGCGTTATCGATCTCTCCGCATATAAAGGACAGACAATTTACCTTGCATGGCATCACTGCGATTGCACGGATGTTATGTCCCTCCTGCTTGATACCGTAACGGTCATCGGCGCGGGCGGCGAAACCCCCGAACCGGTTCCCGGTGATGTAAACGGCAGCGGCGCGATTGAAACAGGGGATGCACTCCTCGTTCTTCGCTATATGCTCGGCGTGGAAACTCTTACGGAGGAACAGCTTGCAGCGGCGGATTTCGACGGCAGCGGTACCGTTGAACAGGCGGATGCACTGCTCATTCTTCGCGCTGCACTCGGAATCGGTGCATAAAGCGGCACGGTTCAGGCTCCTTTCCGCAAAAGCGGGTGAAACGGAGCAACTCACACATTCTTAATGCAATTTTCTTTTGCGGAGTGCTTGGAACCCACTCCGCAAGATCGGGGAAATACTAAGTGCACGAAAACCACCTGCCGAACGGCGGGTGGTTTTCGTATGCTGAATTATATGCTTTTATGTCCGGCAGCTTTCTGCGGCGAGGCACGGTGCGCCGGCGCAGTGTCAGCTTTTGATGCTTTCCTCAATAAAGGCATTCGCCGCCGAAAGCAGCTCATTGGCTTTCTGCTCGGCCTCCTCAGGTTTTTTTGCGGAAGCACTGATGTAAAGCTTCAGCTTGGGTTCTGTTCCGCTCGGGCGGACAATAACGGAGGAGTTTCCGCCTTCGCTGAAAGTAAAACGAAGAACATTGCATTGCGGCAGCTGAGCGGCAAAAGAAAGATTAAACTCGAAATCCTTTGTTGTTCCGTTGGAATAATCCTCAAAAACTTTAACCTTGTGCGCACCGAACTGCTGCGGCGTTTTGCTGCGGAGGTCGCTCATTGCGCGGCAAATGCGTTCCATGCCCTCACGGCCCGCAAGGGTGTAGGATTTTGTTTTTTCAAAATAGCAGCCGAATTTTTGGTAAATCTCCTGCAGCATGTTCCAAAGAGTTGACCCTTTGCTCTCGCAGTAAATTGCTGCTTCGCAAACGAGAAGAGCGGTTGAGATTGCATCCTTATCGTGAACGAAATCGCCGGCAAGGAAGCCGTAACTCTCCTCAAAACCGAACATGAAAGTGCCCTTGTGCTGCTTTGCGGCAAGATCGATTTGCTCTGCAATAAAGCGGAATCCCGTCGGAACGGTGCGCATTTCAACCCCGAAAGAAGCGCATATCGCATCCGCAAGCCCGGTGCTGACGAGGGATTTAACAACGAAGGCATCATCGGGCAGCTCTCCGCGTTCGCGTCGCATGGTCAAAATATAGTAAATCAGAAGGCAGCCGATCTGGTTCCCGGTAAGGGGACGATATCTTCCGCCCTTTGAGCGGCAAATGACGCCAAGCCTGTCGGAATCCGGGTCCGTTGCAAGAAGAAGTTGTGCATCGGTTTTTTTCGCAAGCTGCAAGGCGAGTGTAAATGCGTTCGGATCTTCGGGATTCGGTGCCGCAACGGTCGGAAAATCGCCGTCGGGCTGCGCCTGTTCTTCAACAACGCGCAGTTTTTTAAGCCCTGCCCGCTTTAAAATCTCCGTCACGGGAACAAGCCCCGCGCCGTGCAGCGGAGTGTAAACCACGCGATAGTTTGCGCCGCGCTCCTGCATCAATTCGGGATTGAGGCGGAGAGAAAGAGCTTTTTTATAGTATGCTTCATCAACAAGATCGCTGACGGTGCAGATCATCTGGCTTTCGTTCACCGAAGCGAGTGAGCTCGTGTCGATGTCGAAATAATCTGCGCGGCGGATGCTTTCAAAAATCTTTTCCGCAAGCTCGGGGCCGACCTGTCCGCCGTGCGACCAGTAGACTTTATAACCGTTGTACTGCGGCGGATTGTGGCTTGCGGTGATTACGATGCCCGCTGCGCACCATAATTCCCGCACGGCAAACGAAAGCTGGGGAACGCTGTGAATGGAAGAAAAAACAAAACTGCGAATGCCGCAGACGGCAAGCGTTCGCGCAGCTTCATAAGCAAATTCCTTTGAGCAGCGGCGCGAATCATACGCAATGGCAACTCCGCGCGCCGCCAGTGCCGGGGATATTTTGGAAATGACGGCGGCAAGTCCCGCAGTCGCTCTGCGAACGACATATACGTTCATTCTGTTTGTGCCGGCACCGAGAATGCCGCGCAGACCGGCCGTTCCGAATTCAAGCTCGGTATAAAATCTGTCTTCCTGCTCTTTTTCGTTATCCTTAACGGAAAGAAGCTCGGCGCGGGTTTTTTCATCGATCGCGCTGCTGTTAAGCCAACGCTGATATTCTGTTTTATAATCCTGCATTTCGATCCTCCTTTGTATTTTGCGGGTTAAAAACGTGCGGAGCAATCAACGGAACATGCGGCTTTTTTCAGCTGCCGGTCTTTCCGCTTTATTTGCTTTTTCCGTACCTTCCGTATTTTCCGTATTTTCCGTATCCTCCGTACCTTCCGTACCTGTCGGAATACCTTCCGTAGCGGGAATATCTTCCGTAATTCAAACCGGAAGCGGAGCTTTGAGCATTGTTCAGAACATAGCCGATGAACCTGATGCCCGTGTGCGAAAGGTTGCCGATGCCGTTGACAAGGCTGCTTTTGCGCGTGTATTCACGGCAAACAACATACACCGCACAATCGGAATATCCCGCAAGCACCTGTGCATCCGCAAGGATGGCGCAGGGCGGGGAATCCAAAATGATAAGCTCCGCAACCTCGCGCAGAGCGTTGATGAGCTCTGCCATTTTATCGGTGCGGAAAAGCTCGGCGGCATTGTCCGCAGTGGTATTGCCGTTGATTACAAAAAGATTATCCACAGGCTGGCTGATAATGTCCGCAAGCTCCGCCGTGCCGTTAAGGTATTCAACCAATCCGGCCGGTTTAAGTCCGCGGAAATCGCCGATAGTTGCAGGCTTGCGCACGTCGCAATCGATAAGCACGGTGCATTTGCCCTCCTGCGCAAGTGCAACGGCGGTGTTCAGCGCAACGGTTGTTTTGCCCTCACCGGGAACGGAGCTCGCAAACAAAATGACCTTGTCGCCGTGTTCCTCGGCAGATTTTTGAATCCTGCTGCGGATAAGCTTTATTGAATCGCCGAAGTTTTTTGTAACATCGTCATCGCGAAGAGAGACGGAGTCCTTGTTGCGCAGACGGCGATTCACGCGCTCATAGGGCAGCGTGCCGATGCAGCGAAGGTTGAGAATCGATTTGAGTTCGGCTGTGCTGCGAACGGTTTTTCGCGTTGCGGCAGCAATAACGGCCACTGCAATGCCGAGAAGAAGCCCGAGCGCGGCACCCTTTTTGATACAGCTTGCGTAACTGAGGCTGTTATAGGGTGCGGAGGGAACTGCGGGAGGGCTGATGAGCGTGAGTTCCGTGTTGCCGACAACATAGTTTGCAACCTGCGGATATTTGTCGATTGCAGATACAAGAACTTTGTACGCAAGCTCGGGATCGGCAGCGGTTGTTTCAAGGGTGAAGAGCGTTGTCGTTCCTTCAACATAGGCATTGATGGAGGCGGGAAGCGTTTTAAGCTTTAGATCCTCGCATATAAGGTTGCGAAGCACACCGCTTGTGAGTATGTACGGAAAGGTTCGCGCAAACTGCTCCGCAGTTGATTTGGAATAATAAGAAGCACTTGCACCGGACATGCCCACAACGTTGACAGTAAACGTTGCGGAGGCTTTGTACATCGGCCGATACGAACGTTTTGCGTTGTAACAGAAGAGCGCGCTGAACACAACGGCAAGCAAAAGCGGAAGCCAGAAAAGCCGAAGAAGCATCCGCAGGGAATCCTTTGCAAACACCGAAAGATCAAATGATGAATCCGCCGCATCGGCAGAGCTTTCTCTTCCGTGTGCATGTGTGCCGAAACCTGCGCGGCAGTCGTATTCGCTCATTGACGTTTCCCTCCCCCGTTATTTTCGGATGAACCGCGGCTGCCGTAGCCGCCCTCGCCGTATTTGCCGTAGTCGCCGTACCCATATTTGCCGTAATATTTTCCGTAACCGTACTGCCTGCCGTAGCCGCCGGACAAAAGCCCGCTCAGGAATCCGACCTTGCGGACATCGTTTAAAATGCAGCCGAGTATCTGCGTGCTGCCGGAAAGCGTATCGACCGCATCGCGTATGCTTCTGCCGGAAGCGACGCCCTGCCGAACAACCATGACGGCGCAGTCCGAAAGCTCCGCATAGTATTCCGCAAGCCCGGAGCGGCACAGTGCGGGAGTGTCGATGATTATGAAATCATATTGTTCGCGGGCGGCTCGAATGAGCTTGTTCATTTTTTCGGAAACGATAATATCGGCCGCATCGCCCGAAAAATCGTTGTTCGGAAGCAGCCGAAGGTGCTTTGCGCCCTCCGGAGAAGGCAGACCCGAAACATTGCCCGTTTCAAGGCGGGCGCAGAGGCAGTCCTCATCTTTCGGTGTGATGTCGAAAAGTTTTGAAAGCCCGGGGTTGCCGTTGGTGTCGCAATTTCCGTCAATCAGCAAAACTTTGTTGCCCGCATATGAAAGCATGACGGCAAGATTTGCTGCGGTAATTGTTTTGCCCTCGCCTTCGGCAACACTTGCAATAAGCAGGGTTTTCTGCCCGTTTTTGTTCAAAAGGTATTCAACACGCGTGCGGAGCAGGCGGAAGGTTTCCGCATAGCCGAAGCTCGTTGTGGGATTGCTGACAAGCAGGCTTTCGGAAGCAGCTTTTTTTGCGCTGCGGCCGCGGCGGAGGCGGCTGCGAAGGGTGCGCCTGTGTTTTTCGCAGCCGAAAGTCGAAAGCCGTTCATAACCCGGCAAAAGTGCGGAAAGATCTCTTTCACTGCGGACTTTGTCGGAAAAGATGATATAAACAACGGTTGCCGAAACAATGACGGCAAACAAAATTGCGGTGTACTTAATAACGCTGCTGCGGCGGTTGAGCGCGTGAGTCGGAGCTTTCGGAACGGTGGGCTGCATAAGCACGTCCATCGCGGCGTTGGACATGACATTGTCCGTTATAAGATGATGGTTGTTTATAACGGCGCGGATTATTTTGAATGTCAGCCCGGGCGAGTCCGATGTCACTGTGAGCGACATGATGTTGGTTTCCGGAAGCTGGGATGTTGTTATCGTGCCGGAAAACTCCGTTTCGCCGATTGCATCAAGCACCGTTCGGCGCATTGCATCGCTTTCAAGCAGATACTGGAATGCTTCGGTAAGGCTTTTTGCGGTTTCGATATTTGTAAAAACGGTTGAAGTCACCGACCCCTTGCTCGTTACGAAAAAGGTTGCGGTGGATGAATACTCTTCTTTGTAAGTCTCCGTAACAAAAACATAGGACAGCATGGCGGATATGAGCAGCCCGATGAGCAGCAGCCAACGGCAGCGGATAAGCTCGGCGGCAACAATGCCTGCATCCGGGCGAATCTGCCGCTCCTCAGCCGCGGGAAGATCGTTTTTTGAAAATATTGACATAGTTTGTTGCTCTCCCTTTTTATGAGGCTGAAACCGAATCGGTCACGGCAACAAGCAGCGTCGCCGAACCGGTCGCATCCCCGCGCTCGCAGTAAATCGTCACCTTGTATATTCCGGGCTTTGCAATGTTAAGCTCCGAATCGTCAATAACAAGGTTTTCCGCACCGTATTGCTCAACCGTGTAGCTTTCACGCAAAAATGCGATCTCACGAACATAGTCGATGGGATTGATTCTTTCGCCGGGCTCGGTGTAAACAAGGTAGTCGGAAAGAACTATTGAGGGTGCGTTATAGGATGAACGCTCATAAACAACGATTTCGGTTTGCAGCGACGAAACGTCGCCGAGGCTGTTGGTAACGCGGAACTCAACCGGATGAACGCCGATTGCTGATATATAGTCGCCGGATTCGAGCAGAGTCATTGAAATTTTGTTGGAAATATCGCCGTCAATGCAGTCCTCGGCCGTGATATACAGCAGAGGATTGATAACCGTTCCGGATAAAAATTGCAGCGAATCGGTGATGCGAAACCGCGGCGAATGATAATCGGTGTAATAAAGAGTGCGTGAGGCCGTTGCAACATGGTTATGCGAATCAAACGCGGCATATGTTATGATGCTCTTGCCCGGCTCAACAAACGATGAAATGCTCTCGATAACGACCGATGAAGTAATGTCGCCGTCCTCCGCATCCATTGCCGTAACGCCGAAAAGCAGCTCCTCTTCGGAAGCATCAACGCTGACGTGAATTTCGGAGGAAGAGCAAACGATAACGGGCGCGGCGTCGTCCTTCGCCGCCGCTTCACGCAAAAGGTATGTAAAAAAGCCCGCCGTTGCGAGAAGAAGTGCGGCAAGTGCCGCAATCGGTAATTTGGATCTGCTTCCTGACATTCGTTCACTCCTGCCCGTTTGGCGCAAATGAGCACCGTACTTCGAGTATATTTAACCTGTCCATAGTCATGCGTCTATTTTACCACTTTAAATTCCGCTTGTCTACCGCAAAATCCGCAGGACGCGCAGCTCTTCTTTGCGGGCATAGGTTCAATTTATTCTGCCGCCTGTTTTGCCGCACAAAAAACCTCCCGACAAAAAGCAGGAGGTTTTTTAATAATAACTCGGGAAGCTGCCGATTCCGCCCGTTCGTCTGCCTGCCGAATCAGCGTTTATTCAGATTTTTGTCAAAGCTTTTATCAAAGCACGCCCATGCAGAGCCTTGCAATTGCAAGCGCATCGGGAATGCCGATGTTTCCGCTGCAATCGACATCCGCCATTGCAAAGTCGATGCTGTTCATATCCGTAACACCGACTGCCGCACGCAGAGCGGCAATTGCATCCTGCATTGTGATGCTTCCGTCCGCGTTGATATCACCCGCAAAGCAGGCTGTTGCCGAAATACCGTCGGTAATTTCGAAATCGGCTTCCGCACTGTGAATGCTGCCCTCCGAATACCAGCCGAGGAAGTTTTCGCCCTGTGCGCCGACGCTGCCTGTTTCGTTTTCATCGCCGATTTCGGTTCCGCTTTCGCCGTAAACGAAGCTTACCGTGCCGCTGCCGAGGGTGTTAAGCCTGACGGGGCGGGAAAACAGCCGGGGTTGAACCTCAATGTCTGTATACACGCCGGAAAGGTTGACTCCGCGCAGGTTCGGGCAATTCAGTGCGCGTGCCTGCGTGCAGTAAGGCTGGTTCGAAAAACTTAAAATCCGAAGTCTTTCGCAGCTACTGAGTTCGATTTCGGTAATATGAGTAGTGGAAAAAGGAGTTCCGAGACTTACCAGCGTTGAACCGGAAAGATCAAACGTACCGTAGAAATCAACTATAACATCTTCAAAATAACTCTTTTCTCCGGACGCCCTGTCGAAAGGTACCCTGCGTATAGCGAAATTCGTGTACAGTAACCTGTCGGTTGCATTCGGATCTTGCGGATCCGCATATTCGACCTGAAAAAAGGAATCATTAAATTCTCCGTTATACGTTACGGGTCCGTAACCGTAAGCAAGACACAGCATTTCACCGTTGCAATAGCCGGTATCGCCCGCCGGCTGCTGTAAAAAAGCGATCACCTTTTCGGTATCAATATCGCTGAAGAACTTTGTTCCCGTACTTTCGGAAGATATTTCGCCGAAAACAGGAGAAAACGCAGCCAGAGTCAGCACGGCGCAGAGAAAGAGGGAAAGAAAGCGTTTGGATTTCAGAAACATAACAATTTACTCCTTTTCTTATTTGAACGGCATCAGCGGCTGCCGTGTGCCGCAGTAAACGGGTTGCAAGTGCCGCCCGCCGCAAACACGAATTACGGAACTGAATCGTATGCGGGAAGCTTTGGGTTGCCTGTCAATGCGACCGACATCGATTAGGCCTGCTGCATTGTCTTTTTGTTTAATGATATTATATCACCCGTGCGACAAATCCTCAATACAGTTCCCCTCTCCGAATAAATATATTTTATTTGACATACAAACAGTTTGTTCCCGATGCAGGTTCAATCGGGGATGTTCGCGTGGGATTAGTTTCGATTATGCAGCAAGTTCAAATATATTGCTTCACAGCTGTTCAAATTCACTTTTCCGCCCTTTACAACAGTCCGCAGGTATGTTAAAATAAACTGCTATGTTCGGAGAATTGCATGTTCAAAATGAATTTTGCGTTCTCTGCGGCAATCTGTCCGCTTCGTTTCGCGAAGCTCCGACGCGTCACGCAGCAGACAGGGATTAATAACTGCCGATCATTCGGCACATTCTGAATTACGGAGGTTTCAAATGGAAAAGGAACTCAAAAACGAAATCATTGCAAAGTATGCCCTTCACGAAGGCGACACCGGTTCTCCCGAGGTTCAGATTGCTCTGCTCACACAGCGCATCAACCACCTCACCGAGCACCTCAAGACTCACCAGAAGGATAACCATTCCCGTCGCGGTCTGCTGAAGATGGTCGGTAAGCGTCGCGGTCTGCTCAACTACCTTAAGGAAGTTGACATCGAGCGTTACAGGGCGATCATTGCATCCCTGGGCATCAGGAAATAATTTTATACAACAAAAACGGAAGGGCGGGGCGGAGTTACCCGCCTTTCTTTGCAAATTTGCGGCGGCGGATTGCGGAGCAAGCAAAATTTTTAGGGGTCATAACGGCACGGATAAGTGCTTCGGGGCGGAATTTTCGTGCATTGCGTGTGACGGTTAAAAATTTTGTTTGCAAAAAACGTATGCGCCGCATACAGAAGCGTTAAAACTGTTTATTGCGAAAATCATTCCGAAGACGCGGAACAACAGCGGACACGCTGCAATGGAGAGCCATAAATCGAGAGCTATAATTGAAAGGATATAAATAATAATGCAAAAGAAATTTACATTTGAGCTTGCAGGGCGCACGATCACCGTTGAAACGGGCAAGTACGCCGAGCAGGCGGGCGGTGCGATACTTATCAGCTGCGGTTATACCGCACTGCTGGTTTGCGCAACCGTTGCAAAGCAGGCACGCGAGGGTGCGGATTTTCTTCCCCTCAGCTGCGACTATGAAGAAAAAATGTATGCCGCAGGCAAAATTCCCGGCGGTTTTATAAAACGTGAAGGCCGTCCGTCCGAAAAGGCGATTTTGACAAGCCGCCTTATCGACCGACCCATTCGTCCCCTTTTCCCGAAGGGTTTCTATAACGACGTTCAGGTTGTTGCAACCGCAATGAGCGTCGAGCGCGATGTTACTCCCGATGTGCTTGCAATGAACGGTGCTTCAATTGCGCTGTCCATCAGCGAAGCTCCCTTTGCCGGCCCCATAGGCGCGGTCAGCGTCGGCTATGTTGACGGGCAATATGTCATCAATCCCGATTTTGAGCAGCGCAGCCGCAGCCGCTGTCAAGCTGCCATTCGACCTTTGCACGCGCAAATTCAACGACCTTTGCCTTCAGCTCCTCATCGGGAGTGTGAATAACGGGAACGATTTTTTCCTTGCCGACTTCCGCCTGAATCGTTTTGATCCATTCAACGATCTGCTTGATGTATGGTCAAGGCTGAAACCATTGCGCATTTTGCCGAGGAATATCCCGACAGCGCAGCGGATATTGACGCCGTTCTTTACAATCTCATGAAGGAGATCCTGCGTGACAAGATAATCAACAAGGGTATCCGTCCCGACGGCAGAACCCACACGCAGATCCGCCCCATTTGGAGCGAAGTCGGCATCCTTCCCCGCACTCACGGTTCGGCGGTGTTCACCCGCGGCCAGACTCAGGTCATGACGATTGCGACTCTCGGCACTCTCGGCGACGGACAGACGATCGACGGCATCGGTGAAGAGGAATTTAAACGCTATATTCATCATTACAACATGCCCCCCTACAGCACCGGCGAGGTAAAGCGTCTCGGCAGCCCCGGCAGGCGCGAAATCGGCCACGGCGCACTTGCGGAGCGCGCTCTCCTGCCCGTCATTCCCGATGAAAACGAATTTCCGTATGTGATCCGCCTTGTTTCCGAGGTTGTATCCAGCAACGGTTCAACTTCCCAGGCTTCCATCTGCGGCAGCACGCTTGCGCTTATGGATGCAGGCGTTCCCATCAAGGCTCCCGTTGCAGGCTGTGCGATGGGTCTTATCAAGGACGACAGCACCGGCAACATTGCAATACTCACCGATATTCAGGGCCTTGAGGACTTCATGGGCGATATGGACTTTAAGGTTGCGGGCACCCAGAGCGGCATCACCGCAATCCAAATGGACATCAAAATCAAGGGTATCGATAAGCAGATCCTCACCCGTGCGCTTGAACAGGCGCGTCAGGGCAGGCTGTTCATTCTTGACAGAATGATGGAAACCATTCACACTCCGCGCCCCGAGCTTTCCCCGTTTGCACCGCGTATCCTGCAGTTCAGCATCAACCCCGATAAGATTCGCGAAGTTATCGGCAGCGGCGGCAAGACCATCAACGGCATCATTGCCGAAACCGGTGTCAAGATCGATATCGAGGATGACGGCAGAGTGTTCATCGCAAGCACCGATGCGGCAGCGGCTGAAAAAGCAAAGAACATTATCGACAATATCGTTCGCGATATTCAGGTCGGTGATGTGATTCTCGGCAAGGTTGTGAATATTCTTCCCATCGGCGCACAGGTTGAACTGAAACCCGGAAAGAAGGGTCTTGTTCATATTTCGAAGCTCTCCAACAAGCGTGTTGAGCGCGTTGAGGATGTTGTCAGCATCGGCGATGAGATTCTTGTTCGCGTAATCGAAATCAAACCCGACGGCAAGATTGACCTTACCCGCAAGGGACTCATTCCCGAAGAGGGCAGAAGATAATTCCGAAAGGATATAAACGGGCGGCAAAAACGAACGCCGTTTGAAACAAAGTAATAAAATGCGCCGACTCGCTCCGCGAGTCGGCGCATTTTGGTGAAGAGGCTGCATTGGCTGCGGAATTAGGCAACCGGATGGTGAAGTCTTTGGTTAACGAACATGAAAGCTTGTCATTCAGAATGCGCCTAAAAGTCAGCGTTTGAGGTTAATTCATATTTAACCTTGAGGTCATTCAGTCGGTTGAAATCGATATGCCCTTCTTTTTGCAGACGGCCAACGATTATTCCGGGAGCTATGCCGATCGAGGCAGCAAAATCTATTATTGCTTCCCGCGTGAAGATGCTTTTTTTCAAAAAGGAATTGTATTCATCCGGGGGAATCAACACATCTTTCGCAAAGCAATCGGCAGCCTCTTCATCGGCATTGTCCGCTCCGGTGCTTTTAGTCAAATGCCCGAGCATAATGTGTCCTATTTCGTGGAAAAGGCTGAACCAAAATCTGTCGGCGTCCTTTCCACGCAGGGTCAATCCCATTACGATTTTTCCGTTGTCATAGAAGGTTGCTCCATGCAGAAAAGAGCCGCTTAGGTGTGGAAGAAACACAGGGGCAATCCCGCAGTTGGTCAGTAAATCCGACAGCTCCTCGCAGAACGATGACGGCTCCTTGAGCGTCAAAGCACGTATTTCAGGCAAGCGTTTTTCGAGCTCACACAGGTTAGTTCTTGTTGTTTCGATATAACGTGCTTCAATTTTTGCACGCTGGGCCCATGCTATCAGCGCGAAGTCGCCTTTTTCGGTAATGGATAACCTGCGACATGCGATAGCGGGAATCAATTCGGCGTTTTCAAGTCGGCCGAGCTGAGCAACCTCGAAATACTTCCGAAGATTAACAACACGCTCATTGGACTTTCGGGTTGTCGGAACCCAGCCCATCGCGGCCATTTCCGTATAAGGAAATTTCTTGGCAAGTTCTTTGTCCGCATCCAGTGCGTTTTCCATTTCAACCTTCACAAGTTTTTCACGATAGATAGCTTCGAGGTTGTTCCAAAATTCGGCGGGCACGCCAAGAACCATTTCCAACTTGTACGCGACTTCGGGGGTGAGCTGCACGTCCCCGTTAATCAATCGACTTATATGTTTTTCGGACATTCCCATCCGGGAAGAGAACTCCTTTTGGCTCATTCCTCTGTCATCGAGCTGTTCCCTGATTGTTGCTCCCGGGGGGACAGCAATAAAAGTGCGGCTTGTTTTCATCTCCATTTTTCCTCCGTTCAACTATATTATGCGGCCGAGAGATTTCTGATTTAAGCTTGCGTTCACAAAAAAGTCGGGTTTGAGCTTTTTCGCGGACAAACGAATGAATCAGAAGGGTTTAAGGAAACTTCACTTAATACTGTTTTCATGAAAAAAGATCAAGACTTCAAATTTTTTCGCGAAAACAGTCAAACTGTTTTGGGCGCGCCTAATGATAGTCGGTGATTTCCATAATGTACGCAATTTGTATTGTGGTGCCGTGCTTTTCAAAAATCAGCCGCATTCCGTTCAGAAGATCCATAGCGTATTGACCCTGCCTATCATGTCGCAACATGTGACAGCGGCCGATGCGGCTGTTTAGCAGCATTTCAACGTTTGTGGCTGCACGCAGATTATCCACTCGCATATGGATTTTAGCAGCCATTTGTTCACCGTATTTAGCACGCGCTGCGGCCGCATCGGTACATATTTTCTCAATGCGCTTGTTTTTATATTCAATCTCCAACGGCTCACCTCGCATAGTTTATAAGGGCTAACTATATTATAACATGAATCAAAGGAAAAATCAACAGTAAATTAACCTTAAAGGTAAATTTAATTTGAACTTATTCGTCTTTGCGCGCCGAGGGTGCGGTTTGTCCCCACCCCCAACACCTGCGCATATCCCTCCCCCGTCCGCATATTCTGTAAAAAGCCCGTCTGCTGTTCGTGCGGGCGGAAATCAAAGGCGGAGGAAAACTTATGAGAAGACGAAACCTGAAGGTTGCACTTGTGAACACGGTGCTTGCGGCAATAATTCTCGGGCTGTATTTTGCACTCAGCCTGTCGCACAGGGCACAGCCTGCGAGCGTATCGGGCTTTCCGATCTATCACGGAAACAACAGGCAATGTGTTGCGATAGAATGCGCCGTAACGTGGGATGCCGCCGCATTGGATGAAATATTGGCGGTGCTTGAGGAACGCGGCGTGCGCATAACCTTTGCCGTCAGCGGAGAATGGGTTGAGCGCAGTCCTGCAATGCTCAAAAAAATAGCAGCTCAAGGGCATGAAATCGCAACCATGGGCTATGCGCCGTCAAAGGACGGAGGTGTGGATTTTGTTTTGAAGGATATTCAAAAATCGCTTGACTGCATAGAAAGCGTGCTGGGCGCGGCGGCCGTCCCGACGGTTTATTATTGCGGCAGCCGTGCTTCCGGCGTGTCCGCACCAGAAGCTCCAGATCACGGACGGCGGCGGACTCAACGGCGACATCCTGCTTGCCGAGCCGACGGCAGCATTTTCAAAAGCTTTACCGTATATTTTGGACTATATATCGGGAAAGGGGTTGACGGCGGGCTCAGTAAGCGGTACAATATATGATTGAGGAGGTTTATGTGCGCTGAAACCGGCACATTGCCTTTTCAAGAAAGAGGAAAAGGCAATGAATATGATTTATCGTGAAACACTGAAAAACGGGCTGCGCATCGTCGGCGAAACAATGGAAAACTATCGCTCCGTTTCTGTCGGAGTCTGGATAGGCGCAGGTTCCGTTTTTGAAAGAACACCTGCGGAAGCGGGCGTGTCGCATTTCATCGAACATATGCTCTTCAAGGGAACGTATCGCCGCTCTGCGGCCGATATTGCGGAAGAAATTGACTCCGTCGGCGGCAATCTGAACGCCTTTACTTCGAAAGAATGCACCTGTTTCTATGTTAAGGTGCTTGAGGAAAACCTTCCCGCCGCGCTTGACATTCTTGCGGATCTTGTCTGCAATTCAAAGTTTGATCCGGGCGATATTGAGCGTGAAAAGGGCGTTGTGCTTGAAGAAATCGCAATGAACGAGGACTCTCCCGAGGACCTTGCGCATGAGGAGCTTTGCAAAGCCTATTACAGCGGGGACAGACTGGCAATGCCCGTTCTCGGCAATGCGGAGAGTGTCGGTGCGTTCACGAGGGATACGCTGACGGGCTGCATGAATCAGTTCTACAAGCCGGATAACATGGTAATATCCGCCGCAGGCTGTTTTGACCCCGCACGCTTCCGCGAACTTGTTGAAAATGCTTTTACAATAACCGGAAAAGCCGAAAAGCACGATTTCAATTACGGCAGCCCCGCCGGGGAAAGGTCGTTCAACCTTTTTGAAAAGGATGTTGAACAAACGCATATCTGCCTCGGCTTTCCCGGATTTGCAGCCGAATCCGACGGGCAGTATCCGCTTTATATGCTGAATAATGCCGTTGGCGGAAGCATGAGTTCACGCCTGTTCCAAAGCATACGCGAAAAACGCGGCATGGCATATTCCGTTTATTCCGCTCCGTCCTTCTACCGCAACAGCGGTTACTTCACGCTGTATGCCGGCACGGGCGAAAAGCAGACTGCGGAAGTGCTGAAGCTGATGCTGGATGAATACAGCGAGATTTGCAAAAAAGGCATTACTTCCGACGAACTGGTGCGCAGCAAAAACCAAATGAAAACGGGTTATCTGCTTGGGCGCGAGAACACTTCGGCGCATTCTTCCGCAATCGGGCGCACGGAACTTATGGGTACGGACTATCTTTCCGAGGAGGAGATTATCCGAAGGATCGATGCCGTGACACTTGACGATATTCGTGCGATACTGCCGACAGTCTGCGACTTTTCAAAGATGACCGCCGTATTTGTCGGAAGAACCGCCGAATACGCGCAGGAACTCGAGAATATCATCCGCGGACGCTGCTGAGAAGCAAAAAGTGCCCGGGAACACGGATACTGCCGAAAAGGTTTAAAAACGCTATGGAAAAAGATATGAACAAAACCGCCGAGAACCCCCGCAAGCACAAGCCTTTGTTCCCATTCCTC
>OQVP01000360.1_pt1 | contig 17545 bp, 17 predicted proteins | sample 1691541 | NCBI WGS metagenome assembly OQVP01 (sample SAMN03418258, study PRJEB22391) | human gut metagenome | biome: human-gut; feature: organic feature; material: feces | host: Homo sapiens | place: Tanzania | collected 2013-01 | reverse complement strand
AACCAAGGCGCAAGAAAGAGCGATATAGCCGAAAGTATCTTCAACGCCGTTGTAAGCCAGACTGTCGCAGGTCTTGCACAGGGACGGGAAATTGAAGGTCAGGTTGTATATCTCGGCGGTCCTCTCACCTTTATGAGCGAGCTTAGAAACTGCTTTGACAGAACTTTAAACACAAAGGGTATATGCCCTGAAAATTCACTTTACTTTGTTGCCTGCGGTGCGGCACTTTGCGCCGAAAAAACAATTGACTTTGACAAGGTAATCGAAGAAGTAAAAAATTACCGTGGAAGCGGCAACTTTGCCTTTAACCCTCCGCTTTTCAAAGACGAAGAAGATTACAAAAAATTCTCTGACCGCCACGCAAAAGCAACTGTTCTGCAAAAGGAACTTAAAGGCTACAAAGGCAAGGCTTATGTGGGTATGGACGCAGGCTCTACCACCGTTAAGGGCGTTGTTCTCAACGACGACGGCGAACTTCTTTATTCAAAATATCTTCCGTCAAAAGGAAATCCCGTAGAGATTATCAAAGGCTTTCTTGAGGAAGTCTATACAATCAATCCCGAAATTAACATAGTTTCATCTGCCGTAACAGGCTATGGTGAAGAGATTATAAAGAACGCTTTTGATGTTGACTACGGCATAGTAGAAACAATTGCGCATTTCACTGCCGCAAAATACTTTATGCCCGATGTTGAGTTTATCATCGACATCGGTGGTCAGGACATCAAATGCTTTAAAATTCACAACGGCGCAATCGACAACATCTTCCTTAACGAGGCTTGTTCTTCGGGCTGCGGCAGTTTCTTGCAGACATTCGCAAACGCTCTCGGTTACGAAATTGCCGACTTTGCAAAGCTCGGACTTTTTGCAAAGCGCCCTGTTGACCTCGGCTCAAGATGTACGGTATTTATGAACTCAAGCGTTAAACAGGCTCAAAAGGACGGCGCAACAATCGAGGATATTTCCGCAGGTCTTTCCTTAAGCGTTGTAAAGAATGCACTCTACAAAGTTATCAGAGCGTCAAGCCCTGACGAACTCGGCAAAAGAGTTGTTGTACAGGGCGGCACATTCCTTAACGACGCCGTACTCCGTGCATTTGAGCAGGAAATGGGCGTTGAGGTTGTTCGACCTAACATTGCGGGTCTTATGGGCGCATACGGTGCGGCGCTATATTCAAAAAATAAATCAAAAGGCAACGGCAAGAGTAAACTTGCAAATAAAGAGACTCTCAAAAACTTTGTTCACGATATAAAGGTAACAAACTGCGGTATGTGCAGCAACAACTGCCGACTTACAATCAACAGCTTTGGTGGCGGCAGAAGATTTATTGCAGGTAACCGCTGCGAGCGACCGATTACAAAGAAATCGCAGTCGAGCGAACTCAATATGTACGCTCAAAAGCTCAAAATGCTTGAAGAGTACAAACCCGTAGAGGGACTCCGTGGCAAGCTCGGTATGCCTATGGCGCTCAATATGTTTGAAATGTACCCGTTCTGGTACAGATTCTTTACAGAGCTTAAATTTGAGGTGTTCCACTCACCGTTCTCTACAAGAAAGCTCTACCAGAGAGGTCAGCAGACGATTCCGAGTGATACCGTATGTTTCCCGGCAAAACTTGTGCATGGTCATATTCAGACCTTAATAGACGAGGGTGCGGAAACTATATTCTACCCTTGTATGTCATACAACTTTGACGAACACCTCGGCGATAACCACTACAACTGCCCTGTTGTTGCATATTATCCGGAAGTTATCAATAACAATATGAAAGATGTGCAAAAAATCTGCTTTATAAAGGAATACTTCGGCGTACATATGCCAAAGCATTTCCCGCAGAAAGCATATGAGGCACTTTCAAAATATTTCCCCGATCTTACACTTAACGAGGTAAGAAAGGCCGCAAAACTTGCTTATGACGAACAGGATAAGTACAGAAAAAAGGTAATCGCAAAGGGCAACGAGATTATTGAAAAAGCCGAAAAAGAGGGTAAAAAGATAATGGTGCTTGCCGGTAGACCTTACCACATAGATCCCGAAATCAACCATGGCATTGATAAGCTGATTTCAAGCTTTAATGTTGCTATTGTCAGCGAAGATGTAATATCTCCGAGGGTTGAAAAATTTAATACTCATGTACTTAACCAGTGGACATATCATTCAAGACTGTACGCTGCCGCTAAGTATGTTACAACAAGAAAGGATATGGAGCTTATACAGCTTGTTTCCTTTGGCTGCGGCGTAGATGCCATTACTACTGACGAAGTAAGAGAAATTCTTGAAAAAGAGGGCAAAATCTACACACAGATTAAAATTGACGAAATCACAAATCTTGGTGCAGTTAAAATCCGTATCCGCAGCTTGCTTGCTGCTATTGACAACGATTAACCACCGTTTGAAAGGTTGTGCTTTAAATGGCTGAACTTAAATATGACAGCAAAACAGGTCGTTTGCTTTTTACAAAAGAAATGAAAAAGGAATACACAATCCTTATGCCGAATATGGCGCCTATTCATTTCAATATACTTCAGAATGTTTTTAACTATTACGGCTACAAATCAGAGCTTTTAGACACCTGCGGCCCTGAAATTGCGCAGACAGGTCTTAAATATGTTCACAACGATACCTGCTACCCTGCACTTTTGGTAATCGGACAGTTTATTCACGCTTTGCAAAGCGGTAAATATGATGTGCATAAGGTCGCACTTATGATTACTCAGACAGGCGGCGGCTGTCGTGCGTCAAACTATATTTTTCTCTTGAGAAAAGCGCTTAAAAAAGCAGGTTTTGAGTTTGTACCCGTAATCTCGCTTTCTTTCGGTATGGAAAAGAACAGCGGTTTTTCGCTCACACTTCCGCTTATCAGAAGATTTGTCGGCGGTCTTGTTTACGGCGATCAGCTTATGCTCCTTTCTAACCAGACAAAGCCTTATGAGGTAAATAAAGGCGAAAGTATGGCTCTTGTTGCCGACTGGAGCGAGAAAATCTCGAAAATGCTTATTGACGGCAGTGGCTACACACTTGAGGAAATTGACGAAAACCTCGATAAAATCACAAAATCTTTTTCGGAAATTAAGCTTAATAAAGTGCCAAAGGTTAAAGTCGGCATCGTAGGCGAAATTTATGTAAAATATTCCAAAATGGCGAATAACGGACTTGAGGAATTTTTGGCTTCACAGGACTGCGAGGTTTGTGTGCCGGGTCTTATGGGCTTTGCTTCATTTAAGGTTGACAACCGAATTGAGGACGCCAAACTTTACGGCGGTGCAAAGATTAAATCCACATTTTGTAAAATGCTGCTTGACTACCTCACAAAACTCGAAGCACTTATGATTGAATCGGCAAAGAAATATAACTTCGTTCCGCCGCACGAATACGCTCATACAAAACAGCTTGTAAAGGGCATTATCGGATACGGCAGCAAAATGGGCGAGGGTTGGTTACTTACCGCAGAAATGCTTGAGCTTGCCGAAACAGGCTACGAAAACATTGTTTGTACACAGCCATTCGGCTGTCTGCCGAACCACATCAACGGCAAGGGCGCTATCCGCAGAATCAAGGAAGTAAACCCGAAAGCAAACATTGTTACAATAGACTATGACCCGGGTGCGCCAAAGGTAAACCAGGAAAACAGAATCAAGCTTATGCTTGCTGTAGCAAAAGAGGAGCTTAATAAAGAGCTTGCCGAAAAACAGGACGCAGAGCAAAAATCTTAACAAAAAGCAGTCCGAGAATAAATAAATCGGACTGCCTTATTTTTAGATTCCTTATCAAAAGTCGGAGTAAATTTGATTTAGCGCACGAGTTAAGCGAAATGATTTAAAAATTTAGGTCAAACCTTTATAATTGCTTGGCAAAACAGTTTGCTGAATCATATACCCAAAATTTAAAACAGAATCTTTTTAGAAAATAATCATCAACACTTACATATAATAATGTATGACAAAATTTTAAGAGGTGAAACGAGTGAAAAAAAATAAAAACAAGGCACAAAAGGCAAAAAAGCCGCACACTTTGCTTATCAGTGTTAAGCAAAACAAGGAGCTTACCGCACTTTACTTTATACTAAGGCTTGTAATTATATTTATATTTGTTCTCAACATCATCCGTGGCAAATACGAAAGCGCAATGACTTGCGGACTTACATTTATACTTATGTTGATTCCGTCGTTCATTGACCGCAGTCTTCACATAGAACTGCCGAGCGTGCTTGAAACCTTTATGATACTGTTTGTATTCTCGGCAAATATTCTCGGTGAAATCGGTTCATTCTATGAAAAAATACCTTTTCTCGACACAATTCTTCATACGCTGAACGGTTTTATCTGCGCAGGCGTGGGATTCGGACTTACCGATATTTTGAACCGCAGTAAAAAGGTTAAATTTAACCTTTCCCCTATCTTTGTATGCCTGTTTTCGTTCTGCTTTTCAATGACGGCAGGTACAGTGTGGGAATTTTTCGAGTTTGGCGTTGACACTTTTCTCGGCAAAGATATGCAAAAAGACACAATCGTCACAACAATCAACTCTACCCTGCTTTCGGGCAACGATACAAACGCCGTTACCCATATAAGCGGAATAACATCTACAACCGTAAGCGGCAAAGACCTCGGCATCAACGGCTACCTCGACATCGGTCTTATTGATACAATGAAAGATTTAATGGTAAACTTTGTCGGCGCAGTTGTGTTTAACGGTTTGGGATTTATCTACCTTAAAAACAGAGGCAAAAAAGCAAGTTTCCTAAATAACTTTATCCCGAAAAAAGCCGAAGATATTACAGAAGAATAAGTTTAACAATCAAAAATCCGACAGTAGTAAAAACTATTGTCGGATTTTTTGTTGTATCCTAATTATTGGTAACATTGATAAATTATGACTTATCAAACTAAGTAATAAAATGTAGCCAATTAACGTTTAGATAAGCACAGGTAAATGAATTTCAATAATTCTTTCAAAATAACATAATCACTTTAATATAAATAAGTTATGTTATTTTAAAATATATCTGCCCTCTTCTTTATATATTTCTTGCTTACCGTCAACACAAAATGCTGGCCTGATACCATTCATATCGCATGCATTCGTGCTTCCAATTTCACCTTCCGGTCCTACTGCATATACACAAGAATCATATGTAGAATCCGCACTTCTTAACCACCAACTTACAGTAAACTTTCCATTATTCGTAGTAGCAAAACGATTCTTATTATCTTTAAAATACAACAATGGCACCCCTTCAACTCCGACATGCCCATTTTTTTTATATCCAAGTTCAGTAAAAGACAACAAAAACACTTTTCTTACAATAGTTATCACGCTATCATCTATTTGATTCAAGCATCGTTCATCTAAAATCTCTATTTCCGAATCTTGAATTAAGCAACGAGTTTGAATAGGTAAATTATCAAAAAACTCTCCCATTAAGTAATTATCAATTTCGCTTTCTTCATAGTAAGCCGAATAATCACTAACTCTTCTATTCTCTGGAAGAATTTCTTTTCTTAACAAAAGTGTTTTACCATTATAATCATTAGTTAATACAATATATGGAACAAATCCTGTTTTTTCTTCAATATATATGATTGGTTCAATTTTACATTTTTCAGAATACGCCAAATCACTTATTGTATTATATTCCTCGGTTACTGTTTGTCTTTTACTACAAGCATTTAATAGAACTCCAAGAACAATTGCTAATACTACTACTTTTAATACTACTTTATACTTTTTTCTGAACACTTATGTGGCTCCTTAATTTTTCTGCTTTTTACGTCTTATTTTTGTAAATGCCATACACATCACTATACTTACCATGATTACAGCCATTAGGCTCCAAAATCCAACTGCAGATTCGTCTCCTGTTGAAACAGATTCTATCTTTTCTCCTCCATTTTCATTTGTTTCCGAACCAGAATTGTTACCTGTATTATTATCTTTTCCCGAATCAGGATTTTCTGGTTGAATATCAACAAATGTCAGGGGCTGTGTGCTTTGAGATACTGTTTTAATTTTCAGTTTATTATTATAATATTTTTTATTGCTGAAATCTATTATAGCTTTATTACAGCGATAATGATAGCTTAGCAAAATCTCGTTACTTATCGTATCACTTTTGTTTTTATACTCTATATAAAGCCACTTGCCCTCATGAATAGCTTTAAATATATCTCTTCCTATGCTGTTAATTGTCCTCACCGCCTTTAGTTCTTATATTTCACTGAAATCATTATAGCATAAATATTTCATAAAACAACAATTTTATACTAAAAATATTAAAATTTATCCACGCAAAAATAAACACCCGACTAAAAAGCCGAGTGTCAATTTTACCGCTATTAATCATTTTACGACAGCCACGCAATGTCGGTATCGGTTGCAAGGTTATCTATGCCGTAGAGCACCAGGATATTATCGGGTTTTTCCTGCTGTGCAAGTTCTGAAATGCTGTTTTTGTAATAACGCATATCGACGAGTATTACCTCACTGTAATTTTCTGCAAGGAACGGCGCAAGACAGTGTGAAAAGCTGTCCTTTACAAGGAGAATTTTTCCTCCTGCGGCATTTGTATTCTTAATTCTTGTCATTGCGTGGTTTCCGTCTATGAATACAGGGTATTTATCGTCCTCTTTAAGATGATTGTAGAAATACATTGAGTGGTAATCCTGTTTTTCGTCGCCCTCAATAATCTCTACGCTGATATTCTTTTCGGTGTTATTTTTATTGTTCCAAATTTCAATGGTATCCGGCTGTGTGAGCCAAAAACCGCTTGTTGAGTAGGTTGTGCCGTAGAAATCGTTGTACTTTTCGACCGTAAACAGGCTCTTGTCGGCAGGGGTTATTCCGAGCGACTTGCATATTTCCGTATAACCCGTATATGCACCTGTCGTTGTCCAATGATGGTCGGTTTTGTAGTAAAGCTGTGTGCCGTTTGCATAGGCATTTTTGAATGCGGAACGCAAATCCACAAAATCCGCACCGCTTTCGGTAAGCACTTTCTGTGCGTTCTCGATTTTTTCGTCATCTGTATATGTATCGTGAACCGCAGGAAGAACATCATTTGCGATGTAGCCTGTTGACGGCACAAGTGTTACCGTTACGGGAACATCGACTGATTTCGCAAAATCTGCGATTGTCTGCACATTGCTCTCAAGTGTGTCGGTATCAAGTATCGGCTTATTTATAAGGTAGCCGTTCTTACAATTATAAACACCGTCTGCGCCGTTGTTGCCAACCGAAAGATTAAAGTAAGCGTTTGCGCCTACCCACTGCGTACGCAACGGAAAATGGTCAGCAAAGTATTTTTCAAAATCAGTGCCGAATTTGCCGTCAAGCACAGAATTTACCGACACTGTCGGAAATTTCTGCAAATATCTCTTTTCGCTTGAGCTGTAGTCGGCTTTTGGATTTATTAAAAACCAAATTGCAAAGCCGAATATAAAAATTATAAATACAAAGCTCGGCAGATGGCGGCAGACAGGCTTTGATGATTCCATATGTTTTGCTGAATGTTTTGCTGCATATTTCATAAAGACTCTCCTTTCCTACCGTTAAAATCTGAAATATAGGAACGGGTTATAGCTCTGATTTACAAGTGAGGCTGTGCAAAGTATAAGCACAATTGCAACAAATGCGGTCTGCGCAAAACCGATATACTTTGTATTCTGTACCTTTGCATAAAGCTTTGCCGCAAGCGGTGTGCTTGCAACAGCCGCTGCAATGATAAGCGGCAAATATGAAAGTATAAGATTTAAAGCCTGCTCTCCGCAGATACCGTTGCCGAAGTTAAACAAATCTCCGAGGAATGTACCGAGCTTGCTCATATCTGTAAAGTAGAAAAGTCCCCAGCCGATAACTACTATAAACATTGTGTAGATATGCTGAATTGCCGACGGCAGTTTGTCGAGAACCTTTTTGAAAACAAATTTTTCAAAAATAAGCAAAACACCGTAGTAAAGTCCCCATAATACAAAGTTCCAAGACGCACCATGCCAAATGCCCGTAAGTCCCCATACGATAATAAGATTAAGTATCTGTCTTTTCGCACCTTTTCTGTTGCCGCCGAGCGGAATATAAACATATTCCTTAAACCATGTTGAAAGCGAAATGTGCCATCTTCTCCAAAACTCGGTAACAGATTTTGAAATGTACGGGTAGTTAAAGTTCTTAAGAAACTCAAAGCCGAGCATATTGCCAAGACCGCAAGCCATATCTGAATAGCCCGAAAAGTCAAAATAAAGCTGAAAGCTGTAGGCTATAATTCCTACCCAAGTGCCGACAACGCCGTTCTCGTCAGTGGTAGTAAACATTGCCGTGCTAAGATTACCCATCTGATTTGCAATCAAAACTTTCTTGCCAAGACCGATTATAAACAGATTTACACCCTTTGTAAACTCGTCCAAGGTTTCTTTTCTGTTTGTGAGCTGTTCGGCAACATCACGGTAACGAACGATAGGGCCTGCAATCAACTGCGGAAAAAGCGCTACATATGTACCGAAGTTAATCGGATTTTTGGATACGGGCGCATCGCCTCTGTAAACATCAATTACATAACTCATTGTCTGGAATGTATAGAAGCTGATACCGATCGGCAAAGAAATCTGCGGAGTAGGCAGATTTAAGAACGGCAGCATATTAACGGTTTCCACAATCATTCCCGTGTACTTAAACACCGCAAGTGTACCTATGTCGATAACGCAGGTAAGTATCAGCACAAGTTTCCGCTTTTTCGGGTCATCTTTAAATTTATCTACAAGGTATCCGCCTATGTAGTTTACGGCTATGTTTATGAGCATAAGCACGATAAGTTTCGGCTCGCCCCAACCGTAGAACAAAAGGTTTATAAAGAACAGAAAGATGTTTCTGCCTTTTCTCGGCACTATATAATATATGAGCAGAGTAAGCGGCAGATACGCAAACATAAATACAAGGCTTGAAAAAACCAATCTGTATACCCCCAAATATTCTATAAAATAAGTGCAAAATCAAGCGTTAAATATCTTTTTTAACCTGATAATTCATTGCTCTGAACGCAGTATAGTAATTGTCGGGATTTGCACACTATAAAATACCCTCACCGCTTTTGGTGAGGGCGATTACAGTTTATTTTACATTATTTTGAGAATACAGTCAATGAAAACAGCGCAAATATAATTGCTTTTCGGAATTTTTGGCATTATCAACTAATTTCTTTAAAGGAATACTGTCTTTTAAACTCTTTTGTTTCACTGTTTCTGACGGTTGAGCTTTTATGCTGTTCAAGGGTACTTATGAGTGCGTACATATCCACCCATATTTCGTTGTCGCTTTCCTTTTGGCTTTCGTCAAAAACAAGCTCAAGTCCTATGTGCAGGTGGCTTTCTGTAATGCCGTTTATGTTCTCGGTATCGCTGTAACCCGTTCTGCCCACATAGCCTATAACATCACCTGCCGTAACCGTATCGCCCTCCTTGAGGTTCTCGGCATAGGGGCGGTTCTGCCGCAAATGCGCATAGTACCAATATCTTTTGTTGTCAAGCGAGCGTATGCCGATTCGCCAGCCGCCGTATCTGTTCCAGCCGAGGCACTCGACCTTGCCCGATTCAACGGCTATAACGGGAGTACCGACTGCCGACATCAGGTCGTGCCCCAAATGCGGCCTTGTGTAGCCGAATGTTCGTTTTGCGCCAAAGTCATCGTAATGCGAATACGGAAAGGTTTTTGCAATCGGCGAAAACCACCGCACTCCGTAGTCCTGCTTTATACTGCCGTCAGACTGTTCTTCCTCAAAATTTCCAACCATACCGTTCAGCACCGCCGTATATACATTATAATAGTATGTATAGTATTTCATATCCTTGGTAAGCTCGGCTATTGTTTTGCCGTCTTTCAGCTTTTCGCAGAGGTTATCCATATCGCTTTGCTTGTATTTTGCAAAATCTCCGCCGTATTTTGCGCCGAGGTATGCAAGAATTTCGATATAATTTAATTTTGTATCCTCGCTCTGAGATGAAATATCGTAGCTCACAGCTTTTTGCAGTGCGTCTGCCGTAACATTAAATTCCGCATACTTTATATAATTATCGGTTTCCTTTCCGCCGACAATCGTCATAACCGAACAGGCAAGCACAAAAGCAGAAATAAGCAATAAAATAATCCGTTTCATATATAATCACCCGATTATATATATGAAACGGATTTCAAATTAATTTCTCATTAAATGTATTGCGGTTTCGGCTTTTTCTATAATTCTTAAATCGTTGTCATAGGTGCAAAGTTTTCGTGCCTGCTGGAGGTCAACCCAGATGTAACTGTCGATTTCTTCCTCCTGAATTTTTACGCTGTCGGTAAACGCCTGTGCAAGGAAGAACACTACCCGCTTGCGAATTTTGCCGAACGGGCAATACTCGCTGATTTCTCTAAATCCCTTTGCAAGGGTAACATCAAGCCCTGTTTCCTCTTTGATTTCTCTCAAAGCGGTTTCCTGCTCGTTTTCGTCGTTTTCTATATGACCTTTCGGAAAACTCCAATATCTGCCGTTGCTGTTCTTTACAAGCAACACCTTTGTATTCTGCTTGTTGCGGTAAAAAATCACCGCACCGCAGGATTTTTCGTAAAGACAGCATTACGCAAGCGGGCAAGTATTTTTTTAAGCTCCGGCTCGTAATAAATCTCTCCGTACGGAGCGACTATGAATTTATCGCCCTTGAGTCCCTCAAATTTGGCAACGGCAATAACCACACCGTCAAAGTATTCTTCAACTCTGTCCTTGCGTGTAACAAGATAAGCGCTTTTGTTTGAAAAGGAATTGCCCGAAACATAGGCGGAGAAAAAACCTTTTCCGACCTTGCCAAACACATTTACTCTTACATTTTCCGCAAGCATTGCCGCTGCCTCCTTTCTTAATTCAAATAAAAATCAACAATTAATTCAGTAAGCCGTCCATACTGTCGAGCTGTACCTGAGTATTTGCACTCATAATGCCGTTGAGGTAAAGGACCTCTGTAATGCCGTTCTGCTTGCAGTAGTCTGCAAGATTCTGTCCGAAATATCTGAAATCTATAATATGAACTTCGGAATAGTTATTTGTAAGATACGGTGAGAATGCGTTGCCGTAGCTTTCTTTGACAACGGCAATCTTCTTGCCCGTACCGTTTTCGGAATCGGAATGTAAAACCGTGAGCGGATTGTCACCCATAATAAATACACCGTATGTATTTGAACCCGCCTCCGCATACTGATAATAAGGCGAATCGTAGTTTGATGTAGTGCCGTTTGAATCCGTAATATCCATTGTAACATTATAAGGGAATGTCCAATAGCTTACGGTATCGGTTGTAAGTCCGTCATTTGTGTTTGCAAACGAACCTGTAAATCCCTCGACCTTGTTTTCGGTACAGGTGCTGAGGTCAAGAACATCCTGATTTGTTGCCTCGGCAAATGCTGTATAAGCATAGTAAGCGCCAAGTCCTGTCCAGTGGTGGTCTGAATTGTAGTAAATATACTCGTTGCAGTGCTCGGCGAGCTTGTTGTAAACATTTATCGGAGTAACCGAGCTGTTGAGCTTTGAATATATCTGCTTGATGTTCTCTGCCTGTGAATCCGACGGAGCGGAGCTGTTTTTAAGTCTTTGCGGAAGTCCCATTTCCGTATGATTGGGAACAACCATATTGTAAACCTTAATTCCGCTTAACTTCTGCTGATAGCTGTTGATTGAATCGGCATAAAGCTGTGCTCTGTATTCATCGCCGCCGAAAAGCTCATATGCGGCGCCGTTCCAGATGTAAGCGTTTGTTCCCATATATCCTGTTGTGTTATCGTCCTGAATATTAGGCGTAACAAAATTAAATGCCGCTGCGTTTGCTGCTTGTGTTGCGGGTTGAGTGGTTGCTGCCTGTGTAGGCGGTATTGTTTTATCGGAATTATTGTCAACTTTTTTGTCCGAACCGGTACAGGCTCTGAACATTGAAGAAATCATTGTGATTATAAGTATTAATATAAGTATTCCAACACTTACAATAATAATGCGGTTTCTAAGTCTTCTGCTGAATCTTTTTCTTTTAGGCGGCTTGCGATGCACATTATTTCGATTATTAGGTACAGGTCCTCTGCTGTTTTGCGGCGGTCTGTTCATCGGCTGACGGTATTCTCTCCTGTATTGACTGCGTTGAGCCGCAACTCTGTCGTCATCAAAATAGTCTAAGTTGTATTTATCTGCCATATATACACTCTCCCGTCTTAAAAAAAGCAACAGATAATTAAACGCTGTTTCCTCATTATATCATTATATTAATTAAAGCATATTTTATTATACAACATCTTTAGTCTAAAAACAATACAATTTTTCATTTTTCGAGTAAATCCGCAAATGCGGCAAATATTTACATCCATAAGCAAAACAGATTTAAAAATAGAGTTGAAACAAAAGGAAAAATACGATATAATTTTAAGTTGCAGGATGTTTTTTCCAAGCAATTACAATGAGGTGATATTTATGTTGCTTTGCACGGATGTGGGCAATACAAATATAAAATTTGCACTTTACAAAGGTGAAAAACTGCTTATGAAGTTAAGATTTTCCACTAATCGCAGTAAAACCGCCGACGATTACGCAGTTGACCTTTATACTATATTCAGAATAAACAATGTTGATGTAAACGAAATTAACGGCTCAATAATCTCGAGCGTAGTGCCCATAGTAACCGACCTGCTCGGAAAAGCTATTTTTACTGTGGCAAATGTAGAAAGTTTGGTTGTCGGGCCGGGCATTAAAACAGGTCTTGACATTCGCCTTGACAACCCCGGCGCCGTAGGCTCGGACATTGTATGTATGTGCGTTGCTTTAAAAGAACAGTACCCCTGCCCGGTAATCGTAATCGGAATGGGCACTGCCACAACCATTCTTTATATGAACGAGCACAAGGCTTATTGCGGCGGAGTTATTTTGCCGGGTGTGCAGATTTCACTTGACGCACTTACCGCAAAATGCGCACTTTTGCCGTCGGTCAGTTTTTCTGCGCCGCAAAAGGCAATCGGAACAAATACTGCCGACTGTATACGCAGCGGCATAATTTACGGCAATGCCGCAATGATTGACGGCGTAATCGACCGCTTTGAAGCGGAAACGGGTCAGAAATGCACTCTTGTTGCAACAGGCGGATTTGCACCGCACATTGTAAAGTTCTGCAAAAAAGACATCACCGTAAACGACGACCTTGTACTCGAGGGATTAAGACTTATATACGAAAAGAATCTGTAATTATCCGATTTTCCATAATATACAATTTTGTTTTAAACTGCATATCTGTTTGCGCACCCTTTTGAATTATTGCATCAAAAGGGTGTTTTTATTATTCCTTTTATAAATTTGTATTTGATGTTCACATCATTTTTACTAAAAAAGCAAACTCGTTAAATCCATACAATTTTGTATGTGTAGAAATTTTGCTGATAAGCATTTTTGTTTTTGTATAATTTTATTTATTAGTGTGGCGGTTATTTGTTTTTTATTTCAAAAATATATACATAATTACCAAATAATAAAATTTTGCATTTTTTAATTTAACAAATATAACAAAGGTTTTATTATATTTGTACAAAATCCTCTTGTTTGCATATAAAACTGTCAAATTTACCGCTTTTAGCAGTATTGATTTTTAAGTTGTTTTCAAATATAATAGTAATGTTATATTTTGAAGAATTATCGGCTTTTATGTTGATTATTGCAACTGCGAAAATGCATTTGCGTTCGCCGTAAAAGCTGGGAGGAGAATTATTTTAATGGAAATATCGTTTAAGGACATAACAAGAATTATCAAGAAAAATATAGTTTTCATCATAGTTGTATCTCTTTTGTTCGCAACTGTATCGTTTTTTATAACAACATTTTTTATTCCGAAAACATACACATCAAACCTCAAGCTTTATGTTGAAACAAACTACAAAACTTCAACCGCCGCAGAGGACTATCAGAGTGTAAACTACGCTAAAAACCTTGTACTTACATATATCGAACTTCTCGATTCCAATACATTCTACAGCGAAGTTTCAAAAACTCTCAACGAAAAATACACTGCATCACAGCTTAAATCAATGATTAGTTTCGAAAGCATTGAAAACACAGAGGTATTCAAAGCAATTGTTACATCTTCAAGTCCGTATGAGGCGAAAAATATAGGCGATGCCATTGCTAAGACCGCACCTGATACAATCGCAAATGTTAAGGACAATGCAAAACTCAAAATTGTTGATGAGGCAACTGTTCCGAAGAATCCCACATCACCTAATGTAGCAAAAAATGTTCTTATTGCATTTGCCGCAGGTCTTATAATTTCACTTATTATTTCGTTTGTTCGTGACTTCCTTGATGTTAAAATCAAATACAACGAAGAAATGACTACAATTCTCGGACTTCCTATACTTGCCGCAATTCCTGATTTTGAATATTTTTCAAATCCGAAAAACGCAAGCAAAGCAGACCGTTACGGATACGGCAGATAATTTAAAGGAGTAACAAAAGATGAAGAAAAACAAAGCAATTGAGCGTTCAATAGATACCGATGTTCTTGGCTTTCAGGTTCGTGAATCATATAAAACCGCAAGAACAAATATTGCATATTCTATATTTAAAAAAGGATGTAAGAAAATAGCTTTTACATCATCAACAAAAAGTGAAGGCAAAACCGTAACTTCAATAAATGTAGCCTCCGCACTTGCTCAGCAGGTTGGCACAAAGGTTCTTGTTATTGAGTGCGACCTTCGTCGTCCGAGAGTAAACACCGCTCTCAAAATTGAGCCTACACCGGGACTTACAAACTACCTTAACGACGAATGTTCACTTGAAGACATTATAAAAGATACAAAAACTGATAATCTTAAGGCTATCGCTTACGGCGCTATTCCGCCAAACCCCTCGGAACTTCTTGCTAGCGAGGCAATGTCGGAACTTATCAAAACCGTTGAAAAGCAGTACGATTACATTATTTTTGACACACCTCCTGTAGGTATCGTAATCGATGCAGTTCCGATTCTTAAGGTAGCGGACGGTGTTGTAATTGTTGCAAGAAGCAACTCAACAACATATCCGGAGCTTGCAAAAACCGTAGAAACAGTTGAGCGTACAGACGCAAAAATCCTCGGAGTTATTCTTAACAGAGTTAAGCCGCAGGAAACAAGAAAAAGCAATGGCACAGAGGTGAAAACCACCAGAAGCATCACATTCTCACGGTATCTTACCAAGCAAGATAGCATCAATCCGTTCAATACATTATACAATTTAATGTTTTCGGGGCTTTTCAGCTCATCTTTTGTAATGACATACTGAACCTCGTCGATAAAGATATAATACATATCCCTATTCACGATTTTTGATCTGATATATTTCGACAGTTCATCCGGATCACGGCATTCGACAAACATCTCATCATCCAATGCAATACATATGATCTGCTCCTCTTTTACACCTGCCGATAACAGATAATCGTAGTACAAATTGAAAAGCAAAAAGCTTTTTCCGCATCTTCGTATTCCCGTAATAACTTTTATCAGCCCGTTTTCCTTTTTGTCAATTATTCTGTTCAAGTATCCGTCTCTTCTAATCACTTGTGCCATTTATATACCGCTTTCATTTAAAACTTTGGGGACTTTTTCCCTAACTTCGTAATATAGTATATCACACATTATAAAATTTATCAAGCAATACATATTTTCGCATATCGGAAATATTTCCGACACGCAGAAAAATGCCGCAAAAAAAGAGCCCCGTAAAGGAGCTCTTTTTTAATTATGCATAATTTTCAAGCGAAAATTTCAAAACCGATTAAGCTTCGGGACCCTCATAAGGATAAGTCGCGGTCCAAATGTCGGTCTTTTCATAGTTCGGTCTTGAGTCAAACTTCTTGAAAAAATCACCTATAAGAGTAATAAGATTAATTATAGCAAGTCTCATTCTCTCTACGAGCTCATCAAACTTCATTATACTGCACCTCTTTTCAGTTATTATTTATAGACAGCAATAATAAAAAATTACTTCTTTTCTGCTTCTTTCTCTGAAAGGTACTCTGAAAGACCTTCACTTGCCTTATCAAAGTCTGTTTGTTTCCAGTTGAAAAGATCTTTAAGGAACTTTGCTATAACCTCAATAAAGTTCTTAATCATTGTAAGGAAGTTATCCATTAAACTTGCACCTCTTTTCTGTTTGTGGTGTAAAAATAGAAAAGAAATTAGTCTGTGACGACTTCTTCTCCGGTGGTGGTGATGATATCAAGGGGCTTTTTCCAGCTCTCTACGAAAGTCTTGATCGTAGCGATAGCACGCTTAATAAGAGCAGCAAGACCGTCTGCGAAGTCCTTGATGAAATTGAAATCAAACTTCATTGTACAATTGCACCTCTTTTCATTAGATAATGTCGGTTGAAAACTCTCAAGCAATCAACTTACGGCTGCTGAGTTGTTGTACCGTCGTCCTTCTTAAAATACTGTTTAAAGAACTTAAGGAACTTGTCAAATACATCAGCAAGACCAACAAGGAATCTCTTGATGTTGTCTACGAGTGCATCAGTCATTACCGTGACACCTCACTTTCATATTATCTGCCGATACGGTTATTCCATATCTTGCAATCTAATATTACCATTACCCGAAGCGGATTTCAAGCATTTTTTAAGCGATTTTACAATGTTTACATTTATAACAAACTATTGCAAAGATTATTTTCAAAACGATGTCGGTTGTCAAACAAAAATTACAGTCAATGTATAAAATGTTCCGATTTTCAATGATGTTCATTTAAAAAAATATGAACAAACCGTTAAGAATCGGGTGCATTTTTCATTTATCACGCAACAGTTTTAACGAATCCGTCATGATTTCCCATTAAGGCTGCACATATGTCGGTAATAAAACTCATTTTTTTTACGGCAATGCATTGAGGCTTTTTCATTAAAAAAAATACACGGCGCACCCCGTAAAAAAAGAAAAAATGCGAGTGGGACTGTAAGCCGGGTTCTGTCATTTAAGACGGTCATCTGTCTTGGCGCGCGGTTACCCGTGCGCTCACGCCACCTTTTGAAGTATAGGCCGAGCAAGCCACTTCCCTCGGTGTTGCTCCGGATAGGGTTTACAGGGCGCAGACGTCTCCGTTGCGCCGGTGAGCTCTTACCTCGCCTTTCCACCCTTACCTGCCGAAGCAGGCGGTATATCTCTGTTGCACTTTCCCTTAAGGTCACCCTCGGCGGCCGTTAGCCGTTATCCTGCTCTGTGCTGCTCGGACTTTCCTCATAGTCAAAGACTACGCAACCGTCTGGACAACTCTATCTTATATAATAAATTATTCCGACCAAAAATGCAATATTAAATAAAAAAAGTTGAAAATATAATTAATATGGTGTACACTGAATTTAATATATAATTCTAAAATAAAGGAAGGGTGTTCGTATGCCTCGCTTTGAAAAAGAGGGCTTTAACCCTAAAAAAAGAATAGATAACGACAGCCGAGACAGAAGCGTTCCCGTTGATGAGGATTATTTCAATGTTTCTGATTTTGACGAAGAGGTTATTGATAATCAAAATAC
>OQVP01000357.1_pt1 | contig 17615 bp, 11 predicted proteins | sample 1691541 | NCBI WGS metagenome assembly OQVP01 (sample SAMN03418258, study PRJEB22391) | human gut metagenome | biome: human-gut; feature: organic feature; material: feces | host: Homo sapiens | place: Tanzania | collected 2013-01 | reverse complement strand
TGGTTATTCTTGCCGGACTTCGCCCTGCTGTCATCGCAATGATCGCATCAGCGGGTATCTCACTGTTGATTATGGCACTCTACGGACAGAGAACGCTTCCGAATGATTTGGCATCTTTGGACTTGATTGCTGCGATTATTTTTGCCATTGGCATTTTTGCTTTAAGAAAATGGAAGCCGAATCCGCTTTGGGTTATGGCAGGCTCAGGTGTTGCAGGAATCATCCTGTATTCGCTTCTGTAAGAAAGGAGACGCAGTTATGAAATACACGATAAAGGCAGGAGTTCTTTATAAAAATGAACCGCTATTCAATTCACGGAAACGATAATAGATATAGGCAAGGGTCATTACGATAACACAGGATGGAAACACGCAGCCAACCGTTGAGATGATAGCACCGGGAAGTCCTGCGACTTGGATACCAACAAAGGTTGCGGAGTTGATGGCTATGGGGCCGGGTGTCATTTCTGCGATGGTCATAATATCCGCAAATTGTGTCATTGTCAGCCACGGGTAAATATCCACGGGAATGCTGGAACGGCGCAAGGTAAAAAAGCAGACCATTCTGGTTCCCACGGCTCTGGGCAATTCCCTGATTACGGTTTTGCCGGAACAGCTTCAATCGCCGCTGCTGACCGCCGAATGGGAGAATCGACTGTCCCAGGTGCAAAAGGGCGAGCTGGAGCCGGAGGAGTTTCTGGACGGCATTCGGGGTATGCTCACCGATCTGGTCAAGGATTACCGCCCGGTTTCCGGTGCGGATATTCTGTTCCCCTCCGCCGAAAAAACCGTGGGCAAATGCCCCCGGTGCGGCAGACCGGTGATTAAGCGCAGCAAGGGATACTTCTGCACCGGGCAGGACTGCAAATTCGTCCTGTGGAGAGACAGCCGGTTCTTTACCCTCAAGCAGAAAACCTTGGACAGAAAAACTGCCCAGCTCCTGCTGGAGAAAGGCCGCGCCCCGCTGAAGGGTTGTGTTTCCTCCAAAACCGGGAAGGTTTATGATGCCGCAGTGGTTTTGGAGGACGACGGCGAGCGGGCGCATTTCAAGCTGGTGTTTGGCAATGGCTGATCTGCCCCAGATGAATGATGCGCAGCTCAAGCAGGCACGAAAGCTGATACACAGCCGCTGCTGCAATTATGACAATGGAAGCTGTCTTGCTCTGGACTGGTCGTTCTGCAATATCTGCCCACAGTGGATCACCTATTCGCTGAACTGTAAGTGGTTCCGCAATGCAGTGCTGCCCAATGACCCGGCACTGGAAGCATCCATCCTCCATACCCAGCCAAGGAAACGCTGCGTAATCTGCGGAAAGACTGTCCTGTCCAAATCCCATCGGGCGAAGTATTGTCCTGCGTGTTCTATTCAGGAGCGCAGGCGTCGGGATGCCGAAAGGAAGCGCATTCGGTATTGGAATCTCCGCATTTAAGGGGCAAAAAAGCGGCTGATACCAACGACCTTTTTAGCCACTTCCGCAGGGGTATGTGTATTTACATTCGGAACGCCAAAATTGGCCTTGATATGCGGAGAAATCTCCCCATGTGACCTGTCTGTGTCACACGGGGAGTAGTCAAATCAAAGAAAGGAGCGATCAAATTTGTCCGAAAAACAATCCAGCAAGGAGCGCATCAAAGAGATCACGGCTGGCATTGAAAAAGGCATCATGGAACTGTTTGAAAGTGACCGCTACCGGAACTACCTTACCACCATGAGCCGCTTTCACAAGTATTCCCTGAATAATGTCATGCTGATCCATGCCCAGCGGCCCGATGCCACGCTGGTGGCTGGCTTCAGCAAGTGGAAGAACAGCTTCGGGCGTCATGTGAAAAAGGGCGAAAAGGGCATCCAGATTCTTGCTCCCACCCCCTACAAAATCAAGGTGGATAAGGAGAAGCTGGACCCGGACACCAAGCTGCCTATGCTGGACGATGAAGGGAAACCCATTACAGAGGAAAAGGAAGTCACCATTCCCATGTTCAAGGTGGTGTCCGTATTCGATGTGGCTCAGACGGAGGGTAAACCGCTGCCGCAGATTTCCTTCAGTCTGACCGGGGATGTGGCGCAGTATGAGGTTTTCATGGAGGCTCTGCGCCGGACATCTCAGGTGTCCATTACCATAGAGCCGATGGAACCCGGCATGGACGGCTATTTTCATCTGGAAAAGCAAGCTACTTTTCTCCGGGAAGGTATGAGCCAGGTGCAGACCGTCTGCGCTGCCATTCATGAAATGGCCCATTCCCGGCTCCACAACTATGAGAAAATGACGGAGCTGGCAGACGATGGGGAAACCATCCTTGTGCCGGGAGAAAAAGACAGGAATACTGAGGAAGTGGAAGCGGAAAGCATTTCCTACGCCGTCTGTCAGTATTTCGGCATTGAAACCGCCGACAACAGCTTCGGTTATATCGCTTCCTGGTCCCAAGGCAAGGAGCTGAAGGAACTCCGTGCCAGTCTGGAAACCATAAACAAGACCTCCTCGGAGCTGATTTCCGGGATTGAGCAGCATTATCGGGAGATTTGCAAGGAGCAAGGCATTGATCTGGCAGCAGATGCCCCTGCACAGGAGCAACCCCGGGTGCCGGATAACGCCGCAACTGTTCAGACGGTTGAAGCAAACATTCCACCGGAAGCCCCCTCACCGGACACCCCAGAGCAGGTGCTGGACGAATACCCCATGCCGGATGAATCCCTGAAAGCAGCTGATCTGGAAGCCTGCGGCTATTTGGATGGGGATATGCTGCCCCTGTCCAGAGAATGGGCAGCGGAACTGTACGATCAGGATTTGAGCGTGTACGCCATCGTGGACGGCGGCAATGCAGAGATGCTGTTTGACCGGGAGGAATTGGATACCCAAGCCTCCGGCACGATGTTCGCTGTTTCCCGTGAGGAATGGGAGCAAAGCCCTATGTTCCACAAAAAAATCTTGGAGCGCCAGCAGCATCAGGAGGAGCGGGAGAAAGCCTTCCTCGCTCATGGGGGTGACTGCTTTGCCATCTACCAGGTAAAGCGTGACGATCCCGGCAATGTGCGGTTTATGAACATGGACTGGATGCAGTCTCATGGGAAAGCCATTGCGCGCGGCAGCTATGACCTGATCTACACCGCACCGCTGACCGCCACCGGCAGCACCGATGCCAAGCTGGAGGCAATCTTTGAACAGTTTAACCTCCATCGTCCGGCAGATTATCACAGCCCGTCCTTGAGCGTCAGCGACATCGTTGCCATCAAGCAGGACGGTGTGGTATCCTACCACTACTGCGACAGCGTGGGTTTCAAGGAGCTGCCCGACTTCCGGCAGGAAAACTATCTGAAGGCAGCGGAAATGTCCACGGAGGATGATTACGGCATGATCGACGGTATCATCAACAACGGCAAGCAGCCCACGGTAGCCGATCTGGAACAGCAAGCCAAATCCGGCCAGCCCATTTCCCTGATGGATTTGGCAGATGCCGTCCACCGAGAGAAAAAGCCCTCCGTTCTGGAAAAACTCAAAGACCAGCCGCAGCAGCCCCAGCGCAAAGCCAAACCCCAAAAATCAAAAGAACAGGAGATTTGAACATGAATGATTTCACCTTTGAAGAACAGCAGCTTATAAGCATCTACAACCCCGGAAGTCGTTTGGGGCTGATTCACGCCCTTGTGGAAATGCGTACCTATCTGGATGAAGATGAGCAGGAGCTTAGAACGCTCACGGATAGCGCTGTCTACAAGCTCAGCCGGATTACAGATGATGCCTTTGAAAAACTGGATTTGATCCCGGAGTTTTGAAATGTGATAAACCTGCGTATTATCGTAAATTCCTACCACTATAAATCTGCGTATTGTCGAAACTTCTTACAATTCTAATATTGCGTATTGCTGGAACCTGTGTTAAAATACCCGTAGAGGTGAACGGTATGCTATTCAAACGAAAGATTTACGACAAGTTCCTGGCCTGGAAAACAGAGTGTGCCGGTAAGAAAGCACTGTTGGTCGAGGGAGCGCGGCGAATCGGAAAGTCTACGGTTGTAGAGGAGTTCGCAAAGAACGAGTACAAAAGCTATATTCTGATCGACTTTGCGAAAGCATCCAGTGATGTAAAGGAATACTTCCGGCTGTATTTGAATGACCTGGACACATTCTTCATGCTGCTGTCCGTCCAGTATGGTGTCCAGCTGCATGAGCGGGACAGTGTTATCATCTTCGATGAAGTGCAGCTGTTCCCCAAAGCCAGAGAGGCCATTAAGTACTTGGTTGCCGACGGGCGTTATGACTATATGGAAACCGGCTCTCTCATCTCCATCCGGGAAAATGTGAAGGACATTGTGATTCCTTCCGAGGAACGGCAGATGAAAATGTATCCTCTGGACTTTGAGGAATTCTGCTGGGCATTGGGCGAAAAGCCTATGGTCACTTATATCAGAACTTGCTTTGAAAAGAGGGAGTCTTTGGAGCGAACGCTTCACAATAAGGCCATGCTCCTGTTCAAGCAATATATGCTTGTGGGTGGGATGCCCATGAGCATTGTTGCGTTCCTGGAAGGGCGGAAGGACTTTGGCAAGGCTGATCTGGAAAAACGGGACATTCTGGCACTGTATCGGAACGACATTATGAAGATTCAGGCGCAATACCGCTCCAAGGTGCTGGCGATTTTTGACCAGATTCCCGGTCTGCTCTCCCGGCACGAAAAGCGGGTCGTGTTCAATCGGATCGCCGCCGGTTCTTCTGCGGATCAGTATGAGGAAACCTTCTTCTGGTTGACCGATTCCATGGTCGCCAATGAATGCCGCCGTGCCAATGACCCCAATGTGGGGCTGTCCTTGACAGAATCGGACACCTATATCAAGTGCTATCTGGGGGATACGGGGCTGCTTGTCAGCCACGCTTTCGACGAAAACGAGCTGTTGGAGGATGAAGTCTACAAGCAGATCCTGGATGGCAAACTGGGGCTGAACGAGGGAATGCTCTACGAAAATGTCATTGCGCAAATGTTGACAGCCAATGGTCACAGGCTGTTCTTCTACACCCATTACAGCGAGGAGAAAAAGCGCAACGACATTGAAATCGACTTCATCATTTCCAACAACAGTAAGACAAAATACAAAATGTACCCCATTGAGGTCAAATCCGGCACACGCTACACAACGGACTCTCTGCTGAAATTCAGGGAGAAATACAAAACCAGGATCGGCGGCTGCTATATCATCCATCCCAGAAATCTGATTGTAAATGATGATATTCTCTGCATTCCACCATATATGACGATTTGTCTGTAGTTTTTTCTTCCAACACCACTTGCGAGTTTTCTGATTATGTGCTGCAATCGCTATACATTTGGAAATAATAGGATGTAAAAGGTGGTATCATCTATGGCAGCAAAAACCGCAAATGTAATAGACCGTAAGGCGTCCAATATCAAGGAGCAGGCCGAGGAAATCATGGATCTGCATGGTATACCTGTGTCGCTCTCTGGTTCTGACGCACCCGCTGCACGGGATGAATTGGACGATGCCGCTTTTTACGCCATGATGGAACATGGTCTTAAAGAAGCAAAGGCAGATCAATCCCGTCTCGCCTCTGATGTATTTACGGATCTAAAACGGAAGATGCAGTAAATGCCGGGAAGGAAGTTTAAGTGACCAGAGTTATCTATGGTTGCAGAGATCAGCGCCATCAGCTGTCCAATCTTGATATGTTCTGACAAACACGCCCTGGACCACACAATGTCCAGGGCGCATTTCTTTGACCGCAATACTTCCCATTTTAGACAGCCTTTCGGTCGTCTTTTTTTATTTTCTCAGAAAGGAGAACCACAATGGCATCCGTATTGCAACAATACCACCAGCTGGCGGACCGCATGGCTACCCAGATAACTGGCAGCTACCAGAGCTGGACAGATTTTCTGACCACTGCCGCCCGCCTATACAAGTACCCATATCACGAACAGCTTATGATATACGCCCAGCGCCCGGAAGCCACCGCATGTGCGGATTATGAACTGTGGAACAAACGAATGGGTCGTTATGTTCGCCGGGGTGCGAAAGGCATCGCTCTTATCGACCACTCCGGGGACACTCCGAAGCTGAAATATGTGTTCGATGTGGCAGACACCCGCACCACGGAGCGTTCCCGCAACCCCTACCTCTGGGAATTCCGCCCGGAACATGAACCAGTCGTTTCCGATTCTTTGGAGCTGCAATACGATATTCGTTATCCGGGCAGCTTTTCTGACCTCCTGGAACAGATTTCTTCTGTGAAAGTCACAGAATACTTTCTCGCCCACCAGCAGGATATCCTCGACATCGTTGACGGTTCGTATCTGGAGCAGTATCATGACTATGACAAAGGCGTGGCATTCCTCAACGCCGCTACCGTCAGCACCACCTATATGCTGCTGTCCCGGTGTGGTCTGGCAGAAAATGCCCACTTTGGCCTGGAGGACTTCATGCCGGTGTTCGACTTCAACACACCCCAGACCGTTGATGCTTTGGGTAGTGCCATCAGCGGCATCAGCGAAGAAATCCTCCGCAATATCGAAGTCACCATTAAGAAATATGAACGTGAAAAGCTGTCTGAAAGGAGCTACGAAAATGACCGAACTGACCTATATCCGCAGCGGGGATTACTGGATTCCCAATCTGAGCCTGTCCCAGCAGGAGAGCAAGCCCCTGGGCAAGTACGGGAGGATGCGGAAGAAGTATCTACAGGAGCATCGCCCGGTGCTGTGGAACCGCCTGATCCTGTCGGAGCAGCTGTACCCCCATCTACAGGAGATCGACGAAACGGCGAACAGACGGTTGGAGCAGATGATGCCGAAGCTGATGCAGTCGGCAGGGGTGACGGAAGCTCTGAAAGCCAGCGACCCCATGAAGTGGGTGGGGCTGATGAACAACCTGAAAGCCCAGGCCGAGGAAGTGATCCTGACGGAGCTGATTTACACCTGACGGAAGATTCTCCTGTCGAGCAGTTTTCATTCTTCCCCACGGAGGCCCAGCAAATTGAATCTATCACAGAAGCGGAGCGTGTCCAAGCGACACCCTCCGCTTTTTCTATGTTCATTTCTCAGGCTGACATTGACCATATCCTGCGCACGGGCGGCAACGAAGATGACGCACGAATGAAAATTGTTGCCGAGTTCTCCAAACAAAAACCTTTGGAAAATCGTGCGGCATTCCTGAAAGCGCTCTACCACGGCGGAAACGGCCTGATCACGGAAAATGGCAAGATTTCCGCATGGTATAGCGAGGACGGCATCTACATCGCAAGCGGCGACACTGCGCGCTATCTTCCCTCTGCCCAAGTTATCAGCTGGGCAGATGCAGCAGGGCGCACGGAAGAACTGCTGAATAGCGGCACATTTGCCACCAATTTAGAGGTTGCGGAAGCACCACGGAATGAGCGTCAGCGTATTGCTGCCGAAGTTTGGGGCCTTTATCACGATCTTTCGGATGAAGCAAAATCGCTGGGGCATCTGTCCTGTCTAAGTAATATTCGCAGCACCAATTACCCGAAGGAAACAGAACGCCTGACGGATGAACTGGCAAATCCCGCATTTCGAGAAATACTTCTGACGGAATCCAGGGCGTTTGTTGACGCCTACCGTGAAAACCGGGAACTGCTGCGTTTCCATTACCACCGGCCGCAGGTGCTTCTTACCCAGCTGGAAGAACTGTCCATGCCACGCAAAGAATACCATTCCAGCATGGCAGCACTCCCGGAAACCGGGAAATTCATTACGGAGGATGAAATTGCAGATTCTCTTGCAAATGGGAGCAGCTTTGAGGGTGGGAAGAACCGTATCTATGCGTTTTTTCAAAACCAGCATTCTCTCAAAGAGAAAGCTGATTTTCTGAAAGAGGAATACGGTACTGGTGGACGCTCCCATGCTGTATCCGGGGAAAGCGGCAGCTTTGAAGAACACGGCAGCAAAGGCATCGTACTGAAAAAGAGCGATTGTACGGATATTCAGATGAATTGGAATAAGGTCGCTTCCCGCATCTCTAAACTGATCCGCCTGAACCGCTATTTTACACCAGATGAACAGGTGCTTTATGACGAAAAGCTGGCACAGGCTACAGCGCGAACCATCGCCTACAACAGCTATAATGCCGTCAAGGAAAGTAATCTTGCGGCCACACTCCCGACAGTCAGTCTATTCTATGACTGGTACGCGGAAGTAAAAAGTCAATATCCTGATGCCATCGTTCTGATAAAGCTGAACGGTGGCTATTTATCATTCCAGGCAGATACGCAATTTGCCGCAACACTTCTTGGGTTGGAGGTTGTTCAACGGGAACACCTTGGAGAACCGAAGCGAGTTTCCGTGTGCTATCTGCCCAGCGAAGTTGTGGAAGAATATCTGGACAGGCTTGGCGAGAAGAACAAAACGGTGTTTTTGGCAGATCGTCAACCTGGCAAGGATAACATAGATATTCTTCAGATTGCGCCACAGCCAACACGGCATATTGATGAGCCATCTCAAGAGCATCCACCAGTAGCGCCTACCGACATTCCCCCAATAAGAGAAATTACGCAGGCTGACATTGACGCCGCCTTGCAGAAATGGAACGGGAATTCTGAAAGCAAGCAGGCTGTGGCATCGTACATGGGAGACCATGGTCGGGAGCGGGACACCGCCGCATGGCTGGCAAAAGAATACGGTACAGACCTCAGCCATCCCTTGCGGGTCGTTGTTACCGGCGTTGATGATGAAGTTGTGCTGCCCTGGCCCAAAGTTCAGCGCCGCATTGCACAGCTTATCCGCGAGGACAAATTCTTCACACAGCAGGAAAAGACAGTCCTTGAACATAATCAGGAGTACCAGCTTTTGGACCGCCTTCGTTCTGACTGTGAGTATTTCCTTGGCGCGGGCAACCGCTTGGAAAAGCATTTGTGGACAGGCAGTGTTCGTGCGCAGATCGCCAAAATGCGGGAACTGTACGATACGCTCCCTGAAAAGCCTGAATGGCTGACCAAAGAGACTATCGATGATTATGCCGAGCGGATGGCACCGCCGTATCTGGTTGTTGCGTACCATCATTTTGAAAATGGGTTTGATGATAAGTTGGACTACCAGACATTGGCCGAAGCAGAAAAAGCTGCGCAGGGCTATGTGGACGGTACAATGGAGGGTGACGGCTTTCAATATGACGGTGCGGCTATCTACAACCAGCAGACACGGAAGTATCTGCGCGTCTACGGCAATTACCCGGATGAACGGGCACACGCGGAGGCAGCGGGACGTGATTGGGTCGAAAAATCGGCAGCATCTACGGAAAGCGACATCGCCCCCGCAGACCGCTTCCATGTGGTAAGTCTTGACCAAGGCTTCTATACCCGGTATGCCATATGGGACGATGAGGCCGACGGTTACTATGTTGACGCTGACGGTGTTGCAGAGGAATTTACAAGCGAATGGCAGGCGGAAGAATACCGGCTGAAGCTGCAAGAGCAGGTACTTACGGAACGGGCAAAGGGGCTGATCTCCGACTTCTGCCAGAGTGAATACGGCTCTGAACCAGATTTCAGCGACCCAGCGAAAATCGGCATTGCCTACACGACCATCACCGACGATGAGATTCCCATTCAGGTGAATATCGACCTTGTGAAATTCCGGTTGGAGCGGGATCTGAACGATGAACATTTGGAGACCCGGCAGTACAGTTCCCTGCAAGACCTGATTGCCAACGAGTTGGAAATCCTTGATTTCAGTGACCTCGTTCATGTGTCAGATGAAGATATAGAGCAATACCGCTGGCACAATCGTGAGGAAGCGACGGAGAAGGCACTTGAAACAGTTGAATCTGTGTCCTTGCCGCAGGAGAACAAAGCCCTGTATTCGGTAGGCGATACCGTCTATCTGGACAACAAGCCCTTTGAGATCACCGAAGTCGGGCTGTTTGACGTACATCTCCGTGATCCGTCGCAGACATACCCTGTTTTCCGTGCGGAAAGCAAGGAACGCCTTGAAGTGCTACTGCGCCAGGATGAGCGCAACGCCCATCTTTTTGCTGTGAAACCTCCTGCCATAAGCGAAGAAGAAAAGCTGATCCTGGAACATGAGGGGCAAGCGGCACTTTCGGAAATGGGCGAGTTTGTGCCTGATTTTGATGATGCCATCTCTCAGGCCGAGCCAGACGAGCCTCCCACACACCGTCCTGCGGTATCCATCCCCATTGACGGCCAATGGCAGGAGTTCCCCATCGTTTCCACAGCGGAAAAAGCATCCTATGCCGACTTCAAGGCGGCAAGCCATCGGAATGCCCAGAACTTCCGTATCACAGATGATGACCTGGGAGCTGGTGGCGCAAAGGCAAAATTCCAGGCAAATCTCAATGCCATCCAGCTGCTAAAGCACTTGGAAGCTGAGGGATTGCAGGCCAGCCCGGAACAGCAGCAAGTTCTCTCCCGCTATGTGGGCTGGGGCGGCCTGCCGGATGCTTTTGACGCAAGTAAGCCCAGCTGGGCATCCGAATACCAGGCGCTGAAAGCCGCGTTTACCCCAGAAGAATACACCGCCGCCCGCGCATCCACGCTGAATGCCCACTACACCAGTCCCACGGTTATCCGTGCTATCTACGAAGCTGTAGGAAATATGGGCTTCCAGACCGGCAACATCCTGGAGCCGTCTATGGGTATTGGCAATTTCTTTGGTATGCTCCCGGAAAATATGCGAGGCAGCCGTCTCTATGGCGTGGAACTGGATTCCATCACCGGACGGATCGCCAAGCAGCTTTATCCCAAAGCCAATATCACCATCGCTGGATTTGAAACCACAGACCGCAGAGACTTCTTTGACCTTGCGGTAGGCAATGTACCTTTTGGCCAGTACAAAGTAAATGACCCTGCCTATAACAAGTTGGGCTTCAACATCCACAATTATTTCTTCGCCAAGGCACTGGACCAGGTGCGCCCCGGTGGTGTAGTAGCTTTCGTGACCAGCCGCTATTCCATGGATGCCCAGAACCCCAGCGTCCGCAAGTACCTTGCCCAGAGGGCTGACCTTTTGGGCGCTATCCGATTACCCAACACCGCTTTTAAGGCCAACGCCGGTACAGAGGTGGTGTCGGATATTCTGTTCCTACAAAAACGTGACCGGGCAATAGATATAGAACCGGATTGGGTACATCTGGGACAAACGGAAGATGGATATGCCATCAACAGCTATTTCCTGGACCACCCGGAAATGGTCATGGGCAGAAACAGTTCCGAAAGCACGGCCCACGGCATGGACTATACCGTGGAGCCGTTGGAGGATATTTCCCTTGCAGACCAGCTCCATGAAGCAGTGCAGCGCATCCACGGCACCTATCAGGAGGCGGAGCTGCCTGATCTGGGAGAAGGCGAAGAAATCCGGGACACTATCCCCGCTGACCCGGACGTGAAGAACTTCTCCTATGCCCTGGTAGATGGGGAGGTCTATTTCCGGGAAAACAGTGTCATGGTGCGCCCTCAATTGAACAATACCGCCAGAGAGCGGATCAAGGGCATGATTGGCCTGAAAGACTGTGTTCGACAGCTCATTGATTTGCAGATGGACGAATATACCCCGGACAGTGCCATCCAGCAGAAGCAGGCTGAGCTGAATACTCTCTACGACAGTTTCACGGAAAAGTACGGCATTCTCAACAGCCGTGGAAATCGGCTGGCTTTCTCGGATGATTCAGCCTACTATCTCCTGTGTGCCCTGGAAATTCTGGATGATGATGGAAACTTCCAGCGCAAGGCGGATATGTTCTCCAAGCGTACCATTCAGCCCCACAAGGTTGTGACTTCAGTGGACACCGCTGTGGAAGCCCTGACGATCTCCATTGGGGAACGGGCCCGCATAGACCTGGGGTATATGTCCAGTCTGTCCGGAAAGTCCATAGACGAGCTGACCGACGACCTGCAAGGTGTCATCTTCCACGATCCCAAGCTGGGGACGCTGGAAGATTACGCAGGATGGGTCACTGCGGACGAATATCTGTCCGGCAACGTGCGGCAAAAGCTGAAAGAAGCGGAAGCTGCCGCAGCGGAGAACCCCATGTATCAGAGCAATGTGGAAGCGCTCCGGGCGGCCCAGCCCAAAGATCTGGAAGCATCGGAAATTGAGGTGCGGCTGGGTGCTACCTGGATTGATAAATCCTATGTCCAACAGTTTATGTATGAGCTGCTGGACACACCGCCATATCTCAAACGGTACATCCATGTAGAGTATTCTCCCTACACCGCTGCCTGGAATATCTCCGGCAAAGGCAAAATCTACTCGAATGATATTACCGCACGGAACACCTACGGAACAGATTATGTCAACGCCTATGAGATTCTGGAGGATTCCCTGAACCTCCGGGATGTACGGGTGTACGATACGGTAAGAGACGAAACCGGCAAAGAGAAACGGGTACTGAACAGCAAACAGACCACCCTTGCCCAGCAGAAACAACAGCTCATCCGGGATGCTTTCAAGGACTGGATTTGGGCGGACCCCACCCGGCGGCAGACCTTAGTGGAGCAGTACAACCGGGAAATGAACAGTATCCGGCCACGGGAATATGACGGCAGCCACATTGTCTTTGCGGGTATGAACCCGGAGATTTCTCTGCGGGAGCATCAGCGGAATGCCATCGCTCATGTGCTTTACGGCGGAAATTCGCTGCTGGCACACGAAGTGGGCGCGGGCAAAACTTTTGAAATGGTAGGGGCTGCCATGGAGGCCAAACGGCTGGGTCTGTGCCGGAAATCTCTATTCGTTGTTCCAAATCACCTTACGGAACAGTGGGCATCGGAGTTTTTGCGGCTGTATCCTTCTGCCAATATTCTGGTCACAAAACAGAAAGACTTTGAAACCCGAAACCGGAAGAAGTTCTGTGCCCGAATCGCCACCGGAGATTATGACGCGGTGATTATCGGCCACTCTCAATTTGAGAAAATCCCCATCAGCCGGGAACGGCAGGAGGCGCTGCTGGAAAATCAGATTGAGGAAATTACTTTGGGCATCTCAGAACTGGAATATGGCGGTGCGGAACGATTCTCCATCAAGCAGTTGGAGCGGGCCAAGCGCAATCTGGAAGCCCGCCTTGAAAAGCTTCAGGCAAATGACAGGAAAGACGATGTAGTGACCTTTGAGGAGCTGGGCGTTGACCGGCTGTTTGTGGACGAAGCGCATTCCTATAAGAATTTGTTCCTCTATACGAAAATGCAGAATGTGGCTGGCCTTTCTACTTCGGATGCCCAGAAGTCCAGCGATATGTTCGCCAAGTGCCGCTACATGGATGAAATCACAGGAAACCGGGGGGTAATCTTTGCAACAGGTACACCTGTATCCAATTCTATGACGGAGCTGTACACCATGCAGCGGTATTTGCAGTATGACCGTTTGCAGGAGATGGGCATGATCCACTTCGACTGCTGGGCATCCCGGTTTGGTGAAACCGTTACCGCTTTGGAGCTTGCCCCGGAGGGGAAAGGCTATCGTCCCCGGACACGATTCAGCCGATTCTTTAACCTGCCGGAGCTGATGAACATTTTCCGGGAGGTTGCGGACATCAAGACCGCTGACCAGCTGCACCTTCCTGTGCCGGAGGTGGAATATCATAATGTGGCTGCCAAGCCCAGCGAGGTTCAAAAGGAGCTTGTCCAAGAGCTTTCCGAACGTGCGGCATTGATTCATCGCGGTTCCGTTTCCCCGGATGTTGACAATATGCTGAAGATAACCAGCGACGGGCGGAAGCTGGGGCTTGACCAGCGGATCATCAATCCCGCGTTCCCGGACGATCCCGAAAGCAAGGTCAATCTCTGTGTGGGGAATATCCTGCAAGTGTGGAGAGACGGCGAAGCGGACAAACTGACGCAGCTGGTATTCTGTGACGTTTCCCCCCCCCAGGCTGCCGTAAAAGCCAAAAGCACAGTGCTTGATCCCCTCGGCGGCATTGCTAAGCCTTTTACCGTCTACGAGGATATTCGCTCCAAGCTGATTGTCCAAGGCGTACCACCGGAGCAGATCGCATTCATCCACGATGCCAATTCCGAGGCAAAAAAGAAAGAGCTGTTCGGAAAGGTCCGCTCCGGTCAGGTCCGTGTTCTGCTGGGCAGCACCGCAAAAATGGGTGCTGGTACAAATGTACAGGACCGACTTGTGGCGATCCATGATTTGGATTGTCCCTGGCGTCCCGGGGATTTGGCACAGCGAAAAGGCCGCATTGAGCGTCAGGGAAACCAGAATGAAAAGGTCCATGTATTCCGCTATGTGACGGAAGGGACCTTTGATGCCTACCTCTGGCAGACGGTGGAAAACAAGCAGAAGTTTATCTCCCAGATCATGTCCAGCAAGAATCCAGTCCGTTCCTGTGAGGATGTAGATGAGGTCGCCCTGTCCTTTGCGGAAATCAAGGCCCTGTGCGCCGGTGATCCACGGATCAAGGAACGCATGGACCTGGATGTGGATGTGGCACGGCTGAAAATTATGAAGGCCGACTACAGGACCAAGCAGTTCCGGTTAGAGGACAGTCTGATTCGCTCCTTCCCTTCTGAAATCGCCAAAATGAAGGAACAGATGGAATCCCTGAAAGCGGATATGCAGACCCTCTCTGCACACCCCCACCCCGACGGCGGTTTCGCCGGAATGACGATTCTCACAGATAATCTTTTGGAGCGGGAAAATGCTGGTGCAGCCCTGATGGAAGCCGCCAAACAGGCCACCGGTCTGGACCCGGTGGAAATCGGCAGCTATCGGGGCTTTACCATGTCCGTCACTTTGGAGAACTTCGGAAAGAAATATGTCCTGACCATGCAGGGGAAATTCCGCCATCAGGCAGAGCTGGGCAGTGATCCCAAGGGTAATTTGATTCGGCTGGATAATGCACTGGCGCAAATGCCCCAGCGGATGCAATCTCTGCAAACGCACCTGGAGGAAACCTATCACCAACAGGAGGCCGCAAAGGCAGAACTTGAAAAGCCCTGGCCTTACGAACAGGAGCTGCGGGATAAGACTGCCCGGCTGATTTTTCTGGATGCGGAACTGAATCTGGATGCCAGAGGCCAATCTGAGCCGGAACAGGTCATCCCCAAATCCAGCCGCCCCTCGGTACTGAGCAGACTAAAAACGCCCCCCAGTCAGGAAAGCAGCCGAAAGCAGAGGAAACACCATGAGGAGGTACGATAATGACGAACGAAGAACGTAACACGGCACTGTATCAGAAGATGTTTGCTGAGCAGGAATCTTTCCGGGACTGGCTGAAAGGTCAGCCCCCGGAGGAAATTCTGAATCACGCTTATGAGTACACCATTCGGGAGGATATTCTACTGTCGCTGGAATATCACAATCTTTCGGACGCACAGATCGACACTCTGATGAAATCCTCCAGCCCTCTGACAGACGTTTTCAGGGATTTTGAAAAGCTGGAAACAGGCCATATGGATACCGTCTGGGATTGCCTGGAAAACAGAGCGGATTCGATTCTGGAAGATCAGCGCCGTGCGCCCAGAGAAACACCGGTGTATCCCTATCCTGCCAGCTATGCTCAGGAACACGGCGAGCTGGAACAGTACCGGGCATCCAACCGAGCCAATGCTGCCTGCAAGAAAGCTATCGAAGCAGCAATCCGGGAGCATTACGATGGAAACTCTCTGGTCAGTCAGGCGGCGGCACAGGTAGTGGAGGCTTTTGGACTGGACAGGACGCTGTATGTCCTTGCCAATACCGTCCAGCAGAGGAGTTGCTTTCGGCATTGCTTGCAGCTTTTCCCGAACAGAGGGTTTGGCAGACTTCTCCTGCTGCTGACAATATTCCCGCCGGACGGTGCTGAGAAACAAATTGGTAAGTCCCGGATGGCTGTCGAAAAATGTCCATCGACGGCTATGTTGTCAAGCTGGAACTGCCGGAGCTGAAAGAGATGGTATCTCTACTGCGATACTCCAGCAACAATCTGAATCAGCTTACCAAGCGCGTCCACGAAACCGGCAGAATTTACGATGCCGATTTGGAGGATCTGCGGCAGAGCCACGAACGGCTGTGGGACGCAGCACGGGATATTCTCACCGCGCTCGCAAAACTGAACTGACCCGCCGTATCCTTGCGTGAATTACGCAGATACCGTATAATGATAGTACAAAGAAAAGGAGGCTGCGTACATGAAACTGATCTTCAAAATCCTCACCATCCCTGTCACGCTGGCAATCGACCTGTTTACGCTGATCTGCATAGGCATCATCTCCTGCTCCGCAATGCTTCTCCGGCTGGTCAGTGGAATTATCGGCATCCTTGGTGCGGCGGTCTTGGTTACTTACTCTCCAAAGAATGGGCTGATCCTTCTGACCATCGCTTTTCTGCTCAGTCCGATGGGCTTGCCTATGATTGCGATTTGGGCACTGGGAAAACTCCAGAATTTCTCCCACGCACTGAACGGGATGTAATCGGAAGCTCCGGTGTTATTATGACGCCGGAGCTTCAATATACAGGAGCAAAAGGAGTGGAAAGGGAGTATGTGAGAAATACTGTGATAAACAGTATCCACCTAATACGAAAGCTGACTTTTATGTCTTGCAGTTTTTCAATCAGAGTACGAAACGAATCTGCTCAAAAATCACACATTTGTTTGCTTTTCTTCGAAACGCTGCAATTTTGCAGCGTTTGTTAACTTATACTTGATTTATTGCAGCAACTATGATAGAATGCAATGGGTGATAATATGACAGTCGGCGAAATTATTAAACTACGGCGCAAAGAACTCCGTTTATCCCAGGCAAGCTTAGGAAAAATGATTGAGACTAATGATGCTGATATTTCAAGAATTGAAAAGGGAAGCTCTGTCAGCATTGAAAAGCTTGTGAAGATCGCAGAAGTATTGGAGCTGAATCTACTCGATATACTAGCTTCAGCTGGTTTATATTCAGGCACATCGAATAGCAATACACAACTGATTAGTGATGAAGATTTTGCTTTTCTCACAAAAGATGATTTGGAATACATCCGCTGTTTCATTCATGCTCTTGTAGAAAAAAGAAAGGGGAGCCAACAATGATTTTCAAACTGGGTGAGCTGTTCTGTGGTCCGGGCGGATTGGCATGGGGAGCCACACATGCTGATATTGGAAACCCTGATTTTAGAATTGTACATGAATGGGCGAATGACTATGATGCTAACACATGCCAAACTTATAGAAACAATATCTGTCCCGATAGACCCGAAAGCGTTTATCATGCGGATGTCAGAAAATTTGACTTAACCAAATTGTCCCCCATTGACGCGTTTGCGTTTGGATTTCCCTGCAACGATTACAGTGTTGTTGGTGAGCAGAAAGGAATGGATGGTGTCTACGGTCCTCTTTATTCCTATGGCGTGAAGGTTTTGAAGCTGTACAGACCGCAATGGTTTCTCGCAGAGAATGTCGGCGGTCTGAAAAATGCAAACGACGGAAAAGCCTTTACGAAAATACTGGAAGAGATGCGTTCTGCCGGATATAAGCTGTATCCGAATCTCTACAAGTTTGAAACATACGGAGTCCCGCAGGCTAGACATAGAATAATCATTGTGGGAATTCGAGATGATTTAGATTTTGAGTTCAAGATTCCTTCCAATGCACCAGTATCTACTTCCATATTGATTTTGTTGCGGATTAAATCCGAAAATTTAGGATTACTAACCAGTTTACTAATCA
>OQVP01000355.1_pt1 | contig 17660 bp, 12 predicted proteins | sample 1691541 | NCBI WGS metagenome assembly OQVP01 (sample SAMN03418258, study PRJEB22391) | human gut metagenome | biome: human-gut; feature: organic feature; material: feces | host: Homo sapiens | place: Tanzania | collected 2013-01 | reverse complement strand
TTGATCTTAAATGTGGTGACAGCGAAATCGAGCTATTTATTGTCAAAAATGCACCAAAACGAGTTTCTAATCCTGAAGCGTTAGGACTTCGTCACCTTGCATTTAAAGTAGAAAGCGTCAATGATACGGTTGAAGAGCTTAATAAATTAGGAATTGAGTGTGAACCTGTTAGGATGGATGACTATACACATAAGGCCATGACTTTCTTTAGAGATCCTGACAATCTCCCCATCGAAATTCATGAGTAATGTTAAAGCGAGTAGCTGTTGGAAACTACTCGCTTACTTAGGATTACTCTCTTAGCTTAATATCGCTGTGAAGCAATCGGAATGATCTTAAACGGTCTCTCTTCTTTTTTTACTGCATTGTATGATCTTACAATTTGTCTTAAAAATTGACTTGCTCCAGTAGGAACGATGTTTCCAAACATACTCCTATTCTGAGCATAACTAATATAAAGATCTTCTTTTGCTCTTGTAATGCCTACATAAGCCAAACGTCTTTCTTCTGAAATTGATTTATCAGAACCAATATCTACAGATCTTTGGGAAGGTAGGATAGTATTCTCAAATCCAACTAAAAATACATGCTTAAATTCCAATCCCTTTGATGAGTGGATAGTCATCATATTTACAGCATCACACTCTGTAGAGCTAGAACCATCCTCATCTAATTCAGAGGTACTTACTAAAGTAATGTTTGATAGATAAGTTAATAAAGGATCTTCTAGAACATTAGAGGCTGTCTCTCCACTTGCACTATCTTCTACATTATCTGCGTTTATATCTTTTGCTTCTTCATCAGATGATGCCTTTTCAGCTTGTGCCTGCATCGAAGCTTCAAACTCTTTTACGTTTGAAACTAGTACACCCAAGTTTGAGACTCTGGAATTTTCTTCACCAGTCTTGCCTTCCTTTGCATCTTTTAAGGCATACATTTCATGCAAACCTGATGCATTGATAACGTAATCTACTAATTCATTAAGAGGAGAATTTGCTTTCTTTTCTTTCATCTGTAAAATTAAATTATAAAAAGGTGTTACTTTCTTGTACAAAGAAACTAAAGCTTTGTCTGCGCCCTCTTGCTTTGAATAAGCTTCTAACAGACGTATTGCTTGTAACATAGAGCAGTTTCTTTCCCTGCCAATTGACCTTAAGTCAGCTACAACCTTAGGACCTAACTTTCTTGATGGAACGTTAATAATTCTAAGGGCCGCAGTGTCATCATTTTCGTTAATCAGCAGTCTTAGATAAGCTAAGGTATCAAGAATCTCAGCACGTTCAAAGAAGCGTTGTCCTCCATAAATTACAAAAGGTATATGTTTCATAGAGAGGTTTTGCTCAAAACCTAAAGACAGGTAGTTGTTTCTGTAAAGAATTGCCATGTCTTGGTATTTCTCCCCTGCTTCATGCAATTTGGCAATCAACTGCACTACAGTTGAAGCTTCACAGTTATTATTTGAGCAATTTAAAATTGAAACATCATCGCCTTGTCCGATGTTCCCTTTTAAAACTTTTTCCATCAATCTGTCAGAATTTTCAGCAATAAGAGTATTTGCCATATCAAGAATTTTCTGACTAGAGCGGTAATTTAAAGCTAATAGAATTTCATGAACATCATCAAAGTCTTTTAAAAACTTGTGCATATTGGTGTAATCAGCTCCACGCCAGCCATAAATTGACTGATCATCGTCACCTACAACCATAACATGCGAGTTTTTACCAGCCATCAGTTTTAAGAATTTATACTGAATTGAATTGGTGTCCTGGAACTCATCTATCATCACATGATTCAGCTGGGTACCTATCTTTTCGAAGATGAAGGGTGAGTCGCTGTCCTGGATGAGTGAGTGCAGCAGCGTCTGGGTATCGCTGAGCAGGAATCTGTTTGCCTCCTGGTTCATCGTTCTCACCTTCTTGTCGATACTGCCCAGCAGGCGCAACTGGTTGAGATGCTTCACGGTGAGGTCGGCGCTCTTATACATCTTGACCAAGGTAGGACGGTGCTGTTCCGAGAATTGGAGGATAGGATAGAGCACGGATGATACCTGCTGATAGAGGGCGGTGTGACTCTTCACGTCTGCTTTCTTCACCCAGTTGTCCGGACTTTCCATACACTTGGTGAAGGTCAGGTTCACCAGGTCATCATCACTATACTTGCCATTCTTTATTTTGTTGAAGTAGCTCCAGATGCCTCGAGTCTTTCCGCTCAGGTCTTCAGCTGAATATCCGCCTTCTTCGAGTGCATCAAAGAAAGAGGCCGCAATTTCGTCAAACTGCTCCTTGGCTTTCTTCTTGATGTTCTTCATCTTCTCCTTGAATCCCTCGAAGAATCCGTCTTCGGCCATGCGCTCCGACAGTTTGTCGGCGTTTTCCTTATAATAGTCACGGAAGATATGCTCGCCAAACGACTTGATCTGGCCGATTACATTCCAGCCCTTGTCGTCTGCGATGTTTTCCTTGATGTATTCCATAATCCAGAAGAGCAGCTTGTTGGTGTCTTCCAGACTCTCGATGAGTTCATCCACAGCCTGTTGCTCCACCTGATAGTCGTTGAGTCCGATGCGGAGGTTGGCGGTCAGGTCCAATTCTCGAGCCAGGTTTCTCAATACACTCTGGAAGAAGGTATCGATGGTCTGCACATGAAAATAGTTGTAGTTGTGGATGAGCAGTCGGAGTGCCGCTTCTGCATTCTTTCTGATTTGTGTTTCCGACAGATGTGGCAATGCCTCATGTATCTGCTTCAGATATTGGTCTGACTCCGGCAGATGATGGGCGATGCCATAGAGCTGTCCCAGGATACGCAGTTTCATCTCTTCCGTCGCCTTGTTGGTGAAGGTGACGGCTAGGATGGTGCGATAGGCATAGGGATTGGCTATCACCAGAGTCATGTATTCGCGAGCTAGAGTAAAGGTTTTACCTGAACCGGCACTCGCCTTATAAACAGTAAGTTGTGATTTCATATCTTGTTTCCTTTTTTATTCTTTTATTCATAGGATGAGCTTCCTGTTTCTTTTGTTCATAGGATGAGCTTCCTGTTTCTGATATAGCCTATGAGCGCTACCAGTTTCTGAATAGCTCGAAACCGAATCGGCAACCTACGCCATCAAATTTCAGTTCCCTGAAGGCGGCGAAGAAACCCAGTGATACCAGACGGGTGCTCAGTCCGTATCCCCATTCTGTGTATGGAGTAAGGTGCTTCACCATCAGTCCGCTGATGTAGAATCGCTCTTTCTCGAAATATCTTCCCACCAGCGGCATCCATGCCGACAGGATGATGGGGGCCTCGTAGGTGCAGTTGGCGCGCAGATAATAGTCGCTGGCGTTATACCATTGTGAGGAAAGCAGCTCAAAGTCTCCCGTCCATTCGTCGTTCCAGCCTCCAGGAATGTTGTTGTTGTGGAAGTTGGTGTAATCCACGAAGTCCCAGTGGGCAGTGCGCATGGTGTAGAATCCTGTGCCGAAGCGCATGGAGTAGGAGCGGCGACGGGAAGCGTAGAAGATGGTCTGGGCATCAAACTCGGCTCTGCCGTAGTCGATGTTGCCGCCCAGGAGATTCTTGATTCCCTGTTCGTAGTCAAACTTCAGCACGACGCCTTTCTCGCCCTTGGGTCTCCATTCCAATCCGAAGACCGGTGCCACAGATTTATATTTGTCGGGATAGCCTATCTTGTGATAGAACTCCGGTCTCACGGCAACACGGTTGTGTGAAACCATGCCCAGTTCGAAAGCCCATTTCGGGTTGAATCGCCAATGGTTGGTCAGGCGATAGTATTGGTCTTTAAACTCAGTATAGTCTGTTTTTCCGTCTTTGATGGCAGGAATCACGCTTGGTGAGAAGTCGCCGATGCTATCTTTCGATTCGATATATCCCAGCGCCTGTCTAGCCACTCGGTTGGTGTTGATTCTGTTTCCGTTACCCACCTGGAATTGCAGAAATCCCTCGTGCTTGGCATTGTAGTTGAATCTGGCAGGCACATTGAAGTAGAAGCGGTGCTGCTTGAAACTGTAACCGCCTTTTATACCCAGCGATATCTGCAGGTTCCTGTTGAAGGCATATTTGCCTCTCAAGTTAAACTTGTAAACCACTCCCTTTTTCTGTGAATATCCCATGTAGAGGGGATTGAAGATAGGGTCGATTCTGAAATATCCCTGGCTCTCTTTGCCGAATCCGCTGGATATGCGATTGAGCAGGTTGTCGCCCACCACATCCCACAATACATCCTTCACGAAGTCGGTCTTCTTTTCTTCTTCAGCTGCTTTTTCCTGTTTCTTTCTTCTTTCCATCTTATCGTAGTAATCACGATAAATCATCTCCTCATCCGTGTTGAGCTTGATAGGGCGGACTTTTGCCATCAGGGTAGTATCCTCTGCATTGTTGAGGCTGTCGCTTAATATTTTCGGCAGGCCGTAGATGGTGGTATATTTGCCCGTAATCTTGTTGCCCATAAACTGGAAGTTGGCTCTCAGGTCGCATTTCGCGGGTCCGAGCGTCTTGAATCCTTCCTTGCCCATTGTCAGCGAGATGTAGAATCGGGTCATGTCGTATTCGCCCTCGAAGTCGCAGAGGTATATCTGTCCGTTCTTGACGTGTACGATGGCTCGTGTTTCTACCAGTTGGGTATTCTTGATGCGCGGATAGGCATAAACCTGGGCCATGCCGTAAGGCAGGGGAGTGACGGAGTATCTGTAGTATCTCCTGTTGGTGCGGTGGAATGGCGACAGGATGTTTTCCTGGAAGAGCGTCTCTCCATATACGTTCGGGGTCATGTAGTTCAACACCGATGTCATCGTGTTTCTGCGATGAGGAATGGTGCTGAGGTTGAGCTGACGGCTGATGTGGGGAGTGCCTTTCTCATCCACCGTGATACGGTTGTAAAATTCGGTGATAAACTTTCTTCCGGCTCCATGCGAAATGGCATACATTGTAGGCACGAGCATGAGGGTGGCGTTGCGCTTGTTGGTGCGCATCTGGAACTTGGTATAGGCATAGCTTGTTCTGTTGCCTCTGCCCGTGGTATCAACTTGCTGGGCATAGCAGAATATGCGGCGCATCACCGAGTCGGTGAGAGCGTCGCTCTTATCGCGTTTCTTAGCGCTTGCCGTAAGTGGCAGGCAGCATCCCGCGACAGTCAGGGCTATGATGTGAAGTAGATACCTGTTCATATAGATATAAAAAATCGGGTGAGGCTGATTGCCGCACCCGATTGCAAAGTTACTAATTTATATGTAAATGTCCAAACCTTTATCTGTTTTATTACATCTTTTTATCTTTAAATATGGGTTTTATCCCAGATATTTCATAAGAATGCCGATTTTTCCCGACTCTCTGAGCTTGGTGATGCTCTTTTCCCTGATCTGGCGTACGCGCTCACGGGTCAATCCCATCTTGTCGCCAATCTCCTCAAGTCCTTTCTCGGTCTCATCGATACCGAAGCAGGCACAAACTATCTTGCGCTCTCTTTCCTTGAGGCATTTGCTCAGAACCTGCTTCAGCTCCTGTGCCATACTCTCGTGGTCCACATGCTTGTCGGTTCGGCTGTCATCGCCGCTCGACATCACGTCGGCCATCGAGTTGTCGTCGTCCTCGCCGAATGGGGCATCGATGCTCACGTGGTGTCCGCTTGCCATGATGCTCTGCGTAATCTTGTCTTCATCCACTCCGGTTCTGTCAGAAATCTCCTGAACGCTAGGGCGTCGCTGGTTTTCCTGTTCGAACTTGTTGATTTCCTGGTTCACCTTGTTGAGCGAACCCACCTGGTTCAAGGGCAGTCTCACGATTCTGCTCTGCTCGGCTATAGCCTGCAGGATGCTCTGGCGAATCCACCATACGGCATACGAGATGAACTTGAAGCCTCGGGTCTCGTCAAAGCGTTCTGCTGCCTTGATGAGGCCGATGTTGCCTTCGTCTATCAGGTCGGTGAGGGTAAGCCCCTGGTGCTGATATTGCTTGGCTACAGACACAACAAATCGCAGGTTGGCTTCTACCAACTTGTTCTTGGCTCTCTCTCCGGCTCTGCCACCCTTGCGGATAATCTGCGCCAGTTCTATCTCTTCGTCGATGGAAATCATAGGAGCTCTGCCTATTTCCACCAGATATTTATCGAGTGCCTCACTATTTCGATTGGTTATACTTTTCTGTATTTTCAGCTGTCTCATAATAACTATTCCCTCTTTCTTTTAGTTACACAATAATGCAAAGATAGTAAAATATTCAATAGGTTGTTACTTCTGATAACATTATTTAACCTAAAACTCTTGGTTTTTTGAAATTTTATCTAACTGCTTCATTCTTAGCGAATTTATCGAATGCATTTTGGTAACCGTTGAAGACGTTGATGTCCACCGTTCCGTGTATGCCGGCAACCCTTCCGTCGGGGCATAATTGCCAATAAACCAGGTGAATGTCTGGCTTATATTCGCCATATCGGGCTATCCACACCAGGTAGTCGTGCTTCAGGTCGGGGGCAAGCGGAAGATACCGGTTTACGAACATCTGACTGATGTAGAGGATGGGTTTCACTCCGGTGGCTCTTTCCACCAGTCGGAGCCATGTTCTTACCCTTGCGAAGAGTACAGCCGGACCGCCCATCTGCTTAATCTGACTTGGGAATGGTTCCAAATCCAGAACAGGAGGGAAATCGCCACGGCGGATATGGCTATGGCGCAAGAAGTGGTTTGCCTGTTCCGCAGCCGAACTCCTGGTGCTGAAGAAGTGGTAAGTCCCTACGTGATAGCCGTGTTTGCGTGCATCGTTATAGTCTTTCTTGTAGAAAGGATTGACGATAGACTTTCCTTCCGTACTCTTGATGTAGACATATCTGATTGGGAAGTTCACGTTTCCATTCACGGTCTTCTTGCTGATGGTTCCCAGGTGGGTGATGCGCAGCCGCTTCCAGTCGATAGGATACTTCTTCTTGCCTTTGCCATGCTGGTATTTGGAGATGTCGATGCCGTAGATGCGCTGCGAGGTATAAACCAGTCGTTCGCCCTTGTATTTGTCGGCCTTCCATTCGCCTACTCTCAGCGGTTTCTTTGGGGCGATGCTGAATCCCCAGCCGTTTCTTACGCCGTCTTTCCATTCACCCTCGTAGTAGGTACCGTCGTGTCCTATCCATACACCATAGCCCTCGGCTTGGTACAGACTGTCGTATGAACCCGAGAAGTAGCCCAGGGAATCGGGTCTCAGTTCATAGTTGATAGGCTTTCTGTGGGTAGCTCCCTGCAGGGTTACGATGCCGGCAGCCGTGCGGGGGGCAATGCCGAAGATGCCATCTGGGGTGGTTTCTGAAGCCAGCTGGAAGAGATGGCAACCTTGGGTATTTTTGCCGTCCATGCTTCCGATGAGCTTGCAGTCTTCACTTTGGGTCTTTCCATTCTCGTCGGTGTAGAATGCCTTATATATAATAAGGTGTACCAGTTGCAGTTTTTCCTTGCCGTTGGATACTTTTCCCAAAGAATCCTTGCCCTGGATATGGTGCAGGGAGTCGAGCATCTTCTTGGCTGAATCTCTCAACACCTTTTCCCGGTTCTCGAATGCGCAGATTCTGTTGTAGCCCAGGTCCATCACGCTATGCGAGTGAATGTAGTAGGCTAGCTCGCTCTCTTTCCATTTGGAATCTTTGTAGAGACTGTCGAGCGAATCCACCTTCTCCACCAGTACGCTGTCGGCATCCAGCCCTTTGTATTTGTTTTGGGTGATGCTGGCATCATAGGATGCTGCGAGGCGTCCCTGGCAGGATGGCACCAGTGCCCAGCGGTTCACGAAGACGGCGGCTAGGGTGGTGGTGTCTTCGTCGAAGTGCAGCAAGGTCTTGTCGCCTCTTCTTATCTCGTAGCTGCTGTATACTTCAATGCGTGCCTTGGCAGCCTGCACGCTTTCTCTTGTGGGGTTCTGGCAGCGATAGATCCAGTATCCCAAAGCTAAAAGTAGAATAACCAACAAGGCACCGGCTATCCCGATGCCTCTTTTACTGATGTTTGTCATTTTTCAATTCCTTCCCTGTTTCTTCTATTCTCTCTTATTTCTCATTTCCTTTTCTGTTGGGCATCCGGATTATCCATCATTTCTATCTCCAGGATAGATTGGGTGGATGGAGTGATTTTGCATCTGTCGGATGTTCTTTCTCCGATGAGCCAGATGATTTCGCCTTCCTTGTCGGTCAGTACATGCTGGCTCATCTTTTCCATGTAGTTTCGTTTGCGGTCGGTGAGGTAATCACTGATGAGTTTGGTTCCCTTCATGCCGAATGGCTGGAAGCGGTCGCCTTGGACTGTCAACCGGTAGGTGAGTGGGAAGCTCACCTTGTCGGCATCCAGCGTGATGCGATGGCTCTCTTTACTTGGTGCAAAGTCTTCGGTTCGTGGATAGCGGCGGAGCTTGATTTTCGTGCTGTCGTTGAGCGTGTAGTTTCCTTCTTCGGGGAGTCGGAATTCCCGCTCTTTCTGCAGGTTGTCCAGCGCCTTCAGCGGAGTGATGAGCAGTTGCTCTCGGTCGATGGCTAGCATGTAGTCATTGCTTTTCCAAACCTTTCCTGTGCCGCCATCCGGATTTCTCAGGGCGTCCATGATGTTATCGATGGTGTCGCCGTGGAATCCGTAGTTGCCGATGCATTTGTGGAGCATGAATTCCTGACTTGCTGCCATCATGATAGGGGCTTTGTCAATGTAAATCATGCTATCGGCATCGTCTGCATCAGACGGTTTCATGTCTTTCTCCATATTGTCGAGCATCAGCTTTGCCTGTCTCAGATATTTTGCCGACTGTGCGATGTTATCCCTGGCTGCTGGGTTCAGTGTTTCGAGCAGCGGAATCACGTGGTGGCGGATCTTGTTGCGCAGGGCATCATCTTCCAGATTCGTGGAATCGGTTACGTAATCCTGTTCCTTCTCTGCCAGATAGTCGAGCACATCCTGTCGGCTGATGCAGAGCAGCGGTCGCAGGATGTTGCCGTTTTGGGGAGCGATGGCAGCGAGTCCGTCTACGCCCGAACCTCTGAGCAGATTGAGCAGCAGGGTTTCCACGTTGTCATCACGATGGTGTGCCACGCAGATGCCGTTGGCGTTGATGTCTTTGGCGAGTTGGGCGAAATAGCGGTAGCGCAGGTCGCGCGCCGCCATCTCGATGCTCACCTTGTGCTTTTCGGCATAGGTAAATGTGTCGAAGTGGATGCGGTGCAGGGCAATGCCTTCACGTTCGCACAGATCCACGCAGAATTGTTCGTCGCGATCACTTTCTTCGCCACGGAGATGGAAGTTACAATGGGCGGCCTCAACGGGCATGCCGATGCTTTTCAGGATGAGCAGCAAGGCTACGCTGTCGGCTCCTCCCGAAAGGGCAACGATATAAAAGCCATCGTGCTTCCACATGTTGTGGCGCACGATGTAATTCTTGATGGTACTTTCTATCTTGTTCATCTTCATCTTTCCCTGTAACTCCTATCTCTTATCTGTAAACTGTAAGCTATAAATTGTCAACTATAAACTCTTTAAGAACTCTTCTGCTCGTTCCAAGTCTTCTGGGGTATCAATGCCTACGGTCTCCACATCGGTGGTTCCCACCTTAATCTTATAGCCATTCTGTAACCAGCGCAACTGCTCCAGGCTCTCTGCAATCTCCAGAGAACTCTGTGGCAACTGGGTTACTTCTTTGAGCACATCCTTGCGGTAAGCATATATGCCCAGATGCTTCAGGTAAGGGAAGTTGTTGAGCCAGTCTTTGCGCTCCTTGCCTCTTACGTATGGGATGACGCTGCGGGAGAAGTAGAGAGCAAAGCCCTGGTTGCTCACGGCAATCTTCGGACTGTTTGGATTCTCCACGGCATCCATTGATGTAAATGCCTTGCCCAAGGTAGCAATCTGGGTGGTTGGGTCGTCGAAGCAGTGGCAGATGGTTTCCAACTGGCTTTTTGCCACGAAAGGCTCATCGCCCTGCACATTGACGATGACATCCCAATCGCCGCCAATTTTCTCGATGGCTTCCTCAATACGGTCGGTACCGCTCTTGTGGTCGGTGCGGGTCATCACCGCCTTACCGCCAAAAGCCTCCACGGCATTGAAGATGCGCTCGTCGTCGGTAGCCACGTAGGCTTCCTCCAAGACGGCTGCTACTTTCTCATAAACGTGCTGGATTACTGGTTTGCCACCAAGCATGGCGAGTGGCTTGCCTGGGAAACGCGTTGAGGCGTATCGTGCTGGAATGATTCCTATAAATCTCATAATTGTCTGTCTTTTAAATGTTTACTTTCTTTCTACTCGGTGCTTCTTTCCTGTAACCTTCTTAAATCTTTTCAGAATCTTTCCTGAATCTTTTCAGAATCTTGCCGGTAACAAAAAAAGTTGCACTTTGCAGACGCAAAAGTACAACTTTATTTTGTATTAACCAAATATATTTTGAATTTTATTCATATCTTATCGCCTCAATCGGGTCGAGACGGGCTGCCTTCTTCGCAGGATACCAGCCGAAGAATACTCCGGTGAAGGTACATACGGCAAAACTCATGATGATACTCCATGGCTCAATCTGCGTGGCGATGTGCAGAAATGCGTTCAGACTGAGCGATAGACTCACGCCCAATATCACTCCGATGATACCACCTGTTACTGACAGCAGGATAGCCTCAATCAAAAACTGGTTCAGAATGTCGATGCCTCGGGCACCCACACTCATTCTAAGACCAATCTCCCGGGTTCGCTCGGTTACGGAAACATACATGATATTCATGATTCCGATACCGCCTACCAGCAGCGAGATGCCTGCCACGGATCCGAGCAGGATGGTGATGGTAGACATGGTGGAGTTCATCATGCTGGATATTTCCTCCTGCGAACGGATGTTGAAGTCATCTTCATCTGCCTCTGTGGTGGCGGTGGCATCCTTCAGTTTGTGGTTGCGGCGCAGGATATCGCTAATCTGGTCTTGCGCTGGCTGCGAAGCTTCCTCGGTGATGGCTGAGCATACGATGCCGCCCAGGTAAGTCTGTGCCAGGATTCGCTTCATCACGGTGGTGTAAGGTGCCAGTACCAGGTCGTCCTGGTCCATACCCATACTATTGTAGCCTTTTTTCTTGAGCAGGCCTACCACACGGAAAGGGATGCTGTTGAAGCGCACCACCTTACCGATAGGGTCGCTGCCGTCAGGAAAGAGGTAATCTACCACCGTCTGCCCCAGGATGCAAACCTTGGCAGCCGCCTTGATGTCGGCATCGGTAAACATTTCGCCATCAGCCACTTTCAATTGTCGGATGCTGAGGTAATCCTGGTTCACACCATAGATGCTGCTCTGGGTGTTGTTGTTGCCGTAGATCCACTGTCCGGCGGTATTCACGGTAGGAGAGATGGCACTGATATAGTTGCATTCGTCCTTGATAGTCTGATAATCAGTCTGCTTCAGGGTCTCCATCGAAGAGGCGTCCTGTCTCACGCCGCCTCTCATGTCGGCACCCGGCGAAATCATGATCATGTTGGAACCCATCTCGGCGATGTTCGCCTTGATGCTCGCCTTGCTTCCCTGTCCGATGGCAAGCATCGTAATCACGGCTGCGATACCAATGATGATACCCAGGGCTGTGAGGAAGGAGCGCATCTTGTTGGCTGCTATCGCTCTGAGAGCTATCTTTAAAAGATTCTGATAATTCATATTATTCTAATTTTTATATTATTCGTCCGTATTGGCTGGCAATGCGGCAAGGCCTTCGGCTGCCGAAAGGATATGGTCGTTGTATGTATCACTGATGATATGACCATCTCGCAGTTCGATGTTGCGGCTCGAATAGTTGGCGATGTCTGGGTTGTGAGTCACGAAGATGATAGTTCTTCCCTCGGCATAGAGCTTCTGGAAGAGTACGAGAATCTCGAAACTGGTTCGGGTATCAAGATTACCCGTAGCCTCATCGGCGAGAATCACGGCAGGGTCGTTCACCAAGGCTCTGGCGATGGCCACACGCTGCATCTGTCCACCCGACATCTGGTTACTCTTGTGATAGAGTCGCTCGCCCAAGCCCACAGCCTTCAAGGCTTCGATGGCACGCTGCTTGCGCTGCTCGGCGGTAACTGAAGGGTTGTACATCAGTGGCAGTTCCACATTCTCCACACTGGTAGTCTTTGGCAGAAGGTTGTAGTTCTGGAAGATGAAACCAATCTTGCGGTTGCGGAGGATGGCACGGTCGTTGCGGCTCATCTTTCTTACGCTGACACCGTCCAGATAGTATTCGCCGCTGGATGGCGTGTCAAGACAACCCAGCTGATTCAATAGGGTAGATTTGCCCGAACCCGACTTACCCATGATCGTAACGAACTCGCCTTCGTATATCTTAAAGCTCACGCCCTTCAGGGCATGCACCACCTCGTCGCCTACCATGAAGTTGCGCCTCACGTTGTCCAGCTCGATGACAACCTTCTTCTCTTTGTTATCAATATTTTCAGCCATAATTCTTAACTATAAATTGTAAATTATTAATTGTAAATTATGCCTTCTGTCTTATTTCTTCTTCCCTCTAGGGCCAGGACCGCTGATCAGACCTTGGCTCTGCTGGGCATCCTCTTCTTCTTCAGGCGTATTGACGATGATTTCTGTTACAATCTTCTGTCCCTTCCTAATGCCCTTGATGATTTCGGTGTGTACTCCGTCGGTCTGACCGATGGTTACAGGATGAGCAGTGAGGGTCTTGTCGCTGAGGGTCCAAACCTTATTCTTGCCCTTGCAATCCACAATCTTCATATCCTTGCCCACGGTTTCCTTGGTAGGAGTAAAGCGCAAAGCCTTGTTGGCTACAGCGAGCACGCCGCTGCGTTCCTGGGTGTAGATGGTTACATTGGCTGTCAAACCTGGCTTCAGCTTGAGGTCTGTATTTGGAGCTGAGATCACCACCTCGTAAGTTACCACATTATTGGTAGTAGTTGCTTCCAGGCGCACCTGCTTTACGGTTCCCTCAAATGTATCATCCGGATAAGCATCTACGGTGAAGGTAACACGGTCGCCTTCTTTCACACCGCCGATGTCAGCCTCATCCACGTTTGCCACTACCTGCATGTTGGTCAGGTCCTTGGCAATAGTGAAGAGTTCTGGGGTGTTGAAGCTTGCCGCTACGGTCTGGCCTTCCTCTACGCTCTTCGAGATAACGGTACCATCGATAGGCGATGTAATGGTAGCGTAACTGAGGTTGGTCTGGGCCTTCTGTACATTTTCCTTGGATGAAGCCACCTGCTCCCTTGCCTGGCGATAGGTGAGGAGAGCGTTCTCGTATTCATCGGCGCTCACGAGACCCTTCTTGTAAAGCGTCTGGTAGCGATTCATGTTGGCTGCCTGATAGCTGAGGTTGCTGGTAGCGCTGGCGAGATTAGCCTTAGCCGTATTGAGCTCGCTCAGCAGGTTGGTCTTGTCGAGCTCTGCGATAACCTGTCCCTTCTTTACCTGAGAGTTGTAATCCACATAGAGTTTGTTCACGATACCGCTCACCTGTGTACCCACGGTTACAGAGGTCACCGCTTCGATGGTACCGGTGGCAGTTACACTGTTCTGGAGGGTTTCAGTCTTCACCGCTTCCTCCTTGAAGTTAATCTCTTCTTCCTTATTGCCTCCCGACAGCGCCCAGGCTGCCACGGCGATGACTACTATCACGATGACAGCAATCCAGATTTTGCTTATTTTTAATTTCTTCATTTTATGATGTTAACCTATTAAATGTTTTGCAATATATATAAATTAGATGTGTCCGTCCTTGTAGAACTTCAGAATGTTGAGGTTGAGGATGGTCATGTATTTAGCCTGAAGCTCATTCTGCTTAGCCTTCAGCAGGTTATCCTTTCCTGTACGGAGTTCCACGATGTTCTTCAATCCCAACTTAAACTGCTCGCTCAGCAAGTCATAGCTGGTCTGGGCGCTCTCGCTGCTCACCTTGGCTGCCTTAAACTGGCTCTGGTTGGTAGAGGCCTGCAACCAGTATTTCTCGATGGTAGAGTAGAGCTGAGTCTGCTGGTTCTTCAGGTCAAGCTGGATACTCTCACGCTGGATAAGTGCCTTGTTCACCTGGGTCTTGGTAGAGCGGTTGTCGAAGAGAGGCACGCTTATGCTGATTCCGCCGCCCATGTTGAAGTTGGTCTTCAACTGTGTGCCCCATGCCTTGTTGTTCATCGAAGTGCTGCTGGTAGAAACCCCCGCATTGGCACTGATGGTAGGCAACTTGCCCGCCTTGGCAATCTGGATGGTGAGGTCGTTCTGCGCCAACTGGTTCTGGAAGGTCTTGAATTCAGGACGGTTTTCCAATGCCGCAGCATATACGCCGTTCAGTGCCGGGATGGCATCCAGTGCCATCGCATCCGTGGTGTTTGGCATATTGATATCAAAAGCCTCATCGCTGGTAATCTGGAGCAACTCCTTCAGCTGTCGCTTATAGTCCTTCACGTTGCTTTCAGCCTGTACGATGTTATACTCATCCTGGGCACGCTGTGCGGTGAGTTGGGCAAGGTCAGCCTGGCTCATCTTACCTACTTTTACCATTTCCTTGCCACGTTCTTCGTTCTCGAGACTCGACTTGTAGCTTTCCTTGTTTACCTGTATGGCCTCTGTTGAGTAGAGAATCTGAACGTAGAGTGTGGCAATCTGCTCCTGTAGTTCCACAGCCTGGGTTGCCGAATCAAGCTCGGCAGCCTCAGCCACCAGTTTGTTGAGTTTCACCTGGTTCTTGTTTTTGTTTCCGTTCCAGATGGTATAGTTACCAGCCACCGAGTAGGTGCCGTTGTAATATACCTTGTCGATGCTGGCTCTTGAGAAACCATCGCTGCTGATGCCGCTAGCCACCCATGGCGTGTAGTTTACGCTTTGGTTGGTGCTTGCGTTGAGCGAAGGCAGCAGTGCCGCTTTCGACTGCAAGTAGTCCTCCTGTGCGCTGGCCTTGGTGAGCTGCGTCTTCTGGAGCGAGATGTTGTTGGCAAGCGCATAGTCGATGCAGTCTTTCAGCGACCATTGCTTGGCTTGTGTGGCAAGTGGAGCTGCTGCTATGAGCAGGGCAAACATGCCGTTTCTTAAACTTCCGTTCATACTTCTTCTTTTGTTACTTTTACTGTTACTTTTCTTTTTTCTGTCCCAATGATACATATTGCAAAACTTTTAATGGGTCAACTTTTGTCGTTTAGACGCAGAAAGCGGCCCATTGGTTGCAAATGTCGATATAGTTGATTGATTTTTTTTCAGATGGTTTATCTGATTAGCTTATTTTTAACAATCGTTGGGAAAATGAAATGTTTCTTTTCAACTTTCAATCTCTTTGATTTCCTTCTGATTTTTGAACGTAAAATCAGTTGATAGTATAACAATTCGTAATGATTGTTAAAGAAGTATGGCAGTACGCAATATTTGTTTTACTTTTGCATTTTATTAAGGTCAAGCAGTTAATAGTGCTTAGGCTTTGGATAAGGAATATATTCAAGAGATAACATTTAGAAGTAGTTTATTTTAATCATATTCACAACTTGATGAAGAAGAAGATAGCAATATACTTGGCGGCTTGTGCTCTGCCAGTCCACGTCACTGCCCAGGAGTTGTGGCAGGAAGAAGACGTAGACCCAGGCAAACTCAATCTCTGCGAGGGGGTGGAGTATGGGGTGGAGATGCAAGGCTCCTTGTCGAAGGGAAAGACTCCACTTTGGCTCAATGCCAACAAGTATGGCTTGAGTTCGCTCGATGAGCGAAATGGCTATATGCGGGTGAACGTGATTCGCCCTCTTGCTGCTGATTCTGCCCGCCGCTGGGCGGTGGGGTATGGTGTGGATGTGGTGGCTCCCGTAAATTATACCAGTCATGCCATTGTGCAGCAGGCTTTTGTTGAGGCTCGCTGGCTTCATGGCGTGTTGAGCGTGGGTGCCAAGGAATATCCGCTGGAACTTAAGAATCAGACTTTATCAAGTGGCAGCCAGACACTGGGCGTCAATGCGCGCCCTGTTCCTCAGGTTCGCCTTGCCTTGCCGGATTATTGGACCTTGCCGATATTCAATGGTTGGGTGCATCTGAAAGGTCACATCGCCTATGGTATGATGACTGATGACAGTTGGCAGCATGACTTCACGAACAAGGAGCAGAAATATGCCGACGAAGTGCTCTATCATAGCAAGGCAGGTTATCTGAAGATAGGCAGCGAGGAGAGATTCTGTCCTTGGAGTCTGGAGATGGGGGTAGAGATGGCAGACCTGTTTGGGGGCAAGCCTTACTACCGTACTCCGAGTGGCGAGATGATATTGAAGCCATCAGAAAAAGGTCTTCGTGGCTTCTGGCATGCGTTTTTCCCTGGTGGCGCTGATCCTGGTGAAAATGAATACATCAATAAGGCTGGTGATATAGTGGGTTCATGGGTGATGCGCTTCAACTATGACTTCGACAGCTGGAAACTCGGCTTCTATGCCGATCATTTCTTTGAGGACGACAGTCAACTTTTCTTCCTCGACTATAATGGTTATGGCGAAGGACCGGATGAGTGGAATCAGAAGAAATACTCCCGTTTTTTTCTCTATTCGTTCAAGGATATCATGCTGGGTACTGAGTTGAATTTCAAGTATGGCAAGTGGTTGCGCAATGTGGTAGTGGAATATCTCTATACCAAATATCAGAGCGGTCCTTATAATCACGACCGTACCATCAATATTCCCGACCATCTTTCGGGAACGGATGATTATTACAACCATGGTACTTTTACCGGATGGCAGCATTGGGGACAGGTGATGGGCAATCCGCTTTACCGATCACCTATCTATAATGATAATGGAAAAATCGAGGTGTTAGACAATCGTTTCATAGCTTACCATCTTGGTTTCGATGGTCAGCCTACAGATAGATTCGGCTATCGTGCGCTGGTTACTTACCAGAAAGGTTGGGGAACCTATAACGAGCCGTTCACCAAGAAACATCATAACGTTAGTTTTCTGGTTGAGGGTAATTATGCCTTCAATCATGGTTGGGCGATGAAGGCAGGCTATGGCATGGATTTCGGCAGCAATCAAATGCTGGGGCACAATGCCGGTTTCCAACTCACCGTCAGCAAAAAGGGAAATTTAGGTAAGAAAAAATCGTCTGTAAGACAAGAAATTATGTGATGATAATTTTAGGTAAAATGAATAAGAAAAATAGAATAGGATATATCAGAAAGGCTATGAATCTGTTGAAGCTGAAGAAAACTCTTATGGCAGTTTGCATGTTTTTGAGTCTGGGATTCGGTATGTCTTCTTGTACGTTGGAAACGAGTAACAATGGTTATTTTGATGGCTATTGGCATCTCGAACGGGTAGATACGCTAGCCACGGGTGGCTGGTGTGATTACTCGAAGCGTCGCATCTTTTGGGGAGTACAATTTAAGTTGCTGTCCTGCAATGATGCCGATGTTGGTCCACGTGGATGTTATTTCCGCTTCGACCAGACTGCCGATAGCATCATCGTTCATACTCCCTATAAGAACAATTGGCATCAGGACAATGGACCGGATGGAGGTGACATTCCTATCATCGTAGTCAATGATGATCTCCGTTTGTATGGTATCAACAATCTTCGTGAACCCTTCTTCAAGGAGAAGTACAAGAGCGATAAGATGATATTGCGCTCGGAAACATTACGGCTCTATTTTAAGAAGTTCTGATTTTGTATCCTCTAATGAAACAAAGAGTATTGAGCACGATTCA
>OQVP01000354.1_pt1 | contig 17714 bp, 16 predicted proteins | sample 1691541 | NCBI WGS metagenome assembly OQVP01 (sample SAMN03418258, study PRJEB22391) | human gut metagenome | biome: human-gut; feature: organic feature; material: feces | host: Homo sapiens | place: Tanzania | collected 2013-01 | reverse complement strand
TCGGTGATGGAACCACTTACACGGTACAGTACCACTATTAACCCATAGAAAGGAAACACATATCATGAACAAAAAAGAAATTGCAGAACTCAGGAAATTATTCAAACCGGAAACCACAGCCATCGACTTTGTTGTTACGGCTTTCGTAAAACACACAGAAAATGGCACGGAAATCACTTCCATTGAGAAGAACAGACTGCTCGCCATGGACGACAGTGAAATCTTCAAATATCTTGACATCAGCAAGCGTACCCTCAGCGGCACCCTGGAGAAAAACCTGTTGAATATTGACCTTCCGACAGCAGAATGCCACGAAGGTGGATGTCAGGACAGGCTCTACAAGCTGCTCTCTTCCAATTTCTCTGATGATGATATGCTGGAAGACTTCATCACACTTATCGCTGAAAACTATGATGCTGCAGAACACCTGATGATCCAGCTGGTACACGGTTCCTACGATGTCCCTGTCAAAACAAAAGACAGACAGGAACAGGATGAATCCGATACCGTCTATGATTACATGATCTGCTCCATCTGCCCTATGGTTCTGGAGAAAGCCGGCATCTGTTATGACATGAAGGAAAATACCTTCAAGCCAATCAAGCAGAAACTGATCGCCGACAAACCGGTTGCCGGGTTCTTATATCCTGCGTTCAACGACCGCGCAACAGACTTATATCAGACACTGTTCTATACCAAGAAAATCGAAGAAGTCCATTCTGAATTTATTACAGCAATGACCGGTGGCAAAATTCCTGTTCCGGCAGACATGCAGCAGAAACTCTTTGGCGACATCATCACAAAAGTGACGAAATCCATGGACTTTGAAAATACCAAGAGCATTCATGGCGAAATCCGTGCAAGGATTGACAACAGACATTTCAACGAAGAGGACACCCATATCAGCAAGTCTGATATTAAGGATATCATCACCAGTGCTATTGGCGATGTTTCGGATGATGAAATTAACAAGGCATACGACGATGTCATGGCTGACTATGATGATAAGACGCTTGCTCTGGAAAACATCATGGATACCACGAAGTTCAACGTAGGTGTTCCTGACATTGAAATTAAAGTAAAGCCTGACAGAACGCAGGACATCGAACAGAAAATGATTGAAGGCCGCAAGTGCTTCGTCATTCCTGTCATGGGTAACATCGAAGTCAACGGTGTTCCTGTTTCGGATAACTAACAGAAAGGTTTTGAAATCATGGCAAATATCAAACCATTAAATAACAAAGAACTGGCATTTTTCTGCGGACAGATGGCAACCATCGTCCAGTCCGGCATCTCTTCTTTAGAAGCTGCCGGAATCATGCAGGAAGATGCCGCACAGGATGACATCATCATCCTTTCGGAGATCGAAAACGACATGAAGCAGAGCGGAAGCCTTGCTCATGCCGTGGCAAAGACAAAAGCCTTTCCGAACTACTGTACACAGATGATCAGTGTCGGGGAATCCACAGGAAACCTCGACACCATCTTAAGAGACCTGGCAGAATACTATGCGAGGGAAGATGAAATTCAGACATCCATCAAAAACGCCATCCTTTATCCGGCAACGATGTCGTCTGTCATCCTGATCATCATGTTCATCCTGCTTGCAAAGGTCATGCCGATCTTTGAAACCGTGTTCAACCAACTCGGAACAGAACTGACCGGACCGGCAAAACTGTTACTAAACATTGGTATCGTACTGGAAAAATATACGTTCGTCTTTATGGCGGTATTTGCCATAGGACTATTGACAGCACTGTTCTGTATCAAATCCCCAAAAGCAAAAAGCATCCGGGAAAAATTCTGCAAGCAGAATACTTTTATGAGAGAAATCCAGTGCAAAACCAGTGCCTGTCATTTTGCAAGCATCATGGCGATCGTCCTTCACAGCGGTATCCCTGCTGACGAAGGCTTTTTAATGGCTGACCGGGTAAACACCAATACGGACTTTCAGAACAGCTTAAACATCTGCAAGTCCAAAATGCGTGACGGTATCTCTTTCGGAATGGCATTGAAGCAAAGCGGCATCTTTACCGGTGTCTACGCAAGAATGACCACCATCGGAGACCGGACCGGATCCTTGGAAAATACCATGACAGAAATCGCAGATATGTATGAAAAAGATATTACCGAAGAGATTGACGGCAAGATCAAAATGATTGAACCGTTATTCGTCTTTATTTTATCTATCATTATTGGCATCATCCTATTATCCGTCATGATACCGTTACTCAGCATTATCTCGTCATTATGAGGATGAAAACTATGAGATTTCAGCCAACACCAAACAAACAGCACTCTGTCAAACCTGTTATGATCATCACCGGAATGTTGCTCGTCATACTGGCATTTGCCATCTGCATCAGCATCACCGCTTCCGGGAACAGACAGAGACAAAAAAATTATCTGGAATCTGCCCTGCGGCGTGACATTACTTACTGCTATGCTACGACTGGCGCCTATCCGGACAACCTTGATACCATAGAAACCAAATACGGGCTCGTCTATGACAAGTCCCGGTTCTATATTGACTATAAAATCATGGGTAAGAACATTTACCCGAAAGTCACTATATTGGAGCTGCAATGAAAAAGATCAATACAAGAATTCCACTGATCGGACTGTTCTTACTGCTCACAATCATGATGCTGCTTCTGACCATGTATTCGGCAAAGATATATGACAGCGTTGCAGGAAACGGCTACAAGAACAACACAGCATACGTTGCCGGAATGTATCTTACAGAAAAGATCAGACAGACAAATCAGATCACTGAGATAAAAGAAGATCAGATTACCTTACGGTCCGACACAGACATTGATACCATTGTGTATCTATATAATAACAAATTATATGAAGTTGCCATTTATGCAGACAAACAACTCACACCCTGTTCTGGGGAAGTCCTATTTGAACTGGAAGACATGACGCTGTCTTCTGAAAATAATCTGCTTAAGATCTGCATCACCGATACCAATGGCAACTCGATCACGAAGAGGGTGGCACTGCATGAAAAATAATGAACCACAGCGTGTATTCTTCATCGAAATATGTATTGCAGTCATCTTCTTTCTGATGATTGCCGTCACCTGTTTCATGAGTTTCACGAAATCAAAAATGATACAGACAGAAGCAGACAACAAAGTCCTGTATGTAAATGCGGCTGAAAACGCCGCAGAAGCCTTTTTGGCTGCACCGGACATAGAGAGCACCTATGTCATATTTTCAAGCGAATTTGAGGACGTGAAGACCTCTCAGGGCTATATTAAATGCCAAATTGACGGAATGGACGTCACACTTGACATGCAGACAAAAGACAATCTTGTCACAGGTATTATCACAATTATGCAAAAAAAGCTGCCGGTGTACCAGCTGTCTGTTTCAAAAGCCGTAAATGGAGGTGACATGAAATGAAAACAAGAGCCGTACACTCCGGTTTCATCATGCTGATCATCGTGTTCACTGCCGTCTGCCTATTCACCTTTGCGAGCATTGTCCTTGTCTCTGCAAAACAGACACAGAAACAGTCTGATATGATCGTGGAACGGCAAATGGATTATTACACAGCCTGCAGCAATGCACAGGCAGCCATTGCCGATTCCCTTAATAAGAACGGCACCTACGAACGAACATTCATCATCAACGAAGATGAAACACTGCACATAAAATATATCGTCACGAACCATTCCTACCGCATACAGAAATGGCAGATCATAGATATGTCCGAATGGACACCGGATAACCATATTGACCTGTTAGATTAGAAAGGAACACATAGTATGAACATCAAAGAAATTCTTACCGAAATGTCGGAGAAAAAGGCATCTGATGTCTTTATCGTTGCTGGTCTTCCAATCACATACCGCAAAAACGGAAACATCGAAAACTACTCCACACAAAATCTGATGCCGGATGATACCAAGGCTCTGCTTTCGGAAATCTATCATCTTGCAAATGACAGGGACATCAAACGTATCCTTGACAATGGAGATGACGATTTCTCATTCGCAATCCCTGGCGTTGCCCGTTTCCGAGTATCAGCTTATATGCAGCGTGGATCCCTTGCGGCGGTATTGCGTGTCATTGCCTTTGAACTGCCGGACTACACACAGCTTAACATTCCAAAAGAGATCATCGACCTTGGAAACGACTCTTCCGGAATGGTACTCGTGACCGGTCCTGCCGGGTCAGGAAAATCAACAACGCTTGCCTGCATCATTGACATGATCAACAAATCCTGCCGCAAGCATATCATCACGATCGAAGACCCGATTGAATACCTGCACAGACATAATAAGAGCATCGTCAGCCAGCGTGAATTAAATCTCGACACTGCAAGTTTTGCGTCCGCACTACGGGCAACACTCCGCCAGAGTCCTGACGTCATCATGCTCGGTGAGATGCGTGACTACGAGACCATTTCAATCTCCATGACAGGAGCAGAAACCGGACATCTGGTATTATCATCATTGCACACCATTGGTGCTTCCAATACGATTGACCGTATCATTGATGTATTTCCGGCAAATCAGCAGCACCAGATCGCTGTACAGCTGTCCTGTACATTAAATGCTGTCGTATCACAGCAGCTGCTTCCTACCGTGGACGGCGGCATTGCACCTGCGTTTGAGATCATGCACGTGACACCAGCCATCCGCAACATGATCCGTGACGGCAAGATCTTCCAGTTGGACGGAGCTATCTTTTCTTCTAACGGAAACGGCGGCATGCTGTCCATGGATGCAAGCATCCAAAAACTCTACAGACAGGGCATCATCACAAGAGAAACGGCTCTCATGTTTGCATCAAACCCTGACAGACTTGGCATTTAAGAAAGGAAGACAACATATGATCATACCTGACCACAAATTTCCTGAAATAGGAGAATACAAAATCATCGGTATAAATGAAAAACTGGTATCCTTAAGCGAAGCCGGAATCCTCTGCGATTCCCAGTATTATGCAAACGGCATTGCCGGAGCATTAAAAGACTGCTATGCAAGAGAAACCGTGGTACATAAACTGCTTGATGCACAGGCTCTCCTGCCGGACGGGCTTAAATTCAAAGTCTATGACGCCTATCGTCCGATTGAAGTGCAACAGCGTCTCTGGAACTACTACCGGAACTGCCTCAAAATCAAAGAACCGGAACTTACGGACGAAGAACTGGACAGAAAAACCGGATTCTTCGTGAGCAGACCGTCTTTTGATGAAAACCATCCATCGTTACATAATACCGGCGGCGCCGTGGACCTAACGATCGTGACAAAAGACGGTTATGCACTGAACATGGGGACCCTGTTTGATGATTTCACAGACAGGGCCTGGGCAAACCATTTTGAGGATAACTACGAAAACGCAGAACACAACACAGAGGTGCGTGATAACAGGCGTCTCTTATATGACGTCATGACACACGTTGGCTTTACAAATCTACCATCTGAGTGGTGGCACTATGACTATGGCACCAAATTCTGGGCGTATTTCACCGGAGAATGTGCCCTTTATAAAGGCATACTGAAACACAACCTTCCTGACCGGTTCCCTCTTACATAAAATAGGAGGTGCTGTGAATGGACTGCTTTATCGAAGAACAGGTCATAAAGGCTAAAAACGAAGATGGAGAAGAATGCCAGCAGAAAGTAAAGATCTTATACTGCGATGGAAAAGCCGTCAGCTATGTCAGGTGTCTTGACCATAAATATAAAGACTTCCACAGTTACCGCATCCGGCCGATCAAACAGTATCTGCTGGATCAGTTCTCGGAACATGCAAGAACGCAGTTCCCAAAATCTGAGAACCCTTACATCCGGTATCTGGACATCTTAATGGAAGACTACAATAACCGGAAAAGACAAAAGAAAGGACAGGTATACCCATGATAAAATTATACTGCAAATACAAAGAAGCTATAAACTACCTGTTCTGGAGATTTGCCTCATTCTTATTCAACATGGTAGTGTTCTACCTGTTGAGTAGGGTATGCGGCATCAATGCCCTCACTGCCAATATCATCGCATGGATTCTCTGTGTTATTTTCGTATACATTACAAACCGACTATTCGTGTTTGAGAGCAAAAACGAAAAGATCCTGGCAGAGTTTTTGAAATTCATGAGTGCCAGAGTTGGAACACTGTTATTAGAAGAACTCATTCTCTTTGCCGGTATTACCGTATTGCACCGGGATGAAATGCTTGTGAAACTCACAGGTCAGGTGTTCGTCATTGGATCCAATTATGTTCTGAGCAAATTATGGATTTTTAGAAAAAATCATTGACATTCTTGCCGAACTATGGTATATTAAGAGAGTACCAAAGGTGCTAGGCACCTGCTCCTGGGACATGGCCAGATTTGCGATTGGTTTACCGAACGTGAATCCGTCAGGGATGATAAAGGAAGGTAATGAGCCCGACGCTCCAATCTTCTGAATGAGAACAGCTCCCGAACCAGGGAAGACGGGTCGCCAGATTTTTTGGTCGTATATTTTAACCCAACGAGGTTGCAAGCCAGATATTAAGACTGCCGTATCACTTATGCGTGATGTGTTACGGACCGAAACAGTTTTAATAGGTGGTCTCCCGCCGCTAATCGCGATAGCTGACATGACGTGGAGATTCCAAGCTAGGCGGTCTGTCGGTTGAGACAGATGTTCCGGGTCACGCCGGTTCTGATCCGTGGTTAAGCAAAAAAGCACGACGCTTGTTTCACACTTGCTGACGTGCTTTTTTGTTGCATAAAAAAATACCTGCAGATCTGAAACCTGCAGGTGTATCATCAATGCCCATTACCCTTTGTTTTATTATATCCTTTCGGATACTGGCAGTCATATGCTTCTATCAAATGGCGTTCCATCTCATTCAAATCATAATAACCGCTCCGTCCTAACGGAATATGCCTGATCAAAATGTTATGCTGGAGAACTGCAATTGCATAATCAATATTATCCGATTTATCGCTATCCTTACCGTGAAGATGCTGACTCATACGTGTCTTAAGATTCTGAGCCTGGCCCACATAAATTTTGTTCGCATTGCAGTCCAGAATGATATAACACCCTGGAACCACCCGCTTCTGACCGGCAGTGTTCCATGTCCGTTTATACTCATTGATGTTATAACAGCGATGTGCATGAATATAAGAAACACAATCCGGCGACAGACAGGATTCCTTCACAGGAAGTAACAAATCCATACAAGCAGATCTACTCTGAACAGTCTGACCATAATTTGCCTGTGGAGCTGACTGAGACTTGTGAATCTCGTATGGTACAGACTGACTATTATATGCAGAACGCTTTGGCGAATCCGATTGAGTTTCTGTCTTCGGGGATGATACATAAACCATAAAACCCACAATATCATTGGAATCCCAATACCAGTCCTGCCTGTAATGGTTCCTACCGGCCGGAGAAGTATATGTAACAATCAGATGATAATAATCCTGTGCCACAGACCGGAATATCGGTTCATAATTATTTTGAATATACTGATACACAGACGACGGTGGCTGATAACGTGCCAGGATTTTATCGAATTCTTCTGACACAGCCTTCGCAAGCTGCATATTATTCCATATGGCATCAAGCACGGTGTTCATCGTATTCGGATTCTTTTTGGCATACCTGTCAAGCCATAAATCTGCATAGTCTGCTGATTTATATTTATTGAACGCGTCCAAAGTAGAAACTTCCAGATGATGACGCAGAACCTGATTATTACTATAAGACCTGTTCTCCAGCTTTGATTTCAGATTCTCACATTCCACAACACAAGGATGATGCTTCATACGATAATCAAACAACTTAATACATACTACATACACAAAATAGCCAATGAGCAGGAAAAATGAAAAAGCGATACAATAATACATAAACTATTTACCCATTTCTCTACGCATTCTACTGACATAGTTTTCATCCCAATACCGGTTATGTATAAAATGTATGTCATCGGAAACGTAGACGACCTTCAAATGATACGACAGAGCACAAACATTCTCAAAAAACGGAACATACACCTTGCGGATATAGTTGCCCACAAATCCTGTCATGGAATCATCGTGATCCAGAATCATGTCCAATTCCTTAAGAACAAATTTCTTCATCGAAGCATTACTCTTGATTGCTTTCTCGACATTTTCAAGAAACTTATCATCCTGTTTTGCCATATCAGAAAACCATTCGTCAGTCTTCGTAGGATCTGCATACCTGTCAAATGTCGTTTCATCCTGAACCAGCATTTCAAAATACAGAGTATTATTTGTTTCTTTTACTGCCTTTTCCATAGAAGCCTTCAGACTCTTGCACATTCTAACGAGCGGCTGACGCTGCATGTGCCAATGCCACAGTCTATCACACAGATGAGCCATCAGTATGATAGCGAAAAAGACAAGAAATGGAGTCAAAATATATCCTATCCACCACATAAGCTATCACCTCAATAAGATCATCGGATCTGTGACAAGAACATACATAACACCCGCACAAATGATGAGAATGCCAAGAACCATTGCGTACACACTAATCTGGATCATTATCGGCATATCAGACAAAGAATTACTAAACGGAACCTTCATCCGGGAACATGCAAGGAAAAGCACAAATCCGATTGCAAACAGGCATGCACCTGCATAAACGACTACCATAATAATCACCTTTTACTTGTCCAGACCGAAGGTATCATAGTCAAATTTCTTACCGTCGATCTCCACATGATTTCCTTTCTGCCAGAATTTCAAAACACCGAGCTTTTTATGGTTCGCATCATAAAATGTCAAATCTACAACCTTTGCATCCTCTTCGATGTCGTCTACCGGTGTAAACTTTGCAGACATGATGCCGGAAGCAAGCTGCTTTACGTTAGAAAGATCTGCACCATCAGACCATACGCCTGTAGCGATTTTATCGGCCCAAGGACACGCTGTCTGCCAATCAACGGTTGCTACATCAGAATCCTCGGAATCGTTAGAATTTGACCCCTCTGCGGTGATCTCAGAGCCTGATAACTGCTGTACGGCCACCTTGGAACCATCCCAGTACAATTTAATGCTGCCTGCTCCCTGTCCGGTCATCACTTCATTGCTGCGGTCAGATGTCTCTTTTGTGATACCGACTGACGGCATCCACACATGATAAGAAAATACTGTAGTGTTGTCCTTACCCTGGATCACAACAGACCTGTCATCTTTCATCGTCACAGACAAAGCATTCTGCACAGCCACAGATAAGACATTTGGATACTCTGCACTGACATAGACAATATCATCATCCATATCAGAAAGAGTCAATGTACTACTGTACGGAATCGTGTAATAGCCGTTTCCACCTGTCTCGTATTCTCCGGCCTTTGGCTCCATCGTGCCTGTATAGCCAGCATCTGCATCCGTATCAATCGTCAGCGTCTGATCCTCGGCATTTGTCAGCGTAAACATCTTATCGCGGGCATTCTGGACGATCACAAAACGGATCGTTTCTGGTTTTTCCACAGGAGCTGCATCGGTCACCTCTGCATCCTCTGATGGAAGATCCGCTTCTGTGGATTCTTCCGTTTCACGGCTGCCAGCTTCCTCTGTAGATTCCTTCATATCGCCGGATGCATCCAAGGAAACACTGCCGCCGGAACTTTCGGTACTCTCTGTAACAGACTCTGTCGCACTCTCCGGTGACTCCTGTTTATTACCGCAGGCAGACAGCATTGCTGTCGAGAGCATACATGTCAAAATTGCGGTCAAAAATCGTCTCTTCATAATATGTATTCCTTTCCACATATCCTCATATATGAGCATATATCATCATACTTATATTAGCATTCGGACATATAAATGTCAAGCAATACAAAAGAAAAACCCGGCATGTTACCATGCCGGGAAAACATATCTGTTTATTCTGACCGAACAGCCGCTCTGGAAACTACATTGCGGTGTCCAATATCAAATGTCCATACAATGCGGCCGATCTGCTTCGGGTCCTTAATGTCAAAGTTATCATGAGTTACCCATGCATTGTTGACATTCAGCTTGATAGAACCCTTGCCGTTCTGTGCCATCCAGAAGATGTCATTGGACTTCGTATCAATACCACCTTCGAGTTCCGGTGCGTACTGATTCCACTCAGCACCATTCTGTGCGTCAAGACGCCAGTTCATGATGTTTGGGTGAGTGACATCCAGTGTCTTATCATGCGTGAACACAAAATCGCCTTCATTTTCCAAAGTAACGCTTGTTACCTGAACAGGGAACAGGCTGTTATTCTTAAGATGTCCATCTACGGTATAGTTCTCGTCACCATTCTGATCAAACACGCCGGATGCAGTTCCCTCGTACCCTACAGAAAACAGAACGGATACAGGAACTTCCACATCATAAGCCTGTGCTTCCCAATGAGCAACATAAGAACGGTCACCGAGACTTCCCTTCGGGATAACAACATCCAGAGTGTTGCTGTTCACATCCGTGCCGGTCCATCCGAGGAAAGTATAGCCAACCTTGTCAGGTCTCGTTACGTGAATGTCAGGTGTCAGCACCGTGTACTCTGACGGAGGCGCCTGGACTGAAATCCATGTGCCGTCCGGCTGTTCCTCGTACCATTCACCACCCTGCGTATCATACGTCAGTTTGTAATGAATCAGAGGATAATAGAACTTCAGCGTGGTATCTGACGTTCCTACCGTGAATGGATTCGATGCAGGTTTACTCCAGCCAGGATAATCATGTAGCGGAGCTGTCCACGTCGTGAGAGGAATAAGTCTGTACTCATCCGTGTCAGCGAGTGTATAGCTTCCATCCAGATTCTGCTTGTAATGCTCCACCGTGTATTTAACCATCCACTGCGCATACAGTGTAATCACATCACCCTGTCTTGACGACAGGTTTTCAACAACCTGTCCTGACGTATAGGTTATACCGGATCCATCAGGCTTCGTGTTCCACCACAGGAACTTCACACCGTCAATGGAATATCCATTGGTCTCATTATACTCAGCATTCGTTGCCAAAGCCTTTGACTGATCATATGTGTGCGTTTGATCAGGCTGAGTACCTCTTAGCGTAAGACCTGCAGGTGTGTTTGGCTCATAATGAACCGTATACGTGATAGGCTCCCATACTGCTTTCAAATAGCCTGATTTAGTACCCGCATGCCAACCATCATCTGAGATATAACCATCAGAACCAGTCGTTTCTTCCCAATACTGGAAATTATAACCGACACGAGTCGGTGTACTAATAGATACAACAGCAGAATCTGAATCCACACGAAGACCGCTTTTTAAAGTTTTACCGGTAGATCCTTCATAAATACCACCATTTGGATCAATTGTGAGTGTTGTATCTACAGCTGTCCAACCGGCTGTGACATTTCCTGTACCAGTTGAAAATGTATAAACACTATTGGCATAAGCACCATCACCAGATGGAACCCATCCTGTAAAAGCATATCCGTAATTATACGGAACAGCAATGCCGTACTGTGTATTCGCTGGTTTATTAACAACAGTCACATCCTTAGCATCATCATAATAACCGCCATTAGGGTTAATATTCAGCGTTCCGTATCCAGGAATTTTCTCCCACATAGCAGTTAAAGTCGTCAAACCCTCGCTATATGTGAAGGCTGTTTGTCCATCAACGGTTGTAAGAACATTGCCTGGACCAGATTTTGCCCATCCCTTAAAAATATATCCCTCACGTGTAGGATTCGGAAGAACAACCATATCATTCTTATAACTGATTTTAGCCCAACCATTGCCAGCATTGTTACTCGGTACAAGACCTACACAAATAGAGTTATTTGATGTATTAACAAATGATGCACCGCCACCGGATGAATTTCCAGCTGCGTCAAGACCTCTACGGCCACCGACCCAGCCACCGCCACCTCCGCCACCATCAACGTCTGTTCCTGGATTCTGGCCAACACCAAAATAACTCCATGAACCAGATAATGTTGTAGTAGCATATGCCAGTCGACCAACACTTGCTCCATTGACAACAGAACTACTCGTACCTGTTCCTGCATACAAAACAGTACCGCCTTCACCAGCTGATGAAGCAGAACCACCAGAACCGCCACCAGCAACAACAAGAACCTTATCCTTAGTGTTTACAAAATTTTGAAGTACACCACGGTTAGCTGTAGCGATAGACGTTGCGCCGCCGCCACCACCAGAATAACCACCAGATCCATTGCCAGGTATTGCACCACCATTCCAGCCTGCTGCATTACCCCAGTTTGTTTCTGACATCGGAACATTATCGCCACCATGACCACCAACATTTACATACACTGTCTGCCCTGCTGTGAGGTATGTATATGCTTTTACATATCCACCATAGCCACCTGATGTTGCATCAGAACCGCCAGAACCACCCGCTGCTTCCATATAATAATATCCAGTATAAGGAATCGTATATGCTTGCGGGCTACCATTAACGCCAGTTCCGTAACCATTCCGAGAACCGTTAAAGCTAAATGACTTCTCAGCAGTATACGTTGTATCCAGCGTATATGTTGTCACTTTGTCAGAACCTTTGAAAACACCACCTGCGGGATTCACCATCAACTGATATGATGACAAACGAGTAATGATAATATAACCGTCAGATCTCTGAGGATTCACACCGTTTGTATTCACTGTAAGAATAGGTGCAATATAATTGGAACCACCATGTGCAGGTGAAGATGTCGTACCTGCTGTGCCACCGATATATCCACCACCACCGCCTGCACCATTATTGGCTGCTGATGAACCCGTACCATTGTTATTACGATTATTTCCTGCTGTCGCTATTGCTGCATCGAGACCATTCACACCAGATCCTTGACGATATTGGTTTGCACCACCACCACCACCGGCCACAGCAATAATATTACTTCGAGATGTTCCATCAATACGAATTTCAGTAGCTGCTCCACCACATGCGGCTCTTGAACCATATGCGTTACCGCCATGTGACTCTGCACCCGTAGAAGCCGCTGGTGTTGAACCATAATCACCATCGCATCGACCTGATGCGCCAACATACATATACAAATTCTGACCAGCTCTTAAATCAATAGTGAACTTTATCAAACCGCCCCTACCACCAAGATAAGTAAGTGGCTGACTTGAATAATGTCCAGCATTACCGCCTGCGCCACCAGCCATTTCAATCGTATACTTTCCTGTCAAAGGTGCAGTAAACGTCTGAACAGAACCAGTATATCCAAAAGTCCTTACGTCTGCAAGCGTACCTGCAGAACCAGCATTTACCGTCATCTGCGGGCTGACACTACCCGCTAATGTCGCAAAAGCCATCAAAATTGCAAGCACGCCAGCTTTGATCTTGTGCTGAAAGTGTTTAGATAATCTACCTTTACTTTTCATGCTTATTCTCCTTACATTGTGATTGTCTTGTATCTATCATAAACCCGATGAGAAAACACAATCCTCACATAAAAATTAGCCAGGATGTAAATCTCGGCTAATCTTATCTATGCTACGATTGATCATCAGAGATTACAAGAACTCCGCGACAATCACACTCATGCAGTTGGAGAATAACAGGTTATTTCGCTGCTGTCACCGACCTTGATACGACATTCCGGTGTCCGATACCAAATGTCCAGACGATCGTTCCGATCTTAGACCTGTCTTTGATGTCAGGTTCATCGTTACGATACCATGCCTGGTCAGAATCTAAAAGAACTTTACCCTTCGAGTTCTGAGCCATCCAGTAAGTCTCGTTGCCGGAAACATTCACTGATTTCTCAAGCGCCGTAGCCCACACATTATATGTGTTGGAGCCATTCGTTGCATCAAGACGCCAGTTCATGATATTCGGCTTGTCAGACTTCTCATCAGACATTGTGTACACAGACTTGTTGTCATACTCGATACCGGTCACCTGCACAGGGAACTTGCTGTTGTTCAGCAAGTATCCATCATCCGTCAGAACACCTGAACCAGACTGATCAAAGGCTCCCTTCATAACACCGTCATATCCTGCTGAAAATACCAGTGAAACCGGAACCTCAACATCGTATGCCTGTGCAAGCCAGTTTGCCTTATACGACCTGTCGCCGGTTGAACCCTTTGTAATAGCCACATCCAGCGTCGGTTCTTTCAAATCCGTACCGGTGTAGCCTTCAAAGTCAAAACCGACCTTATCAGGCTTCTGAAGCGTAAATGTAGGAGTCAGGATTGTGTAATGAGCCGGAGGTTCCGGGATATTGATCCAGGTTCCGTCAGACTGTTCCTCATACCATTCTCCACCCTGTGTGTCGATAGCAATATCGTAGTAATGAAGATCATAGTAATACTTCACGACACGCTCGCCGGTCACAGTAACAGTCACAGACTGTCTGTCCGGAGAATCATAACCCGGATAAGTCTTCACTGCCGGTGAATACACAGAGGTGATTGCCTCATAGGAGTCAATAGATGACTCCAGTTTATATTGTTTATTTGTCGACGGTGTATAGCCGTCTCCTGTAAGCTGTTCCTGATAATGTTCTACAGTCATCTTGAGAGACTTAATATCAAGAGCAACATAACAGTCAATCTTGTATGTCACCTTTGACTTGGAATTCCAGTCAGAAGGTGGAGTTACAGTGTAAGCATAGTACAACGGATTGTTATACATCATCGGGTTCTCAGAATCTGTTCCGATACCCTTCTGAAGTTTTGCAAGATCAGAAGATGCCATATCCGTTATATTGTATGCGATGTAACCCTTTGGAACATTTACCACGTCTTCGACGTAGTAATATCTCGGTACAATACCGGAAGCGAGATCCCTGATGCCAGTAACATTGCCGTTTGCATCATAAGTGTTTACTGTCGGATGACCGAAACGTGGAACATTGTACATCATATATGTAACCACGTTATTGCTGCCTGCCTCGTCTGACGAATCAGTCCAAAGATCAGGCAAGCCGTTCTTTGTGCGGAGCTGCAAGTCAACACTACCGTTAGACAGCTGCTTTACAACACCGTCAGAATCTGTATAAGAAGAGGCGATTGCCCCAACATTACCGTTTGCATCTGCAAAGTTCATTGCAACAACAGAAGTACCGATACCGCCGGCCTTTTCATCATCATCGGACTGCTTGCCCAGTTTATTTCCCACCAGAGCTTCAGAACCGATCAAAGCTGTTGCGTTTCGTCTTACAGACGTGTCGCCGAGCATGTTCTTAATCTCGGCAGAATCATTCAGCCAATGCAGGTTTACTTCTACATCCATCAGATCACTGGATGGCATATAAATGGATAACGATGTATCCAGATCACCCAGGATGTCGGGACCGACATGAAGTTTCGTATCGCCGGCTGTCATGCTGATGATATAAGTATCATCAACAGCTGTACCAGTCTTACCGTCAGTATAAACCTTGCCGTTCTCACCAACACGCAGCTGCTTTGCAGACTGAACACCGTCTGCAGAATACTTCAAAGGAATCTGGATCGAAATCTCAGCGCCCTTGACATACGTGTTTGTCGTGATGTGAATAACATTGTTAGCGTCGATAGAAACATTAGCTTGCAGCTTCTTTCCATCGGATGAAGTGGTAGCCCACCTTCCAGTGTTAGAATACTTATAAGTATATACCAAATTGAATTTTGGCAAATGATTAAAATCAACCTGCCAAGAATCACCGATAGGAATATCAAATGACAACTGTTTATCAGGCATCTGAGCAACAACAGCTGCAAGACTTCTGCCGTCATATTTGTAACGACCAGCTGCAGCATTTGGTGTAAAATTGCTATTTCGTGCACCATTTTGGTTATTATAGAAATACACCCAATTATCATGAACATATCGAGGATTGTAAGATGCGTATAATGCTAAAGCATCCAACTTAGAACCATCGGTATAACTCTTTAAATAATCAAATCTATACGTCTGATTCGCACCAAATCTACGAGCGCGCTCACATGTTGCGCCGTAGCTTCTTGTAAGAGATCCGGAATATTGTTTTCCATTAACTTCTGGTCCACCAGATCCAACAGTATAAAACTTCAACTCATCATCCTGATAATTAGTGCCAAGCCAATCTAAAAAATCAGGTTCAACACTTGCTAATACCTGTTCAGCATCAGCAAGAGATGCGTATCCGTCGTGAGCTGAATAATAATAAATAGCCGTTGGAACATTAACAATCTTGCACTGATTAAAAGGTGTGTCAAGAACCGTATACAGCTCTTTTCCATACTGAATCGGTCTATTTGTGCTCTCAGCAACACCTGAAGAGTTTGCCATATCGGATTTCATGTGATTAACGCATGTTTTGCTTCCAAATTCATAACTCGTAATCTGTGCTGTATTCCATCTCTCATACGAAAAATCACCGCAAACATAAGACTTTACACAACTAAGCAATGCATCACTGGGATGATTACCACCCCATTGAACACCCTGTACATAACGAAGAACATCATTACGGATTGCATCTGCTGATGAATAATCTTCTGCATAAAAAGAAACATACGGCGTTATACCACAATATGCTTGGGCTGAGTTAAGACTTTTTGTAACACCATTCTGAGTTCCTTGACTGTATGACCGACCAGTCATAGCACCATGATACCTTTGATCTTCGTAATATGCGTATCCATCATCACCTACAGAACCAATGGCGTCCATATAACCTGAATCACCATATGCATTGGCACCTTCATCCCATGTGCCCCAGGCATAGTATGTAGAATCACAAATAACGTCAACTCTATCATAAACATTTAACAAATCTTGAATGTTTTCGATAACTCGATAAGACATCTGAGAACCGCCGGAAATACATGTGGTGAAAATATACAACGCCACACTATCCGTCGTATCCTTACCTGCCACAGAGAGCAATGCTTCTCCGTTATTCACATCCGTCCATTCAACGGACTGTAACAGATAATCTGTAGAGTTCTTGCCCGTAGAAGTCTCGTTACGATCATATGATGCTGATCTGCTGTCCTGGTAATCGGAAACCTTCATCTGGTCCGTATATGTAAAATTATTTATGATATAATCATACATTGTGTTATATCCATTGATATTCACACTTCCCAGAGTTCCCTCAACGCCGGACGCAATATTAGCAGCGGAGACGGATTTTACGTCCCCCCCCCCTGCTGGCAAAAGCATAAAAGCAGTCATTACAGCGAGGGTGGCTGCCGTTATTCTCTTAAAAATATGATTCTTTTTCATAGCCATTACCTCTCTTCCTCTGACTTCTTATTACGCTTAGATATTAACACGATCAGACTTGCGATCGCTGTACAAATTGCTGCAAGCATTGCTACTCTGACAGCAATGTATGGAACATCACCTGTCTGGATTGCTCGTCTCATACCGAGAACAGCGGGTGAATCCTCTGCTGCTTTCAAAGCTCTACGCATGGCACCAAGAACGCCGGTATCCTCTTTCGGTATTTCCACCAGTTCAGGAGCAGGTGTTGTCAGCGCTACAGGCGCAGATACTGCAACATTTACAGTGTTTGTCTGCATATTCTGTCCATCACTGATCATCACGAGACCCGTGTTGGGAATCATACTTGTTGATGTCGGTGTATCACATGTAATATAACGTGTCACCGTCTCGCCAGGTTCCACTGTAATGCCATCCCAGTTCACCAAAGTTCCTGCATACGTGCCCTGATAAGAAGATCTCAATGGGTATGTATCCGGTACAGGAATCTGCATATGAACAGTTTCAGTCGTCTCGTTTGTATTATGATAAGC
>OQVP01000346.1_pt1 | contig 17801 bp, 14 predicted proteins | sample 1691541 | NCBI WGS metagenome assembly OQVP01 (sample SAMN03418258, study PRJEB22391) | human gut metagenome | biome: human-gut; feature: organic feature; material: feces | host: Homo sapiens | place: Tanzania | collected 2013-01 | reverse complement strand
GACTGGCTGGTGAAGGGGTGTTAATTTGATGTTGGCAAGGAAAAGGGAGGAAAAATATCTTCAAAAGCTTGCTAGTTTGAAAATAAAGTCGTAACTTTGCCGTATGGAATTTTAAAACAGATGGTTATGAAGTACTTAGACCCTAAGGCAGACCTTACGTTCAAGAAGATATTCGGCAATCATCCTAAAAGACTGATTAGCCTTCTGAACGCACTCCTGCCACTCAACGAAGAAGAGCAGATACACGAAATCAAGTATCTGCCAACAGAACTTGTGCCCGAACTCGAAGGGGGCAAGAATACCATAGTGGATGTACTCTGCACAGATACCAGAGGCAGGAAGTTCTGCGTGGAAATGCAGATGGAATGGTCTGACGCATTCCAGCAGCGAGTACTGTTCAATGCATCCAAGCTCTATGTGAGTCAGGCTAAAAAGGGAGGAAAATACAGTGAATTGCAACCCGTATATTCCTTGAATCTTGTGAATGATATCTTTGTACATGATACTCCAGATTTCATCCATAACTACCGCATCGTGCATGATAAGGACAGCAATAAGGTAATTAAAGGCTTACATTTCACCTTCATTGAGCTCCCGAAGTTCACTCCTCATTCCATTGCCGATAAGCGCATGATGGTCTTGTGGCTCCGTTTCCTCACGGAAATCAATTCCAACACGAAGGAGATTCCTTCCGACCTGCTCAATGATCCGGAGATTGGAAAAGCCGTAGAAGATCTTGAAGTTTCCGGCTTTACGGATGCCGAGCTCAGAGCCTACGACAAGTTCTGGGATTCGGTAAGTGTTGAAAGAACCCTCCTGGATGACAGATACCAGAAAGGTATGGAGAAAGGCATTGAGAAAGGCAGAGCTGAAGGCAAAGCTGAAGGCATGGAAGAAGGCATAGAGAAAGGCATGAACCAGCGAAGCCTTGAGATTGCCAGGAAGATGCTGGCTAATGGAATGGATGATGCATCGGTCATGGATATGACGGGGCTGACGGCAGAGGAGATAAAACTACTGAAAGCGGAGATGTAGATTTCGAATATCACCATATAATCAAGGGTCTATACGCCACGATGAAGAGTGGCATATAGACCCTTTTGGGGATGTTATGGTTTTGGGGTATAATACTCCACGGTGGTATTTGTTGCGCCTTTCTTCCATTTGGCAGAAAGATAATCACTATTTTTTTCCAACGCTTTGTAGGCAGCCTCATCTAGTACTGTTAGCTTGCGAGATTTGGCACTGGTTCCTGCACCATTCAACCAATAAAAATAGGGATTAGTTGTTGATTCAATTTGGTCGCTTGGTGCCAACATTGTGACAGATGATAAATTCTTACAGTCCTGGAACATATAGGCATAGCATTTTGTTGCTAACTTTGTGGCAGGCAATTTTGGAGCTGATTCTAGAGAACATCCCCGGAACATACCCTCATAGCAACCTAAGATCAATTGCGTAGCACGCAATTCTGGCGCTGTTTTAAGACTTGTACAACCTTGGAACATATAACCATAGCAATATGTCTTCAAGGTTTCGGCACTCAGAGTTGGAGCTGTTTCAAGAGCTGTACAACCAGAAAACATACTATAGTAGCAAGATCCAGACAATGTGGTGGCAGGCAATTTTGGCGCTGTTTTAAGGCTTGTACAACCAGCGAACATATAAGAATAGCAATCTTCAGCCAAAGTCTCAGCAGGCAAATCTGGGGCAGTGGTCATTGCTTCGCAATTCTCAAACAAGCTACGGAATCGTGCTTGATCGGTTTTTACCGTCTTATAGCTCTCGTAGTCCAACAATGTGCGGATATCTCCTGTGCATGCTACTTTTACGTCGGGTTTATCAAAAGTGATGGTAGCATAATTCCAGCCGTCTTTTGCTGTTCCATTGAGATTTTTACCACGCAAGCGGAGAGTACCGTTAGTACCACCGAAGGTGACTCTTATGCCGGTTTCCTCAACATCTTTCCAGTCTCCATTATTCAGAGAATACTGAAGTCCTGAGATTTTATAAGGTTCAATACCTGGCATAAGTTCAGAATCTATGCGTGAAGTGCTCATCTCAAACGTCTGTTCTCCTTCAGCCGTAAAGGTGATGTATGGAGTCTTAACTAATTCAGCTTTACCACCAGTAATTTCACCCGTAGTCCAATTAGCCACTTTAACATCTGTAACGGATATTTTGTTCTTTCCCACGGTGAGCTGGTAAGTATAGCTTTTGCCGGTTTCGAGCGCAGGAACGCCTGTCATAGTCTCTTCTGCGTTGCCTTCGCCTACGCTAAGTTTGAGGAACTTGGCGTTTGCATCCGCCTCACATGGCACCATGAGCGCATAAAATTTGCCGTCGCTGTGCTTATACGCTTTCACTTCGCCTTTACTGGTATGAATAGTCACGCTATTGACCGAAGTTTTCTGGTCATATTGGTCGTTGAAATCAGCAATCTCCACTACCACTCGCGCCATCTGGCGCTCCATGGTGAGTTTGAGACTATTGTCATCTGGATTTTTTACATCGCCAATAAAGCTCATATAGTCTGCGGCAATAAGCGAAGCCTCATCGGTATATGCTGTAGGCTGCTCGATAGTACCACCAGTATAAGTAGCAGGATAGTAGGCGGTGAAATTCATCGTCTCCTTTTCCCATTTCAGGAACTTGCCGCCCAGTGGCTGCCATTCCGAGCCTACGAGCTTATAGGTCACGGCATCCTGGCCATCAGCCTTGACGCTAATCTCATCATTCTCATTGAATTCCGTCTGCTTTTTAGCATCCCCCAGCGGATTGCTGCGGGTGAAGCCATCGGCAGATGCTTTACCTACTTGTGCGGTGATGTGCACGGCTTTAGAATCGCTATGGTATGCAGCGAGGAGGTCCTCTGACTCAGAGCAGGCCGATAGCGCCAGGAGGGCGGTGGCGAGGCTCATCATGCGTCTCATTATCTTCATTGTTTTCATTGTCTTATCGTTTACGTTGTTTTAATCAGTTTCTTTCTTTTCACCTTCGTCACCATTTCCTGCGCCCCATTTAGCGGCTGAGAAAGATGCAGACTGCACCTTGTCGTTTCCGGCAGTCAGCTTGAGCGTATAGGCTGTGGAAGGTGCTAACGTCAACTCCTTATCGTAGGTCCACGCATAGGTTTTGCCATCCACCATGAAGCTGACTGTGAACTTTCCGCTCTCGAAGGGTTGAGGAATCAGAATCGCCTCATAGGTAGCTGATGCCTTGGTGATCTTTCCGGCTTCCTTACTAAAAGCGGTTGCGCCGGTATAGAGCGGAGTGATAGGGGTTGGGACGCCGGAAGCAGCAATAATAAACTGAGGATTGTCAGTTGAAGATTTTATTTCGAAACCTGCCTCAACCTTAGATCCGTCAATCTTCACGTCCGTAATCTTCTTAACCACATCATCTTTTGTAAACTCATATTCACTTCCCAGTTCGATGGTGAGATTGATTTTGCTCCTTGTATGCTTAAATTCCACATTGATGCCAGATAGGGTTGGTTTTACCTCTGTTGTAGGCATTGCCAAAATGTCGGCATTCTTCAAAGCGTCCAGTGTAGTTTGGTCTGTAGGATGTTTGTTGATTCCGGTACTCATACGGTTAACTGTCATGGCTGTAATCTTTACATTGTCGTTCATGTTAGCCCAAAGCATGGTAACCTCCTCGTCAGTTCCACCAAAAGTCTCTTCATCGAGTTTATAGGTTTTCCAGTAATCTCCAACCTTTTCAACCCAAACCAGATAAGTGTATTTGTTTGCTTTATCATTCCGGACCTCGAGTACAAACCCCGTAGGCTTGTCTTCATTAGAATATCCCGCACGGGTTCTTGGCTCATCCACGCTAACGTTGAGCTTGATAGGAGTATCTGCCAGGTAGTCCTGGCTGATATTGTCGTCGTTGCTGCATGCTGTGAAGCAGAGTGCCACAGCAGCAAATGTTAAAATACGATGTTTCATAAATGTACAATTTTAAGTGCAAAGTTTAAATTATGATTCTGATTAGTCGTAAGCCTCACCCTTGATAGGTTCGCCTGTAGACCCCCAGTCAGAGATGTTTACATCGCCAAGTTTTATGACGTCACGTCCTACCTCCAAGTTGACGATGGTAATCTTGCCACTCTCAAACTTGAAAGGTGTGCCGTTGTCGTAGATGAAGTCCTTGCCGCCAATGGTGATGGTAATCTTCTGAACACCATCCTGCGGGATGATGATGGAAGCATATTCCTTGTTGGCAGTTAAAACCGGCATGTCGAAGTCGGCTTTGTCTTCTGCTACAGCAGATGGAGTGACAACCTTGGTCAGATAATTGACGGTTGCTTTTTTTGCGGCATTGCCTACAGCTACCTTATCTACGGTAGGTCCCTCTGTTCCCCACTGGTTCTTATAGGTAAGGTTCACCACAAGTTTTGCCATTACATGGGTAAAGGTAAGAGGAACAGGTTGCTGTTCATCGACATTATAGGATAAGCCATCTTTGTTGACTGCCACCAAGAGGTCGCTTTCCACTTGCTTTGTCTCATCGAATGTATATTCTCCGGTAGAAAGGTCGGATATTGCTGCAGTTGGATATACACCGATGAAATAATGCTTGTCACGGTTGTTCTTCCAAAGCATCTGTGGAGTGGATACCCATGAGCCGTTTGTCAGCTTATTGATAGCGTTGTTCACCACACGCTCTCTTGTCTCTGGAGCAACAGTTGCATCGCCAGTCCAGGCATACACACTGATTTCATCACCCTCCTCAAAGGTTTGACCGCCATTCGCATCTGTGGCAACACGTGTCATATTGCCGATACTGGTAGAAACGGTGATGTACTTGGAGGTCTCGCCTCCGATACCGTTCTCGTTGTCAGAACAACTGCCCAATGTCAAAGCCATTGCCATCAGGGCAAAGAGATAAGTTTTCTTTTTCATTGTCTTTTACTATTATATGTTTATATTCTTGTTTTGATTCTTGCTTAAATGAGAGGGTCGCTTAATCTTCAGGATTCAGGATTTCACCACGATAAATCCATTCCTCAGTCCAATCATCTATCTTCGTGCTCGTAAGATACATGTAAGGTTTCATCTCCTCAAATTCCAAGTTTATCTTGTACTTGCCGCCAGATTTCATGACGGGTGCTTCGATGTCGTAGTTGCTAACTACTCCCCCAGGAGAAATCAGTTGGATAAACAACTTGGTGGTATGTAAACCGTTGGCTGTCGGCATCAAGCGTAATGTTTCCGTTTTTAAAGTTTCGCCAGGCACTGCGATTCTCAAAGGTATATCACACTCTTCCTTGGTATAGCTTGCCGTCCCGAATGTTCCATCCTCATTCTTTTGCAGGGGCAGGAGTCCGGTTGCCACATTCAGAACCTTGCCTATCATTGCAAAATTGTCAGGAACTCCTTTAATGAAGATGGTCAATTCTGCAAGTATATGGCGCATTTCATTTTTTGTGATATAGTGCACATCTTCCTTGTCGATGACGATGTCTGTTACGCCATAATAGGCATGTTTGGGTGAAGCACTCGGATCCGACAGTCCGATTACCAGACTGTTCATGTTGTCAACGCCTCTAGTCTGCTCACTGATGGTGAACGGAGCCACCAGGTTGGTGGTAGTGAGAATGCGATAGTGACCTTTGGGCATGTCATATCGCTCGCTTGCCATTTCCGGCGCACTGCCATGCTGGCTTTGCTCCACCAGCGTGCCATCTTCGGCATTCACGATCCACGTCTTCACGTCCTTCACTTCCGTGCCCTCGTCGGCTTCGTCAGCCCAGTCGAGAGATATCGACAGGGCTCCGTCTCCTTCGACATCATGCACGTTGTGGTCGCAACTAGTCAATAAGCATGGGATGCATGCCAGCACCCATAGCCAGATATTATTTTTTCTTTTTGCTTTCATTTTCTATCTTGTTTTATGGGTTACTGATGTTTTGTTGTCTCAACTCTGCTGGCTTTTTCATCTTTTAAGAGATTCACTCCCAGTCTGATGCCGCTTTCCCATACATAGTTATTCTTGTGCAGATACTCCGGCATACCATCCAGGCGTTTACCCGTGAGTCGGGTCAATCCCGAATAGATACCCAGTTTCAGGCGAGCATTCAGCTGATAGCCCACCTGCAGGTCTGCTCCATATCCCAGGTGACAGTTGGTGGAACCTTTCCTTACCTCTTTATCATCCGCCAGGTTCTGGATATCAGCCTTGGTGGTGACCATATATATATGAGGTGAGGCTGCCACCTCCCAGCGGCAGTTTACCGTCTGAGGGAAGAAAGCCAGCAGATTGATATTGACTCTTGCCCCAAACTGTGCCATCCTGACATGGCTTTTCAGATGTGTATACTCCCAGCAGTCCATGCCTAAGACGCTTGCCTTATAAATCAAGCCATCGCTTCCCAGCCAGTAGTTGCGTTCTGCGCAGCAGTCTTGCGCCGACAGGTTCATCTCTCCGTATTTGGCAGACACCTCAGCCGACCATATATTATTGAAACGATAGCCGCCGTAAAATCCGGCAGCCCAACCGAGTCGGGTCTTGTCGTGTCCGAAACTCGAGAAGGTAGAGAAGCCGAAAGGCATTCCTGCCTCTACACCGGCATACCAGCCTTGCGAACCAGTCATTCCATCTTCTTTTTCTTCTGCTTGCGCAACCGAAAAAGGAAGGATGATTGCAAGCATCGCTATCAATAGCTTAATCTTTGTTGTCAAATAATTCTCCATATTTATTTCTTTAGTTTATATTGTAAAGGTAAGAAACGTTGTTCTAACTTTCATGTTGCAAATATACAAAAAAAAATCAAAAGTGGCGTCAACAAAATATACTTAGGTGTCTCTTTGCCTAGGAATGCGACAGCAATTTAAACAGAATTTACCCCCCCCCACAAACAAAATTTCCCCCTCTTTTTCTGCGTTTTTCAAATTAAACAAAGGGGCTATACACCACCATTTTGTGGCATATAACCCCTTATCAAGACAAAAAAAATGGCCTCACAAAACGCGAGACCATCATTTTTGTTATATAATATTCCTACTTCTCTGGAATAATCTCGAAGATTTCGGCTGAACCATCCAGCTGAATCTTCGCTGCCTTCTTCACCAATTCAATCTTGCAGAACGACTGGTCGATGAGGGTTGTTGCCAAAACCTTGCCCTTGGCATTCAGCTGGCGACATACCAATGATTTGCCTGGAGCCAACTTCAAAAGCAGGGTGTAACCCTTAACATCCTTCTCTACGCCAAACGAAAGAACACCATCGTTGGTGAAAGAAGTGCATGGATTCTCATCAAAACCATACATCGCTGCCTGCAGATTGCCAGCCTCAACAGGGAAGCTCAGACGCTCTGGGGTGGTTGGGTTCACCTCGAAGGTACGGACAGCAGCCCAGTTGCGCTTGTCTGACTTCAACTTCTTGATGCGGATATAGCGAGCCTCAACAGGGGTATCGGTCTTCCAGTTGATGATATACTGTTTTTTCAACTCGCCTGTGAGCGCCTTCCATTCCTTTCTGTCCAGAGAATACTCCAATACGGTGTTGTCGAAGTAATCCACATCATCCACAGAGTTTCTGCCCTGGAGGATTCTTACCTCTGATACCTGACGCACGCAGCCTAGGTCGGCACCAATCCAGTCGCCTGTGTTCTGACCGTTGCCCGATGTATAATAGGTAGTAGAATCGTTGTCGAACATCGCCTTGCTCTGGGTGGTTCTCAAAGTGGCGTAGGTACCTATGCCCTTATAGAAGGCAGGAACCTTGCCGGTCAACTTCTTGAAGAAGCCAGATGCCATGTCATCCATCGACTGCTCGTAGAATGGCTGCAATACCATGGTACCAGACTTGTGCTTCTCGTAGGCAGCCACATCTTCCTTGCTCATGCGGTTATTCACATAACCATCCCAGAAAGCCTGGTCGTTGCCAGCCTTGTATTCCTTGATGAGACTCATGGTCTTCAAGCCACGGTCGCCCAACTTACCAAACTCTGTGAGCCATGGGCGGAGTTCCTTCATCAGCAGGGCATTCTTGCAGTTTGCCTCCATTTGGGCAGGCGCATTCTTCACTCTTACAAACTCACTCTGCAGGGCATTGAACTCTGCATCTGTGAAGTTATCGATGCGGAAACTCTTGGTCTCCCATGATTCTATGCGGCGATAACCGGTCTCGGTATCGCAAGAGTGCATGGCGAAGGTGCGATATGCCTCGTGTGCCTCTGGGGTGAGATCTACCAGACCACGCTCCCAGTTGTCGAGCGGATTATAGTTGGCGATGTTCCAGGTATAGTCGGCTACACCATAGAGTGCCAGCTTGGATGCCTCTCCGTGCTCCATCGGGTTGCTGACGAAACCGCAGAGATCCTTGTTGGTCAGGTCGGTCTGCAATCCGTAGGTAGGACCCTGCATGATGATATGGCGGGCATAATCGGTTACAGGGAAGTTCCACCAGTAATAAGCAGGGCGCTTGATGCGGGAATTCACCCAGTCGAGGGTTTCGCGGGTCAGGTCGCTGCAAACCACATCACCCGTCCAGAATACATTGATAGATGGGTCGAGGGTATTGCCGAAGATGGCGAGAGAACCGGTTGGCTTTGGATTCGCCCAGAGACGGGTGTAATCGGTAGGACACATCACGAGCGGAGTAACATCGCCCTTAGCCTTTACAAATTCCTTTTCGAGGCGGTTGAGAAGTTCCGACTGCTTCACCGGGTTGGCACCATCGCCGGAAATATCATCGAAGAAGATGGCGAAAGAACGCACACCAAGGTCGTACATCAGATCGAGCTTGTGAACCAGGTTCTGATAGTCTTCCTCGTTCCACTTGATGTCCTGTCCCGGATGGATAGCCCACACGAAGTCTACCCGGTTGCGGCGGCAAGCCTGAACGAGTTCGCTGATGTTCTTTGCCTCTTTCTCAGGATAAGGCAGGCGCCAGTTTGGACAACTGTGATATGGGTCATCCTTCGGACCATAGAGATAGGTGTTCATCTTGTTCTTTCCGTAATAATCGATGAGGGAAAGACGCACCTGATGAGACCAAGGTTCGCCATAGAAACCTTCTACCACACCACGGTTTGGAAGATCAGGGTAGTCGTTGCAGGTGGTGTAAGGCATCTGACCCTTCGCCATCTCGCTGTTTACAATCTGGCGCAGAGTCTGTAGACCATAGAAGGCACCACGCTCATCGTAGCCTACAATCTGGATTCCCTTGGCATCAGCCTTCAGGCTATAGGCACCGGAAACAGGCTTAACACCAGCCTTGACAGCCAGTTTTTCACCGAAATCGATGGTCAGGCGAACGCCCTTGGCATTGGCGGTAAGGAACTTCACGTCATCGGCGAACTTACCTTTCTTGTCGATTACCTTGACGCCATTCTGCAGGTCGAGTCGGTTAGCAGCATCCACATTCAGGAGATGTGGTGTAGGACTCACGATGAGACCGTGATGATCCAGTTTCTTGCCCGGAATCATGTTCACGTCCTGCTTTTCAGAACGCTGGCCGCTCAGGTCTTGTGCCTGAGTGCCCTGTGCAAATGCAGCCATCAGGAGGGCTGCCATCAACATTTTTCTAGTCATAATGAATAGTTTGGTTAAGGATTTATATTTTAAAAGTTTATATTTTCCGTTTATATTTCCTATTTATATATGGAATACTCTTTCTACGGTTTCATTGGTTTGCTTGGCAAATTCTTCATCGCTTACGCCGTAGGCTTTCGCCAAGGTTTTAAGTACTTCTACCACGAAGGCACTCTCGTTGCGCTTGCCTCGGAATGGGACGGGAGCCATGTAAGGGCTGTCGGTTTCCAGAACGATGCGGTTCATCGGCACCACGGCAGGGAGATCTTCTCTCAGATGACTGCTCTTGAAGGTGGATACACCACCGATGCCCAGCACGAAGTTATCGAACGAGAGGAGTTCTTCTGCCTCCTTCTGATTGCCGGTGAAGCAGTGGAACACGCCACCAGGCAGATCTTTCTGATACTGGCGAAGCAAGTGCACCATCTCGTTCTGTGCCTTGCGGCAATGAATCATCAGGGGCAGACGGGTTTCTATCGCCCACTTCACCTGCTCTTCGAATGCCTCCAGCTGCTCTTGCTCGAACTCACGGCTCCAGTAATAATCCAATCCGATTTCGCCAACGGCGATGAAATCGGAAATCTGAGGAGAATCACCTGCAGGATTAGCATTGCATGAATCATCTGCTGGATTAGCATTGCATGAATCGCCTGCTGAATTGGCATTGCCTGTTATGCAATGTTCCTCCAATATCTTCCTGAGTTCAGCCAGTTGCTCCTTCCAGTCAGCCTTCACCTCTTCGGGATGCAAGCCAATCATAGGATAGGCGTAGCCCGGATATTCCCGGCTCAGAGCCAGCACGGCGTGCGTAGTCTTCACGTCGATGGCAGGCAAGAACACCTTGCCTACCCCCGCTTCTCTGGCTCGGGCGAAAGCCTCCGCCCTATCCTCATCAAATTCCTCCGCATCAAAATGCGTATGCGTATCTATTACTTTGAACATTGAACTGTCAACTTTGAACTTTATGATTAGTACTGGCGCTTCATCATTTTATGAGCATACTTTGCCAACTCCTCCTTGCGCTCGGCAGGCACATTCACGGCATCCAGATACTTCTTGCTCTGCTCAAAATAGTAGGCTATCTTATCCTGCGCCAACTTGTCGATGCCAATCTCATTGTAGAGACGGGTTACGGCTGCCACCTTCTCCTCACGGTCGAACTCCTGGGCATCCACCCACTTCTGAAGTTCCGCACGCTGGGCATCGTTGGCATGATTGAAGGCGTTGATAAGCATGAAAGTCTTCTTGTTCGATGTGATGTCGCCACCTATCGCCTTGCCGAATACCTTGGTATCGCCATAGACATCCAGGTAATCATCCTGCAACTGGAAAGCCAGACCAATCTGCTCGCCAAACTTATAGAGATTATCAGCATCCTCCTCAGAAGCATCAGCCAGGATGGCTCCAATCTTCAGGGCACAAGCCAGGAGCACACTGGTCTTGAGGCGGATCATCTCGATATACTCCTCTTCCTTCACATCGTTGCGGGTTTCAAACTCCATGTCATACTGCTGTCCCTCACCTATTTCCAGGGCTGTGGTGGTGAAGAGCTTCATCACCTTGGCAAGATGCTTGTCGTCGCACTGCGCCATGCGATCGTAGGCGAGCACCAGCATACTGTCGCCCGAAAGGATGGCGGTATTGGCGTCCCACTTCTTGTGAACGGTTTCATGACCACGGCGAAGATCGGCATTGTCCATCAGGTCGTCGTGGAGCAAGGTATAGTTATGATAAGTCTCCAAAGCGATGGCGTTCATAAGGATTTTCTCCGGGTCTTCCTTGAAGATATTGTAGCCCAGGAGCATCAGAACCGGACGAATGCGCTTGCCTCCCAGAGAGAGAACATACTTCACTGGCTCATATAGAGAATATGGTTTGCGGTCGTATGGCAAGTTTGCCAGGAACTCATTCACCATGCTTAAGAATTCATCAGATGTCTTCATAATCAAATATAATTTAGAATATATAATTTATAATGTATAAAATGAACAATTTATAATTTATAGTTTGAATACCACTGGGACGGCAATCATCGTGCGGCACACCTTGTTGCGGTCCATGCCCGGCTTCCACTTCGGCATCATCTTCATCACCCTCAGCGCCTCGGCGTCGAGCACGGGGTCAGCCGATGTGCTTACCTTGGTGCTGGCGATGCTGCCATCCTTGTTTACGATGAAGGAAACCACCACGGTGCCCTGAACCTTGTTCTTCTGTGCCGACTCAGGATATTTCAGGTTCTTGGTGAGCCACTGCATGAAAGCCGACCAGCCACCAGGGAACTCCGGAATTTTCTGCACCACGGTAAACTTGATGGGCTGTTCCTGTTCGGCGGTGTTGTCTACAGCCGTTTCAGGAGCCGCTTCCTTTACATCGGCACCTTCCACCACTCCCGAACCGTCGCCAATCACCAGTTCGCTGGTGGTGGTACTTATTTTCTCGGGAGCCTTCTGCACCTGCTGCTGTTCGGTGGGCTTCACCTCCTGCGTGATAGCCTCCGATGCAGGCGCCTTCGACATAGCCTCTGCACTCACCATATCCTTCTGGTCGGGTGGCGTCTGCATATCCAGGTCCTGCGCCAAGTCTTCAAAGTCCTCGGTCAGGTCTTCCTCTCCCTGCGGTCCTCTCTGATACTGTAGTCCTACGAAGAGGAGTGTGAATGCGATGAGCAATCCGATGAGGAAGAAGGTAAGCCTCTTGTCCTCCAACTGTGCACTATTTGATTTTTTTATTTCCACTTTTCAATCGTCATTAACTTAACCTAATTGCATGTCCATGGCTGCTTTTTAGCCCGGGATCTGCAATATTTATCGATTCATTTCGTTATTTTCTACGAAAACAATGCAAATTTACGTCTTATTTCTCAAAAAAGCAGTATCTTTGCCAAAGAATTAAAGTATTTAAATGAAAAAAATCGTTTTTTCCATTATATTGACGCTTTTTGCGACAAAAATGGGTGCTCAAGAGAGCCAAACTGGATATAACTTCCTCCGACTGCCCGTAAGTGCTCATGCCGCAGCCTTGGGAGGCGACAACATCACCTTGATAGAAGATGATGAGGCCCTCGTTTTCCATAATCCGGCACTGCTGGCTTCGGTAAGCGACAAGACCATCAACCTCAACTACATGAACTATATGTCGGGGGTGAACATAGCATCGGCTTCCTTCAACCGCATCGTGAAGGAGAAGGCGTCGTGGGCGGTATCGGCAAACTATGTGGATTACGGAAAGATGAAGCAGACCGATGAGAACAACATCCAGATGGGTGAATTCTCGGCGAAGGATATTGCCCTGGCAGGACATTTCTCCTACATGCTGGGCAAGAACTTCGTGGGTGGTATCTCGGCGAAGTTCATCACTTCCTACATCGGCGACTACAATTCCATCGCCGTGGGCTTCGACCTGGGTCTGAACTATTACGACCCAGACCAGGAGCTGTCGCTTTCTGCCGTGGCAAAGAACCTGGGCGGACAGCTGAAGGCCTACAACGAGGATTACGAAAAGATGCCGATAGACCTGCAGGTGGGTGTAACCAAGGGATTCGAGAACATGCCGTTCAGGGTATCGGGCACACTGGTGAACCTGAACCACTGGGACAAGGGATTGAAGAACCATCTTGTGGTGGGTGCCGAACTGCAACTGGGCGACAACCTCTGGCTGGGCGGTGGCTACAATGCCCGCAGAGCCGACGAGATGAAGATTTTTAACGGCACCGAAGGCGAGGAAAGCAGTCATGGAGCCGGTTTCTCGTTTGGTGGCGGTATCAACCTGGAGCGCTTCCACATCAACGTGGCTTACGGAAAATATCATGTAAGCAGCAGCAGTCTGCTGATAAACGTAAACTATAAATTATAAACTGTAAATTGTAAATTATAAACTATAAATAATGAAGAAGATTACAATCGCAATAGACGGTTACTCTTCCTGCGGAAAGAGTACCATGGCAAAGGATCTTGCCAAGGAGATAGGTTATGTGTATGTGGATACAGGCGCCATGTACCGTTCGGTAACCCTCTACGCCCTGCGCCACAACCTCTTTGAGGAGGATGGCAAGGTGAAGGTGGAGGAGCTGGAAGCCGAAATGCCGAACATCCAGATTTCATTCAAGTTTAACGCTACCACCGGTCGCCCAGACTGCTATCTCAACGGCGAACTGGTAGAGAAGGAAATCCGCTCGCTGGAGGTTTCCAACCACGTAAGTCCTGTGGCAGCCGTTCCTTTCGTAAGAGAGGCGCTGGTGGCTCAGCAGCAGAAGATGGGCGAAGACAAGAGCATCGTGATGGATGGCCGCGACATCGGCACCACCGTATTCCCTAACGCCGAACTGAAGATTTTCGTTACGGCAAGTTCGCAGGTGAGAGCACAGCGCCGCTTCGACGAACTGAAGGAGAAGGGCATGCCAGCCGACTTCGACGCCATTCTGAAGAATGTGGAGGAAAGAGACTACATCGATACCCATCGTGAGACTTCCCCACTCCGCAAGGCAGATGATGCCATCACGCTGGACAATAGCGAGATGACGATTCCCGAGCAGAAGGCATGGCTCATGGAGCAATATCAGAAAGCAATCGCAGAATAAAAGATAGAGAATTCTATCGCTATCGCAGAACAGAACAATCAATTTCCTCGTTATATTTTTGCAAAAATATCTTAAAATAAAATATTTGTGCTTTAAAAATGCCATTTCAAAGAATGAGTATTGTGGAAACCCAAATTATTTTTTATTTTTGCAAACACAATGACAAGGTAGTAATGATATAGATTATAAATTTTGAGTTAATTACTGTTTTTTAAAGGTGATAAGTCCTCGGGAGAAGATTTATCACCTATTTTTTATTTTATACTTTTTCTGTCTATATCTTATTATAATTATCATGTTTCGCTGATGATTTTCTCCTTGCACTCTTCCATCAACCATTTTGGCGTACTGGTAGCACCGCAGATGCCCACGGTGTTCACACCCTTGAACCAATCCATGTTGATTTCATCAGCACTCTCTATCTGATAGCTGTTGGCATTCACGCTCTTGCATTCCTTGAAGAGCACCTTACCATTCGAACTCTTTCTGCCGCTGACAAAGAGGATGACATCATGCTTGCTGGCAAAGTTGGCGATATTCGGCATGCGGTTAGCCACCTGCCTGCAGATGGTGTCGAAGCTCTTGAAGCTGGCATCCTCCACAATATGCTCCTGGCAATATTCGATGATGCGATGGAACTCGTCGAGACTCTTGGTGGTCTGGGAATAGAGGGCGATGTCGCGACTGAAATCCAGCTTGCCTATCTCCCTGAGATGCTCCACATCCTCCAATTTCTCTACCACGATGGCATGTCCCTCGGTCTGACCTACCAGTCCCAGCACCTCGGCATGCCCCTTCTTGCCGAAGATGACAATCTGCGCCTCGGGATTGTTGACATACTGCTTCTTGATGCGGCGCTGAAGCTGGAGCACCACAGGGCAGGTGGCATCGATGATTTCGATGTTGTTGCGTTCGGCAAGGGCATAGGTCTCGGGTGGCTCTCCGTGGGCACGAAGCAAAACCTTCACACCATGGAGTTCCTTCATCTCATCATGGTCGATGGTGGTAAGACCCGCCTCATGCAGGCGCTCCACCTCCATACCGTTGTGAACGATGTCACCCAGGCAGTAAAGCTTACTGCCCTTCTCCAACTCTTCCTCAGCTTTCTTGATGGCAGTGGTTACGCCAAAGCAGAAACCACTGCCGTTATCTATTTCTATCTGCACGGTCTTTAAAGTTTAATGTACATGAATCTTTACTACAATCTTGGCATTGTCCGGATCATTCGTAATCATCAGGATACGTGGATTCTTCTTGGCACGCGACTTCTTCAAGTCTGCCTTCACCACGGTCACCTTCATCTTCACGGATTCTCCCGGTTCAATCTTGCTCTTCTTCAAATTCACCTGCAAGCCCATGGTAAACATCTGCATGCTTCTGATTTCGAGCGTCGACTTACCGTTGTTGGTAATCAGCACCTCGCCCTTCAGTTTCTTCTTGCTGCCGAAGCTGCCCAGGTCGAGGTCGGTGGTTGAAAGTTCAGCCTTTGGAGCCATCTCCTTCTTCTCTGCCGTCATGTTGTCGAAGGCAGGCAGGAGAACGGAAGAAACCACGATTTCCTTCTCTGGGGCAATCTTGTCGCCAGGACGCTCACCCAGATAGATGGAAGTCTGGTTCAAACCGAAGTCACGCAGTTTTTTGGAATCCAGCATCAGGATGACCTCGGCAGCACGATGCGGTGCCACCTTGGATGGAGACACCTGTGCCTGCAGGTAGCTAGGCAGATGCATTACCACCGGCTCCATCATCTGCTCGGTAGGGTTGAAGATATGGATGCGCTGAACAGGGCGGTCGCCACGGTTCACGTCATCAAACTCCACCTCCTGGGCATCCGACTTGATTTCGCCCAGCATCTCATCATACGGACCAGCGAAATCCACCACATTGCTCACCACTCTGCCTCGCATCGTAAGGATGAAAGGTTCGTCGGCGGCATTGGTGTAGAGGCATACCTGCTTGTTGAAGGTGCCCATCTGCTTGGCATCATACACCGCCTTTACCACGAAGCTCTCGCCTGCGGCAATGCTCTTCTTAGGGTATTGCACCTCGGTGCAGCCACAACTTTTCAACATGTTGTGGATAACCAAAGGTCTGTTGCCCTCATTCTTCATCATGAACTCAGCCGTTACGGGATGGCGAAAAACCACCTGTCCGCAGTCTACCACCTCGTGCTGGGTTGCAATTTTCTGTGCCGATGCCGGCAGCGCCAACAGCGCTGAGAGCATCAATATATTCATCCGTTTCATACTATTCTATTCTTAATTATCAATCTATTAACTATTAATTGTTAACTTTCAACTCATACGCTTCCGTGCGACCTCCGAATTCCGGACTGTATGCACACTTTGCAGTGCAAGTTCCGCCCTGATAGTCGCCCTTTCTATCCACGTAGTATTCCATTTCTACGATGTGCTTACCTTTAGATAAACGATCGAAATAGAAATTTGTTGTGTTATCTCTTGGAGAAACATAGCAACCCAAATTCCACTGATAGCCGCTCAGCTGGTTGACTGGTTCCAGGCAGGCGGCACGCTTATCCGTGATTTGCACGAAGTCGTAGTCACGGTCGGCAGTGATGATGAGTGTCACCTTCACCTTCTCGCCCACCTTCGCCTGCGCCTTTCCCTTGCCCTGCGATTCAGCAGGAACAATGACACGACGCACCTTGATGCCCGACTCGGCAGAAGCTATTTCGCTAAGCGGCTGCTTGAACTCTGCATACACGGCACCCCAACTGGTGTAGTCGCTCTTCTTCTTGATGCTCAGCGTAGATACCTTGCCCGCCTTCTCGGTTTTAATATAACCCAGCGTGGTGGAATCCTGCGGCATCGGGAGCTGCTTGCCATCCAGTTTCAGCACGGCATTCTCAGCCTTTTTGTCCCAGTTGCTTTCATTGCCCTTCATAAAGGCATAGACGGCATCCACGGTGTTCACTGGAGTATCCCAAACCTGGGTTCGCTTCGACATCAGGAGCCAGCGTTGCAGTTCCTCAATGGTTTGCTTGTCGTTTGGCTTCAACATCTGCAGCGCCTCTATCACAGATACCTGGGTAGGAATCTTATAGTTTCTCCAGCTGTACAATGCCTTGCGGGTATCGTAGTAACGACCCATCTCCTCGCGATAAACGGCATATTCGTTCACGCTCTGCAGATATTCGCCCGCCTTCTCGCGGTAAACGGCATTCTGCTTGCTGTTCTTGGCGAGTACCACGGCAGCACGTGCCTTGCCATAGATGGTGAAATTGCCGGTCTGCTTCGACATCTTTTCCAGCAGATAAGCCTTGTCAGCTTCCAGATTCTGCTTCATCTTTCTGCCATCTATCGAGAGGATGTAGAGATAATGCAGCGCCTGCTCGCTAGGACCCACCTTGTGCTTTTTCTCCTCCTGCTTCTTCATTTCTCTTACTTCCTGTGCTGTCTGCCAGGAGAGATAATCAATGGCGGAAGTCAGCATCTTGGCGGTTGATTTCTGAACACCGGCAATGGCATTCAGACGAACCATCATTTCGGCTACCGACGTTGTCATATATCTGCTGCCCTTCATTCCCTTCCACCAGGAGAAGGAACCGTCAGCATTCTGCAACTTCTTCAGTTTCTCCACTTGATTCTGCAAGCGGATGCTCTCCTGAGAATGATTATCCAAAGAGAGAGTCTTCTGGATATGGGTGGTGATGGTATTG
>OQVP01000341.1_pt1 | contig 17923 bp, 17 predicted proteins | sample 1691541 | NCBI WGS metagenome assembly OQVP01 (sample SAMN03418258, study PRJEB22391) | human gut metagenome | biome: human-gut; feature: organic feature; material: feces | host: Homo sapiens | place: Tanzania | collected 2013-01 | reverse complement strand
TCCAGCAGCTTGGAGTTAACCACAATATGCCGTTTCCAACGGCTCTGAAATCCCTCTTTTCGACTTTTTCAGTGCTTTCCTCTTGTTGGTGTCACTACCTAATATAATTAATAAATAAATAATTACAAGCGCACCAAAAGCCCACAAAATTGCACAATCACACAGATTAGGATACCCTCTTCCACAATGCCATAGCGAAGAAAAGTGGGAATTTTGAGGGTGATTTTGGTGGTTGAGAATGAAATACCATGGGAAATACCACGATTTTTTGTTGGTGGAGCCATAACTTTATGCCATTCAAAAAAAAATTAATATCAAACCTTTATGAAAATTTCATTTTTACGATTCATTGTGACGCTGGCGGTAGCGATGTCAGCAACTTTCTCGGCTTCCGCCTACGATTTCATTTACGAAAATCTGATGTATTCCTACATGACCGACAAAAGTAAATTGGCAGTAATTGGCAGATCCGACAGAAGCGAACCTATCGTCAATTTAGTAATTCCAAGCACCATTACAGTACGCGGCAAAGCATTGACCGTGGCTGCCATCTATCCAGAGGCATTTTCGAATGACGCATATCTGGAAACGGCGAAAATTCCGGGTACGGTGACCACCATTAAAGATTATGCGTTTAAAGACTGCGCAAAACTGAAGAGCGTGAGCTTGGGAGAAGGACTTGAAAGCATCGGAAGCCACTCGTTTAGCGGCTGCCCTCTGCTCACGGAGTTGAAGATACCCAACTCGGTGGCCACAATCGAGCCCTACGCCTTCAGAAACTGTGTGGGCTTAGCATCGGTAACCCTGCCAAACTCCCTCACCAAAATTGAGCGTAGCACCTTTAATGGCTGCAAGAGCCTCCGCTCGATCACTATCCCCGACAAGGTTGCCTCAATCGGTATCAGAGCTTTCGAGGGTTGCACCAATATGGTGATGGTGAAAATGCCTAAAGCATTGACCAAAATCGGCAATTATGCCTTCAAATCGTGCACCAAACTTGCCGAAGTGCAATGTGGCGAAGGGCTTAGTTCGGTGGGCACTGATGTGTTTAGCGGTTGCGACAGCATTGTGAATTTGAGTTTGAAATGGACCACCCCTCCAACTGGATTCCCCGACATGTTCACCGAGAACGAGCATTTAGAGACCAATGTGTATGTGCCTTACGGCTCAACTGAGGCTTACAAGAAGGTGGAACCATGGAGCAAATTCCTGCGCTTTTACGAGGCCACCGAAATCAATGGCATCTACTACACGCTCTACGACACCGACCACACAGCCACTGTGAGGGGCTATGTGCAGGATAACCACGACGTGGTGGTGCCTTCAAAGGTGACGGCAAACGGCAACGACTACAGCGTGACGTATGTTTATCAGGCTGCCTTCGCTTCAAATCGCAACTTGACTTCTGTAGTATTGCCAGAATCGGTGGACAAACTTGATTCATTTACTTTTAGACGTTGCCCCAAATTGCATACGGCGATACTCAAATGCAACCTGAAAACTCTCGGTTGGGGAATGTTTATGATAAGCCAAAACCTTAAGCACGTGGAATTGCCCGCCACCTTGGAGAGTGTGAAAAGCGACATTTTCTCATTCTGCTTTGGTTTGCAATCTGTCACGTTCCCGAACGGAGTGAAGACGATGGGCACTTATATATTTAGGAAATGCAGGGCACTTGAATCGGTCACTCTTTCCGACTCGCTCACTTCCATTGAAGATGGAACTTTTTTCGGTTGCGAAAACCTCAAATCAATTGAATTGCCCAATTCTGTTACGGAATTGAAGAAGAAGAGTTTCGATGGCTGCACCAGTCTCACCACGCTCACGATAGGCACCGGGCTAAATAGCGTTGCCGACGACGCTCTCGCCAGTTGCAGTAATATCACCACCGTGAATGTGGGCTGGACCGACGTGCCACCAGCATTTGGCGATATTTTCCACGCCGACGTATTCGCCAATGCCACTCTATGCGTGCCCTATGGCACCAGCAACAAGTATAAGCAGGTGAACCCTTGGTCGAAGTTCCAGAAATTCGAGGAAAATGCCCCAACAGGCATTGGCACCATCAAAAACGCTGCCGACGAGGCCAACATGGTGTGCGACATCTACGCACTTTCGGGCGTAAAGGTGGCAACAGGCGTGTATGCCAACCTGATGCATAGCGGCACCCTGCCTGCTGGCATCTATGTGGCACGCTTCGCCAACGGCACCGCCAAAAAATTCATCGTGAGATAAACCTCACCCCCCACCCCTGCCACAGATTACGCCATAACGTAGGGACATGCCTTCGGCATGTTTCAAACGCAGGCGCTAATGACGGTTCAGTGGAAAAATACTGGGGGCACTGCAAACCAAAGGGACGGTTCTTTTGGTTTGTAAGGGTGAGGCTTGTTTCAGGTTTAGTGCCAAACAAAAAAGAGCACTTGAAACCGTCTCCGTTTCTCGTAACGTTGGCGAGAAACATCCACAAACCGCCATCTCAAGTGCTGATGGTGCAAAGATACTAAATAGTATTGACAAACTTGTGGAATCATTAGAAAAATCTGCAAAATCGTTTTGGAGAAATTTGATGCGGTTTTTTACCAAGAAATCATTTTACTATCAGGTGTTTTTCGCCGTGAAACGGCGAGCGGTTTTTATCCTTGGGGCAATGTGGATAGCCCTCGTGAGAGGGTGGCGGAGTGATTGTGTGGTTGGCGGCATGGAAACTCGTTTCCAATGACGCAAAGCGCACAGTCGCACCGCCAAATGCGAAGCATTCCACTTTGCTCCAAGGCTGTTTTTTATGTTTTTGTTTTTGACTCCACCCACGATTCGGCAACAGTTTAATACATGCCTGGCATGTTTCAACGATTTGTTGGTAATTATGCTCCGTTTTGGTGTAGGAATCATTGCTCTCTATTGTTACCTTTATGCGTTCGGAATTTGCTGCGTCGGAATCATAAGCGACCCTCTCCGAGGCTCAACACTGGGGTGGGGCATTGTCACCAAGCTGCGCTCATTCGCTCCTGCGGAGCTTCATTCGCTTGCATGGTGTTTCGCATGATACGGCATCTCCGATGCCTGTGCTTGGTGTTTCGGGTGTTTCAGGCGTTTCAGGTGTTTCGGGTGTTTCAGGTGTTTCAGGTGTTTCAGGTGTTTCGGGAGCTTCAGGTGTTTCAGGTGCTTCAGGTGCTTTGAAAAAACTGGCGTGGTGGAAGTAGGGGGCTTGGTTGGGATTATTCTAATTTCTAACTTCTAATTTCTAACTTCTAATTTCTCAAAATGGTGTTTCAGGTGTTTCAGGTGCTACTTACGGATTTTGGGGTGGGGGAGGTGGATTGGGCGGTTTGTGGTTGCAGTTGTGGGGATTTTTGTGTAAATTTGTAGATTATTAATATGGTGTGGAGTGTGCCTGTGGCATTTCTCTCATAACCAGTGAAATAACGGATTTTTTAATGGCAAACGAAAAGAAAATACGCATTGGCATTACCCAAGGGGACACCAATGGAATTGGCTGCGAAGTGATTTTGAAAACTTTCGCAAACCCTGCAATGCAGGAGCTTTGCACTCCGGTGATTTATGGGTCGAGCAAAATTCTCACCTATCACCGCAAGGCTATCGATATGCAGGCATATCAAATCAATATCACAAAATCTGCCACACAACTGAAGGACCATCTGCCAAATCTGGTGGAAGTGATTGAGGAAGACATTAAAGTGGAAATGGGTAAAGCCGACAAGCAAGCCGGCCGTGCCGCATTTTTGGCTCTTGAGGCTGCTGTCGCCGACCTGAAGAACGGTAATATCGACGCGATAGTGACAGCACCTATCAGTAAGGAAAATATCCAAAGTTCGGAATTTAGTTTCCCCGGCCACACCGAGTATCTCGAAGCCAGCGTTGGCGATGGTGAAAAGGCGCTGATGGTGCTTTTCTGCGACAAGGTGCGTGTGGCACTCGTCACCATTCACAAGCCATTGGCTGAGGTGCCAGCCGCCATCACCAAAGAGCGCATCTTGGAGAAGTTGAGAATCTTCAACAAGTCGCTCAAGCGTGATTTCAACATTCAGGGTCCACGCATCGCCGTGCTCTCGCTCAATCCACATGCTGGCGAAAACGGTCTTCTCGGCAAGGAGGAGAAAGAGGTGATTGTGCCAGCCATTCAGGAAGCCTACGATGAGAAGATTCTCTGTTTCGGTCCTTACGCTGCCGACGGTTTCTTTGGCAATGAGCAGTATCGCCATTTTGATGGTGTGTTGGCCATGTATCACGATCAGGGTTTGGCTCCGTTCAAGACTTTGGCGATGAGCGAGGGTGTGAACTTCACCGCAGGTCTGCCTATCGTGCGCACCAGCCCCGACCACGGCACAGGCTACGACATCGCCGGTAAGGGCGTGGCAAACGAAAACTCGATGCGCCAGGCTGTGTATGCCGCCATCGACATCGTGCGCAACCGTCGCCGCTACGACGAGGCTTACCGCAACCCACTGCGCAAGCAATACTTCGACCACAGCAAAGACAATGTGGTGCTCGACCTTACTAAAGATTGATTTTTAAGAAATTAGAGGTTAGAAATTAGATTTTTGGAAGTTAAGGAGTTAAGAAGTTAGAGAAGTTAAGACGATACCTTTCTTTGGCTTTGCGGCTCTTTGACGGTTAGATTTAAAATAGATATGAATTACGGAATTATCGCCGCTGGCGAAGGCTCACGCCTGGCTCAAGAGGGCGTGGCAAAACCAAAACCACTCGTTGAACTCAATGGCGAACCAATGGTTCAGCGGTTGATTAATATTTTCTGCCGATGCAAGGCTGAGAGCATCAGCATCATCGTGAATGAGCACATGACCGAGGTGCGCGAGTTTCTGAGCACGCTCCAACTTCCTGTGCCGCTCAATGTGGTGGTGAAGACCACTCCAAGTTCGATGCACAGCTTTTGGGAATTGAGCAAAGTGATGCAGAAGGGCAAATTCTGCCTCACCACTGTAGATACCATTTTCCGTGAGCAGGACTTTGCTCGCTATATCGACGCTTTCGAGGCCGACACGGAGCACGATGGCATGTGGGCGGTGACTCCATTTATTGAAGACGAAAAACCACTGTATGTGGAAGTGGACGAACCGAGTATGCACATCAAGGCTTTCCGCGATGCCGCTTACGATGGTGCGAAATATGTGTCGGGCGGTATCTACGCCATTACCGACAAGGCTTTCCCTGTGCTCGACAAGTGCATTGAGCAGGGCATTTCGAGAATGCGCAATTTCCAGCGCGCGCTCGTTGACGAGGGTTTCAACCTTCAAGCCTACAGCATCGACAAGATTATAGATGTGGACCACGCAAGCGATATAGCCGTGGCCCAGAAATTCATAAATGAATAAAAACATAAATTAGCGATTATGGCTGAAATTAAAATAGCTGCAATTATGCGTGCTGGTGCGTATTCCCCTAATCACATAGGTAACGACGCAGCCATTCTTAACGCAGCTGCCGAGCAATTGCGCAAGCGCGGTTGTTTGGTCAACATTTATAGTGAAGAACAGTTCAACAATCAGGGCGTGGAGGAGAATGTGATTCTCAACATGTGCCGCGAGCAAAAGTCGATTGAGAATTTGCAGAAGGCGGAAGACGCTGGCAAAATCGTTATCAATTCGGGCTTCGGCATCGAAAACTGCACCCGTGAGCGCATGACACGCATTTTGCTGGGCAATGGCATCCCTTATCCCGAAAGTTTGATTGTGAACACCGACGAGGCAATCAAGCCCATGCTGAAAAAGAGCGGTTTTCAGAGTTGCTGGATCAAGCGTGGCGATTTCCACGCCATGCACAAGGAGGATGTGTCGTTTGTGCGTCACCCCGAAGAGGCGCAGGAAGTGCTTCAGGAGTATTTCCTCCGTGGTATCAAGCGTGCCGTAATCAATGTGCACCTTGAGGGCGACCTTATGAAGTTCTACGGTGTGAACGGCACCCCATTCTTCTACTGGTTCTATCCATTCGACGCAGGCCACAGTAAATATGGCTGGGAAGAGGTGAATGGCAAAAGCCAAGGCATCAAGTTCGATGAGAAGAACTTCAAAGCCATCTGCCAGCAGGCAGCCAGCGAACTGAATGTGGAAGTGTATGGTGGCGACTGCATCGTGGCTCCTGATGGTCAGATTCGCATCATCGACTTCAACGACTGGCCAAGTTTTGCGCCATGCCGCACCGAGGCCGCACCTTATATCGCAAAACGCGTATTAGCCATTGTGAAATCGGCTCAAGAAAAAAAGTAAATTATCGCAGAAATGGAATTTAAAGAAATCAAGTCTCTATATCGCCAGTCGCTCAAGTCGATGGACACCGAGGAGCATATCGACCTCTTTTTCTACCGTCCGTTGGGATTCGCTTGGGCGTGGCTGTTTGCCAAGTTGGGTGTTACGCCCAATGTGGTGACCATTGCCTCTATATTTTTAGGCGTGGGTGGTGGCATTTTGCTCTACTTTGCAGAACCTGCCAACTTGTGGCTCAACTATGTGGGTATCTTCCTCATTATTTGGGCGAATACCTACGACAGCGCCGACGGACAGTTGGCGCGCCTCACCAAGCAGTATTCACGCATCGGGCGTATTCTCGATGGCGTGAGCGGCGACTTCTGGTTTATTGCCATTTATTTTGCCCTCGTGTTCCGTGAAATCAACTTCGGCGACAAACTGCTGGGTGCCGACTTCTTCGCCGACCATCAGTGGGTGATTTGGGTGCTTGCCGTGACTGCTGGTGCTTGCCACGCTAAGCAAGCCGCCATGGCTGACTATTACCGCCAATTCCACATTTATTTCTTGAAGGGTAAGGAAGGCAGCGAACTCGACAGCACCGAGGCTCTCGACAAGGAGAATGCCCAACTCACTTGGAGTGGCAATTTCATGAAGAAGCTCACCATGATGGTGTATCGCAACTATACCGCCAACCAGGAAGTGCTCACGCCCAACATGCAACGCCTTCGCAAAGCATTGAAGGAGCGTTACGGCGAGAACGAGATTCCTCAGGCATTCCGCGACGCTTTCCGTGCCAAGTCGCTCCCATTGATGAAATACACCAATATGCTTTCGTTCAACACCCGCATCATCGCCATGTTTATCTCGGTGATTATCCAGATGCCATGGCTGTATTTTGCGTTTGAACTCGTAGTGCTCAACGCCATGATGGCATACATGATCATCTCCCACGAGCATCGCTGCAAATCCCTCATCGCTCAGGTGTAGGTGTGTTTGTGGTTTTTGGGCTCACACAGATCTCACGGATCTCACTGATTTTTTTGTGGGTGGTAAATCTCACAGAATTGTTTGATGGGGAGTAGGGGTGGTTTTTGGGCTCACACAGATCCCACGGATCCCACTGATTTTTTGGGGTGGTAAATCTCACAGAATTGTTAGGTGGGGAGTAGGGGTGGTTTTTTGGCTCACACAGATCCCACGGATCTCACTGATTTTTTTGTGGGCGGTAAATCTCACGGAATTTTTTTAGTGGGGGAGTGAGTGGGGAGTTCATTTATTTGTGTGGGGATTGTGTGTGTTGATTTTTTTGTTTTTGATTTTTATTTTTTATGACTGATAATGAGTTGACATATAAGATTATTCATTGTGCTATGGAGGTGTATAATCACCTTGGGCCTGGATTGCTTGAGGAGGTCTATGAAAGGGCTCTTATGTATGAACTCGTGAATGCAGGATTAAAGGCAGAAAGTCAAGTGGCACTACCATTGGTATATAAAGGAGTGGATTTGGAAAAGAGTTATCGGGTGGATATTTTGGTTGAAGAAAAAATAATTCTGGAGTTGAAGTCAGTAGCGCAACTCGAACCAGTTCACTACAAACAATTACTATCATATTTGAAATTGTCAGGACTAAGATTCGGCTACCTGATTAATTTCAACGAAAAAGATTTCAAAAACGGCTATCACAGAATAGTGAACGGCTATTAAAGATATTAATAATAAATTATAAAGTAAAAAGTAAAAAAACATCCCCTTATCCTCATTCACAGAAATCCATGAGATTTCCCCTCACAAAGGAACCCACAAGTCTCCGTGAGATTTTCCATCCACAAAGAAAACAGTGGGATCTGTGAGATCTGTGTGAGGCCCGGAGTCAAATAAGCCCACAGCCTCTGTGAGATTTCCCACCCACAAAGAAAACCTGTGGAATCTGTGAGATCTGTGTGAGGCTCGGAGTCAAACAAGCCCACAAGCCTCCGTGAGATTTTCCACCCACAAAGAAAACCTGTGGGATCTGTGAGATCTGTGTGAGACCCAAAAACGAGATTCGTGTGAGCCCAGGAGGCAGAGGGGAGACAAAGAATAAGCGCAATGATTGAAGGTGTGATTTTTGATTATGGCGGCACGATTGACAGCCGCGGTGTGCATTGGAGTTGGGTAATCTGGGACGGTTACCAGAAATCTGGTGTGAATGTGTCGCTGGAGCAGTTCCGTGAGGCGTATGTGATGGCTGAGCGTGAACTCGCCAAGGTGCGCCACATTCTGCCTAACGACAATTTCCACGACTTGCTCGTGAAGAAGATGGACATTGAGTTTGGCTATCTTGTGGAGCAAGGACTGGTGGATGCCGTTGAGGCACCCGAAAAGGCGAGAGCGGTGGCGCAATACTGCTACGAGCAGGCGCGTGAGTGTATCGAGGAAGCCCGACCAGTGCTGGAGGCGTTGAGCGCAAAATATCCGATGATGCTGGTGAGCAATTTCTATGGCAATGTGGACAGTGTGCTCCGTGATTTTGATGTGCGCCGCTATTTCAAGGGCGTGATTGAGAGTGCTGTGGTGGGTGTGAGAAAACCCAACCCAACGCTTTTCCGCCTCGGTGTTGATGCACTCGAATTGCCTGCCGAAAACATTATGGTGATTGGCGACAGCCTTACGAAAGACATTCTCCCTGCTGAAAGTTTGGGTTGCAAAACGCTTTGGGTCAAGGCTCGTGGCTGGACCGACAAGGAAGATGACACCGTGCGCCCCGACATTATCGCGGCACTCCCTGAAGTGCTTACCCGAATAGGATAAAAGCCGATTTGGGATTATTTTTTCACGCGGTCGGGGTTTTGGGCGATGAATGATTTCCACGACTTCGGACCGCGTGCAAACACCGGTTTCTGGCTCTCGTAGTAGTGGCAAAGCGCCGCTGCGAGGGCATCGGTAGCGTCGAGGAATTTAGGCATATCCTCCTGGGCGATGTTGAGCGTGCGCTGAAGCATGGTATATACCTGCTCCTTGCTGGCGGCACCGTTGCCCGTGATGGCTTGTTTTATTTTTCGTGGCTCGTATTCAGTGATAGGAATTTCGCGGTTGAGGGCGGCTGCCATTGCCACGCCCTGTGCGCGCCCTAATTTCAGCATCGACTGCACATTTTTACCGAAAAACGGTGCTTCAATAGCCATCTCATCGGGCAGATATTGCGCGATAAGACTTGTCACACGCTCGAAAATGTGGTGCAAGCGCATGTAGTGGTCCTCCATGGCGTTGAGTTTCAGCACACCCATGGCAATGAGCGACGGCGTTTTGCCCTTGATGCCAAGAATGCCGTAACCCATCACATTCGTGCCAGGGTCGATGCCGATGATAATTTTATCGTGTTCGAGTTCAGTCATTGTTATTTAATGTCGATCACGTCCATCATAGTGGTAAATCCCACCACGCTGTTGCCGAAGTGGTTGGAGATGCGTGCCGAGAGCGTTTTGCCAGTGCCAAGACACCATTTTTGGAGTTCTTTCACCGATTCGGCTTGCATTTGCAGCGCATAACTCATGCCGCCATCGTGTGCGCTTCCCATCACACGGGTGAGGATAGGGTTGTTCATAATGCCGTCGGCAGTGGCCATAGGCACATATTGCAGGCGAATGTAGTCGAGAAACATTCTCTCAACCTCGTCGCTAACGTGAAAAGTGGTGTTGTAGATAATCATAACGGCTACAAAGTTACTCAATTTTTCTCATTTATCACCTTATTATAATATGTGGTGACCGATAACAAAACCAAGAAAGCACTCGCTATGACGGTGAAAAGCCTATTAATTAACCCATGGTTTAACATCAAACGATGTGTGGTGATATCTTGTATTTGTGGTAAATTATTAAGTATCAATTTGTTGTGTGCTGATTGGGCGGACGTGAAGTATCACGTCCCTACTGTGATTGTATTTTATTGGGTGTGGAAAATTAAGGTTTTTAACGATTGTATGTTAAATTTTTATTGGTGTTTGTTAAAATAGAATAAAAGCATTAATTTTGTGGAGTATTTATAGAATTAGGTGTTTTCGCCCAAAATGCGAATGAATGAAAATATCCGATTTATCGATATCCGAGGTTATTATAATTACCTTGGTGCGCATAAGTCGTATATGTATGGTGCAATTTGTGCAAAAGGAAAAATGATGCGCTGCCTCTACTAATGAGGTGGCGTGTGTTGTTTATTATTATAGGCTTTTTATATATCCAGAACTATTTCATTTTTTTTATTAATAAATTTACCCAAGTTTTATGCTTAAAAAAATCAAGTTTTTGTCACTCGTTGTAATGCTGTTTGCAGCATTTGCGATGAATGCACAGGTAACTACCTCGGCTATGTCGGGTCTTGTTACCGACGAGAACAATGAGACCATGATTGGTGCTACGGTTACTGCCGTTCACACACCATCTGGTACTAAGTACAATGCTGTGTCTAACGTGGATGGTCGTTTCTCCATCCAAGGTATGCGTACTGGTGGCCCTTACCGTGTGGAAGTGTCATACGTAGGCTACAAGACCAAGACTATTGAAGGCATTACACTTGCACTTGGTGAAACCACCAACGTGCCTGTGCGCATGAGCAACGACGCTACTCAACTGAGCGAAGTGGTGGTTACTGCTATTGGTACAAAGTTTACCGCTGAAAAGACCGGTGCTTCAACCAACATCAGCAGTGCACAGATTTCAAGCCTTCCTTCTGTGAGCCACAGCATCACTGAGCTCACTCGCCTTTCACCTTATGGAGGCAATGGTATGAGCATCGCTGGTAGCGACGGCCGTATGGCAAACTTCACTGTTGACGGTTCGAACTTCAACAACGACTTCGGTTTGACCGACAAGCTTCCTGGTGGTGGCAACCCTATCTCTCTCGAAGCTATCGAAGAAATGCAAGTTGTGGTTTCTCCATTCGACGTTCGTCAGTCTAACTTCATCGGTGGTGGTGTGAACGCTATTACCAAGAGTGGTACCAACACTGTAAAGGGTAGTGTTTACATGTATCACCGCAACGAAAACATGCGTGGCGATGCAGTTGACCGTGTGCAAATTCCAAGCGCGCGCGAAAAAGACCAAACCACTACTTGGGGTGCAACCCTCGGAGGTCCAATCGTGAAGGACAAATTGTTCTTCTTCGTGTCTGGTGAAATGCAGAAGATTCCTACCATCGCAAACCGCTGGCGTGCTTCTGACGACGGTGTGGGCAATGCCGACACTTACACCTCTCGCACTACTAACGCCGACTTGCAACGCGTGAGTGAATTTGTATTGAACAAGTATGGCTACAACACTGGTTCATGGTCAAAATGGCCAGCCGACGAGACCAACTACAAGTTGCTCGCCAAGATTGACTGGAACATCACTGACATGCACCACTTGAGTCTCCGTTACACTTATGTGAAGAACCGCTTCTGGAACACTCCTAACGCTTCTTCTATGGACGGTGGCACACGCTCTGCTTACGGTCGTGTATCTCAATACTCAATGTCGTTCGCTAACTCAATGTACGGCATGGACAACATCGTTCACTCATTAGCTGCTGAACTCAACAGCCGCTTGAACGACAAGATGTTTAACAACTTCCGCATCACCTTCGACAAGAAGGACGATGTGCGCTCTTCTAACTCTTCTGAATTCCCATTCATCGACATTCTCGATGGCTCTGGCGAAAACAACAACTATATGGCTCTCGGTTATGAGCTCTTTACTTGGAACAACGGCGTTCACAACACCGTATGGCAAGTTAAGGACGACTTCACTTACTTCTTTGGCAACCACAAACTCACTGCTGGTGTATTCTACGAACACCAAATGGCCGACAACTCATACATGCGTAACGGTACAGGTTACTACCGCTACAACAGCGTTGACGACTTCATCAATGGTGCTGCTCCTGAAATCGTATGTTTGACCTACGGTTACGGTGGTGAAACTAATCCTGCTGCTCGTGTACGTTTCCACAAGCCAGGCTTCCTTATCAGCGACGAATTCAACCCAAGCGAACGCCTCAAACTCACTATGGGTATCCGCTTCGACGGTATGTTCTTCAACAATGCCGACTTGATGACCAACCAGGCTATCTACGACATCGCTTACCCTGATGGCAAGGGCAACGAACGCCACATCGACACTGGCAAGTGGCCAGGTACTGGTATCACCGTTTCTCCACGTGTAGGTTTCACTTGGGACGTGCTTGGCGACAAGACCCTCAAGCTCCGTGGTGGTTCAGGTTTGTTCATGGGCCGCTCTCCACTGGTGTTCTTCACCAACATGCCTACCAACAGTGGTATGGTTCAATACCAAGCTCAGCTCAGCGCAAAGAAGAAAGTTGACATGAGCCAATTCGCAGGTGGCCTGGTTGTGAACAGCGAAGGCCGTCCTACTATCGACGCTCTCCGCTCTAAGCTCATCGCTATGGGCTATCCTGAAAACATCAGCCCAGACAAGGGTACACTTCCTGCAACCATTTCTGCTGTGAGCCCCGACTTCAAGATGCCACAAGTGTGGAAAACCACTTTGGCTGTTGATTACAAGCTCCCAGTTTCATTCCCAATGCAAGTGACTGTGGAAGGTATCTTCGACAAGAACGTGAACGCTGCTTGCATCAGCGACTGGTCAATTCCTTCAGCTGGTGGCTTCGCTCGCTTCAACGGTGCTGACAACCGTCCTATCTATCCTGCTGGTTTCCGTAACAACCTCGCTGCTTTCGTGCTCGAAAACACTCATAAGGGTTACTTCTGGAGTGCTAACTTGATGGTTACTGCTCGTCCAGCTGAATGGATCAACTTGATGGCTTCTTACACTCACCAAGTGCGTAAGGAAATCACCGGTATGCCAGGTTCAAACGCTGAGTCAGCATTCACCTACGTTCCTACATCTGAAGGTCCTAACCACATCAAGCTCCACAACTCTCAATACTTGACTCCAGACCGTTTCGTGGCTTCAATGCAGATCAACGACAAGTGCAACAACCACTACTCATTCATCTACGAAACCTGGCGCGGTGGCTACAACTATTCTTACATGACTGTTAACGACATGAACGGCGACGGTTACAACTACGACGCTATTTATGTTCCTACCGATGCTGAAGTGGAAAGCGGTGCATTCCGTTTCGTTTCTCAAGACGACCAAGACCGCTTCATGGGCTTCTTGCACAACAACAAGAGCTTGAGCAAATACCAAGGCAAGTATGCAGAAGGCTACAGCGTTTACAACCCATGGGTTCACCGTGTTGACTTCAGCTACAAGCACGACTTCAAGCTCAACATTGGCTCAACTAAGCACACCCTCCAATTGGGTATTGATATCAAGAACCTTCTCAACCTCTTCAACTCAAGCTGGGGTGTGAGCAAGACGCTCAACAGCGCAATCGGTTCAGATGCTCGTATCCTCAAGTATGAAGGCGTAGACGCACAAGGTGTTGCTACATTCTCAACTCCTTCGGCTATCAATGCCGATACTAAGTTGTTCACTCCACTCCACGCTCTTGGTCAGTGCTGGAACATGGGTATCACCGTTAAGTATATCTTCAACTAATTCAACAGTCAATTACAACTATGAACTATAAATTTTTATTTACAGCAGTTGTTGCCCTCATGAGCATGATGTTTGTGAGCTGTAGCGACGACGATGCTACCTTCTTGAATGAGATTCGCGTATCTCAATCATACGTAGCTATTGACAAGAATGGTGGTGAAGTTTCAATCGACATCGCAGCTACCGACAGTTGGTCGATCGACGACGCTAAGATTCCTGAATGGCTCGAAGTTTCTCCACGTTCTGGCGAAGCTGGCAATGGCAAAATCACCTTCAAGGCAGCTGCCTACGAAGGTGGTCGCGAGTGCGAACTCGTGATCAACTGCGCTGGCAAGGCTCAGCACATCAATGTGATTCAAGGCCTCATGAAAGTGGAAAACGCTACTTGTGCTCAAGTGATCGCTGGCCCTGACAGCAAGACTTACCGCGTGACTGGTACTTGTACAGGTATCTACAACACCACTTACGGTAACTGGTACCTCACCGACGAAACCGGCACTATCACTATCTACGGTACTCTCGACAAGAAGGGTAAAACCGCAAACTTCTCAAGCCTCGGCATTGAAGTGGGTGATATCGTGACCGTGGAAGGTCCTAAGAAGACCTACGGTTCTACTATCGAACTCGTTGACGTGACCGTTGTGAAGATTGTGAAATCACTCATCAAGGTGGTTGAAACCGGCCCAGCTGATGCTACCGCTCCACTCGAAGGTGGTGAAGTGAAATTCAACCTCGAATGCAAGGGCAACGGCGTGAGCGTAGAAATTCCTGAAAATGCAAAGGAATGGCTCTCTATCGTTCGCATCTCTGGCGGCGCTACTCCTGAAGTGGTGTTCAAGGCTGCTCCTAACGCAGGTGGCGACCGTAGTGCAGAAATCACTTTCAAGACCTACGACGCTAAGGGTGCTGAATACACCGCAGTGGCTACTTTGAACCAAAAGGGTGCTATCATCGCTGCTTCTGTAGCTCAATTTAAGGCAGCTGAAGTGGGCGACAGCCAATACCGTCTCACAGGTGTGGTGACCAAACTCGATGCTAAGGGCAACCCATACATTCGCGACTACAGCGATATGGAACCAGTGCTCGTTTACCGTCCTCAAGGCTTCACCGGCAAGGTGGGCGACATCATCACCGTGGTTGGCAAGCGCGCCGAATACAAGGGCGTGGCTCAAGTGGCTAACGGCGTGGTTGAAGACACCAAGGTTGTAACCGAAGTATCTATTGCCGACTTCCTCGCTAAGGAAGACAACAGCAATGTTTACTACATGGTTACTGGTACAGTAGATGAAATCAAGAACGCTATCTATGGCAACATGAACATTAAGGGCGCAGACGGCAGCACTCTCTACCTCTATGGTACTCACCCAGGTTGGGGCGCTACTGGCGATGCAGCTAAGAACTTCCTCGCTACCATCGGCCTCGCAGTTGGTGATAAGATTACTGTGATTGGTGCTAAGACTTCATACAATGGCGCTACTCAGATGAAGAACGCTATCTACTTCTCACACACCAAGGCACAATAATAGCCCTCTCACAGAGATAACAATTATCTCTAAATAATCCAGCCAGCCTACACCACCACGGTGCAGGCTGGCTTTTTTAATGCGCCATCGCCTGATGGGCATTTATTTGGGATTTACCCTAATGCTATAGCATTGGGGTGGTTGGGCGGTGTAAATAGGATTATTTGTGCTGATTTGCGCTGATGTGGTGAATCAGATTAACGATTTGATTATTGATACCACTGCTACGGAATCGGTTTCTTTTGCAGACAATACCCTTGTGATTCCGGAGGGGACAAAGACTCATAAGGTTAAATACGATGCCGCTACTAAGCAGTTGCTTTATTCATGTGAAGGTGGGGCATTATCCGGAGAAGAACTGATGGCTAACGGTATTACAGCCTTTTCGGCAGATACGGCTTCTTTTAAGGATTCGGGGAATCTGTATTTGGATATCGGATTAGAGAGAGAGTCTGCAGGTGGCTTAAAGACTTTTAATGCAACATTCCAGATTACTGCAAGAAACGGTGTAGTGGATACAACACCTTCAGCATCCATTGATGTAATTGATGATGTGGTATTGGAGCCAAACCAGAGTTACACGTTTAATCCCGATGTGGTAGGAATTTCTAATAAGGCAGTAGAATGGGACATTGTCGGTGGCAATACAGATTCTACCACACATATGCTTGGCAACACAATTTATATAGGCAGTGCGGAAGAAGGAAGTATTGTGCATCTGTTGGTAAAAACAGCGACCAAGGATGCAGAGGGCAATGCAATGGCGATGCGTGCGGTACGTGTCAGAATTCGCAGGGTCAATACCGTAACAGTCAAGAAACTTTCCGTAACAGGTACAGAATATAAGAAAGATGCGGAATATCTGCTGCAGGCTGATTTGAGCGGCACTTATCTCGATAAGGAACCAAGAGAATGGGATGATGATTATGTAAATCCTTACGGTATTACTTGGACTGTGGAAGCCAATGGTACGGCTATACCGGGTATGACAGCAGTGGCATGGGATCCTTTAAATCCGGCAAAGGCATTCATTAAGGTTAAGTTAAATGAGGATATGCCGAGAAATTCTTTTATTACCATTAAGGCTGTTGCAACGCATCCGATGGGGACTTTTGCAAGTTCCAATAGCAATAAAACAGGGATTTCCTATGGCAATGTGTTTGGAGAGTACAAGATAGATAACAGTAGGTATTTTACTCCTGAGCACGGTCTGGCAAGAGGTTCCGATGATCCCCTTGGTTCCTTTGCAATTAGTGATTTAAAGAATTTGCTGATAAGTAAATTTGGAAATGGAAACTACCAGTTAGTCAGAAGCTACAGATATCGTGAAACCGGATCAGGTGATACAGGCTGGTGCAGATGGTACACGGATCAGGATTTAGGTTTTGGATTTGATGCCGTTAACGATGGCGAGAGAAGGAGAAGAGAACGTAATTAAGAAAATTGGAGGCAGGGAAGATGAAGATGCGGACACAGAAATTGTTTTTGATGCAGATACAGCAATTAACCGGACCGCAGCAAAGTCTGCCTTAGCAGATTTACATGGAGTTTTTGTGTTCCAGGATGCATTTATCCGGCAGGAACAGCTCGTTAAGAGTCAACAAAAACAGAATTATGAAAAAATGGAGCAGATCGTATTGACAAAGCAGCAGCCCGATTCCGGTTACGAGGAGCTGGTTGATCTGGTATTAAATTCCGATGATACGAAATACATCAAGGATATGTATTATATGGAAGATTCCCATGAGGCTTTTTTATGGGTTCTTTGCATAGTGACCAGCGTTTGTGGACTATGTATTGCCATCTGGATACAGGATTATAGGAAAAAACAAAACAACGATAAGAGGAACAAATAGAAAATGCAGGAACTGGAAGATGAAATTTATGAGAAACTGGAAGAATTAAGGCAGAGAGAGCTACAAAATAGTGAATTAATGCAAAAGTTTGAACAAATTGAAGATGAGACTTACCGGCAGGCACGGAAAGCAAAGGAAATCAATGACGCTTTATTCGATGCATATGCCAAGGATAAAAGGCTGATTAGTCTGTTGACTGAGAAAGAGGAAGAATTACATCAGAAACAGATTTTAGACCGGCTGTTTTTTGCGGATATGCGGGATGAACTTCGGAAACAGCAGATGCAGATAGAGGATAGTAAGACAGCCTGTCAAATACAGCTTGAACAGAAAGAGTGAAATCAAGGAGTAAGAAAATGAAAAAACATTATACCGTATTAATGCTGGTTACCTTATTCATTACATTAAGTGCATGTGGAAGACCGGATGTGGATAAAAACGATGCTGTGCCGGAGCAGCCTGTTGAAACGGAGACTACAGAGGAACAGGTATATATAGAAGATTCAATAGAAGACTCAATAGAAGATTTCATAGAAGATCCGCAGGAAGATTCCATACAGGATGTAGAAAGTTCATCGGAAGCAGAAGAGGAGATAAAGGAAGAGACCGAATGTTTGGAGACAGATGAGCAGTGGAGGAGCAGAAGAACGCGAAGCAATTCTGAGCTGGAAGTTACCATAGAGCGTACAGACCGTTCACTGGTTAATGAGGACGGAGTGACAATAGCCATTATTTATATTCGAATTGTTCCACTACCTCATCGCTGATATACTC
>OQVP01000339.1_pt1 | contig 17932 bp, 9 predicted proteins | sample 1691541 | NCBI WGS metagenome assembly OQVP01 (sample SAMN03418258, study PRJEB22391) | human gut metagenome | biome: human-gut; feature: organic feature; material: feces | host: Homo sapiens | place: Tanzania | collected 2013-01 | reverse complement strand
AGGTGCCAATCGGCGAACTTGAGCCGGGCTATGTGATGAAGCAAGACATCGACGCCAACGCTTACGATGCCGTGAATGGCTACCGACTCACTAACAAGTGGGTGCGTTCGGTGAAGAGCGAATATGGTAATATCACCTTTGAGAACAAGGGTCAGCTCAACCGTGGCTTCGCGGTGGTGGGCGACACCATCTATGTGTCGGGCCGTGAGAGCGCATCGACCACAGCTCCTGCTTACCTCTATCTCTATAGTGCCGACACAGGCGAACGCATCAAGCGTATGCCGCTGGGCTACGAAGCCACCGTGCCTTACTATCCTTGCAACGATGTGCAGACCGACCATGCCGGCAACCTCGTGATCAGCAACCTCACCCTGAATGTGGGCACCACCCCACTGGTGCTGCTGAGTGTGGACAAGACCACTGGCGCGCTCACCAATGTGGCGTCGGTCACCTTTAGCGGACTTGAAGAGTCGCGCATCGACCACTGCGCTGTGGCTGGCGATGTGAAAAGCGGCGATTTCAGCGTGTTTGCGTGTCCTCGCTATAGCGCCAAGTTGCTCCGCTGGCAGTTCCGCGGCGGCAAACTCGCGTCGCAGCAAAGTGTGACCATGAAGGGCTATGCGCCATCTCATGCCACTACTTCTGGCATTGCTCCCCAACTCTATGCGCAAGACGAGAATATCGTGTATATCAACGGTAGCGGCATCTATTTCACTCGCTACAACTTCGCCACAGGTGCTATCGACGGTGCGTTCAGCACTGGCTCGCCAATGGCTCCTGAAGGCACCAACGGCAACGGTGGCACGGCGTTCACCCTCGGCGGTGCCCACTATATGCTCTATCCAAGCGGCGATTTCAATTCATCGTTCAACTTCAACCTCGTGCAGAATACCACCGACACTTCGTTTGACGGTCATCAGCTGATGTGGTGCTTCCCGAAACGTGGTTTGGGCAATGTGAACAGCGACACATGGAGTGCGCAATGCACCGCGGTGCCTGTTTCTGCTACTGATGCAATGCTTTACCTCTATGTGCCGGGTAACGGCATGGCTGCCTACCAGCTCAGCAAGAATGTGAAGTTTGGCGATGTGAACGGCGACGGCAACGTTGACGTAAGCGATGTGACTGCCCTCATCAATATGATTCTCGGCACCACTCCCGCCAACCTCGAAGTGGCAGACATCAACGCCGACGGCATCCTCGACGTAACCGACGTCACCGCCCTCATCAACGAGATACTCTAACACCGGCTTAGGGCTCACACAGATCCCACAGATCTCACAGGGTTTGCACGCCTGGCGTTAAATCTCACAGGCTTCTTAGGGCTCACACAGATCTCACAGATCCCACTGATTTTGCGTTAGATAGTGTTAAATCTCACGGATGTGTGGGTGATGGTGAAAAAAACACCGATTTAATCCATTAAAATCCATTAACACCTAAAAAAATAAAAATAGGTGAAAATAGGATTTAATGGATTAAATCGGTGTGATTTTTTCAGACCCAAGCAGACCCCAAGCAGACCCAAGCAGACCCATGACGGACCCTAACAGACCCCAAAGCACCCCCCCCCGAAAAAGGAGTGTGGAGCATCTGTGAGATTTAACGCCAGGCGTGCAAAATCAGTGGGATCTGTGGGATCTGTGTGAGGCCAGCCGTTATAAATTGGGAGCTGGGGTGTATTCGAAGTTGGTGAGCTCGCCGCGGAGGTATTGGTCGTAGGCACTCATGTCGATGAGGCCATGGCCGGAGAGGTTGAACAAGATGGTGCGGCTCACGCCCTCCTCCTTGCACTTCAGCGCCTCGGTGATGGTGGCGGCGATGGCGTGCGACGATTCAGGGGCAGGAATGATGCCCTCGCTTTGGGCAAGCATAGTGGCAGCCTTAAACGTGTCGAGTTGCTGAATATCCACTGCACTCATCAGTCCATCTTGCATCAACTGGCTCACCACCGACCCAGCACCGTGGTAGCGCAGACCACCAGCGTGGATATGCGCAGGGGCAAACTTATGGCCCAGCGTGTACATCGGAATCAGCGGCGTGTAGCCAGCCTCGTCGCCGAAGTCGTATTGGAATTTGCCACGAGTGAGTTTTGGGCAAGATGCAGGTTCGGCGGCAATGAAGCGAGTGTTGCGCTCACCGCTCAGGTTGTGGCGCATAAATGGGAACGAAATGCCCGAAAAATTGCTGCCACCGCCAAAGCATCCAATCACCACATCGGGATATTCGCCAGCCATTTCCATCTGCTTCTCCGCCTCCAAGCCAATCACGGTTTGGTGAAGTCCCACATGGTTGAGCACCGAGCCAAGCACATACTTGCAGTTGGGCGTGGTGCGCGCCAGTTCCACAGCCTCCGAAATGGCGGTGCCGAGCGAACCTTGATAGTTGGGATTGTTGGTAATAATGTCCTTGCCGGCGCGTGTTGACATACTTGGCGATGCTATCACCTCTGCGCCGTAGGTCTGCATGATAGAGCGGCGATAGGGCTTTTGGTGATACGACACCTTCACCATATACACAGCCAATGCCAAGCCGAAGTGCTTCGCCGCCAGCGACAGCGCCGCGCCCCATTGTCCAGCGCCAGTTTCGGTGGTGATGTTCGTTACACCCTCCTGCTTGCAGTAGTAGGCTTGTGCTATTGCCGAGTTGAGCTTATGCGACCCCACTGGGCTCACGCTCTCGTTCTTAAAATAGATATGTGCAGGCGTGTCAAGAAGTTTCTCCAATCCGCGTGCTCTCACCAGTGGGGTAGGGCGCCAAATCTTATACATTTCGCGCACCTCCTCCGGAATTTCAATCCATTGGTCGGTGGTGTTGAATTCCTGGTCGGAGCAAGCCTTATTGAACAGGGGGTAGAGGTCTTCCGCTTTCATGGGTTGCTTATTGGCAGGGTTAAGCATAGGGCGAGGCTTATTTTTCATGTCAGCCATCACGTTGTACCATGCAGTGGGAATATCTTTTTCCTGAAGGAGAAATTTCTTAGAAGAGTCCATAGTTGTAAATTTTAAAAATGAATATAAATGTAATCACAATGCAAATATATACATAAAATCTGAATCACACAAGAAAAAATATAAATTTTTAGAAATTAGATGTTAGAAATTAGAAATTAGAAATTAGATTTTTCGATTCTTCGAATTTTCGAGATTTCGAGATTTCGTAGTCTCGCAGACTTTTTTTGTTGAATCTGTTGAATCTGTGTGAGCATTTTTTCTGATTTTTGAAAATTTTGTGTAACTTTGTGGAAAATGGGGTGGCTGTGCTCTGATGAAAAACTATTTTTTATGAATAGAGAGTGGCCAAATTCCCTTTTGCGACTAATCAACAAAAACTGATAATTTTAAAACATTTTATGAATATGAAAAAGCAATTACTATTTCTGCTTTTCGCCCTGCTGGCACTGTGTGCCTCGGCGGCACCAAACGATGTGTTTTCGGTGGGCGACCTCACCTATTCGGTGACTTTGGATTCCTATAGCGGAAGGCCTGGTATCGTGGCGGTGAAAAGTCTTAGCGCACAAGGTAAAGCAAAGACTTCGCTCAAACTCGACATTCCTGGAGTGGTGTCGTATAACGGCTACAAGTATAAGGTGGGGGTGATTCTCTATGATGCGTTCAAAGGCCAGACAAACATTTCGGTGGTGCAGATCCGCTACAACATCACCCGAATTGCGCAATCGGCGTTTGAAAACTGCACCAGCCTTTCCACTGTGTATATGCCAAGTTCATTGACCAATGTGGCATATCGTGCGTTTGGGGGCTGTACGGCATTGAAATCGGTTTATTTCGCCAATGCCACGCCAAGTTCCACTTCTGTGGTGCCTGGTTCCTTCCCGGAGAACTCGGGCATGACCCTATACGTGAGCAAGGCTCACCCCAACTCAAAGGAGAACGCCCGAAAAGTGACTGCGTTCGACTATTTTTCAACAATTAAGAAGCATGTGTATGCCAGCGACTTCATTCTTGGCGATCACGGATATCTCTGCGTGACGAAAGCACCATTAAGCGACGGCTCAACCAGAGGCGAAATGTCGCTTGTGGGGGTTTATGCAGATAATAATTTCAATTACGCCTGGTCGGGTGCTTATAATAATGGCATTGCCGATTTTGATGTGGTGGAGATTGCCGACAGTGCGTGTTTGGGCAACACCAACATTAAGAACGTGTATTTGTCGAGTTATTCAAAGTTGAGAAGAATCGGTGATTCTGCTTTCAATGGGTGCTCGTCGATAGAGTGGGTGCAGATGGCAACTTCTTCACTCCAACAAATTGGAAAGTATGCTTTCAAGGGGTGCAATCTTCTGACTACAATCAAATTGCCAGAAAATGTGTACTCCTGTAGCGCATACTTTGTGGACGGTTGCACGAAACTTGGATACATCTCTGTTGATTCCAAAAACACAAACTATGCCTCTTATAATGGCATTTTGTACGACAAAGGGCTCACAATTTTGTTCCGATGCCCAGAGGGCTACACCTATAAAAAAGTGCTCGACTCCAACTCGCTTCCTCCCACTCTCAAGAAGGTTGGCAATTACGCCTTTGAGTACTGCAAGTATGTTGAGGAAATCTATTTCCCCTATGGCCTCACCAGCTTTGGTATAGGCACATTCCGATACTGCTCTGGATTGACCACGCTTCAGCTTCCAAGCTCCCATACAGGCTGGGGCGAGGGCTCTTTCGTAGGAGCCACTGCACTTGATGTGCTGTATGTCAACCGAGATGTTTATGGGTTAGATGTTTCAAGCAGACCAAATGAGTTTGATGATTGCAAGAGAGGTACACTCTATAGAGCTGGCTGGAGCTCTCCTTTCAATTGGGGACCTTGGGCTAAATGGAAGAACCACAAGGTTGGTGCGTATGATTATCTCGCCACCGACGGCTTGAAATACACAATCATTAACGGCAATGCACAAACTGTGAATGGCGAGAAATTTGACGGCAGAGCTAAGCTGGTTTATGTTCCACACAACACTGGCAAGTCGGAAATTGTAATTCAAGATTATATCACTTTGCCGGGTGGTAAGAAGTATGCCGTTACAAATGTTGGCGGTTATGTGTTTGGTAATGGAACTACACTCAGCGTCAAAACCAATCTTACACTCGGAAAGCACATTCAAACGATTGGAAAATATGCTTTCCAGAATCAAACTAATTTGGTGGGGCTTAAACTCAATCCCAACTTGAAAGTGATTGAAGACGTCGGTTTTGACAACTGCCGCATTGCCACCGACGTGATTCTTCCATGTGGCTTAACAACAATAGGCATGAAAGCATTTTACAACAACTCGTTTAAGCGAATCCTTATCCCCTCTTCAGTAACTAAAATGGATTCGGAATGTATAGCAAAGAATAATTATCTTCAAGAAATCATTCTCAACAATGCCCAATTTGCAGATAGACCCACCCACTTGACCGATATTCCCACGTCGTGCAAGCTCTATGTGCCAGCGGGCAGCGGAGAAGCATTTAAGAAAAATCAATATTGGGGCACACTTCAGGTGATGGAAGGAGCCTACGACTTCACATACCAAGATGCCGACCCATACAATACGATATATCACATGAGTGTGATCAGCTATACGCCGTTTACAATAGATGGTGTGACCTATGCCGGCAAGGCGAGGTATGTGTATCACCCTGCGAATAAGGATCGCACTAACATCAACCAATTTACAGCAACCTTTTCAGAGACAGATTACACTCACGGCGCAAACAAAAAGTACATGATGACCGGTTTTGGTGACCGAGCACTCGATATGTGTACCCAGATACAAAATGTGGAAACTGGTAAGATGAAAGCATTTGTGCACATTGGGCGCAGAGCTTTTGCCAACACAAGCATCAAAAATTTCGAAGTGCCTGACACTTGCGTATATCTTGGAGATGAAGCATTTGTTGGTTGCAGGCAGCTCTCTGAATTGGTAATCTGGAGAAACAAGAATTGGACGCGTAAATGGGGTAAACAGCTCTACGGGCAAAACGCCAAAGATTTCTATTGCTATGTTCCGCTGAGAGAATACAATACGTATAAGGAGGGTGTTCTTGATTGGGAAAAGTTGGAGGGAGAAACCATCTTCCCCGTTGACCGACTGAATGCCTACATCGAGAAGAGTTCAATAAGCGACGACCGAACAATCTCGGTTGATTATCCTGTGGATTGGAAAGCATCGGGCTTGAAAGCCTATGTCGTACACCAGTTCGACCAATTGGAGCAGATGGCATACACCAAGCAAGTGGCATCGACGCCTGCTGGCACTGGTTTGTTGCTTAAAGACTTCGATAATAAGTTGGATATCAAACTCAAGCGCCCCAGCACCACACCCAGCACCCCCACTAATTTGCTCGTGGGCACCCCTCGTGAAAGAGTGGACGTGTACAGGCAAAGCGTGGGCTATGTATTTGATAGCCGTAAAAAATTCTTCTATCGACCACGTATTAGCGAGTATTCTGAGGTATACTCTGCCTATCTGAAACTATCGAGCTTCCAAGCCGGCAGTGTTACTCATATTAATATTGACCTCTACTCGCAAATCACAGGCGACATCAATGGCGACGGCGAAGTGAACGTGAGCGACGTTACCGCCTTGATTAACAAAATCCTCGGCAGCAGCACCTACTCCGACGCTGTGTGCGACATCAACGGCGATGGCGAAATCAACGTGAGCGACGTTACCGCCCTGATTAATATGATTTTGAAGTAAGACCCTCCCAAACCCTCCCTTTAAAAGGAGGGCTTACTGGGGGTGAATCCGACTTGTCTGACGGGTCTGACGGGTCTGCTTGGGTCTGTGAAATAATTTTCACCTATTTCATCCATTGAAATCCAATTCGCACCTTAATATATATAAATAGGTGGAAATAGGATTTAATGGATGAAATGGGTGTTTTTTTTCAGCCCCGACAGCCCCAAGCAGACCCTTCGGACCCATTACAGACCCAAGCAGACTTGGCAGACGCCAAACTTGTTGACTCGTTGACCTGTTGGCTCGTTGACTTCGGGGTCCCCCGACTGGGGAACCCGAAAATATGTATTCAAATCTTAAATAATGTAAATGAGTAGAAATGATGCGTTAAATTCTTTTTTCTTTACAAAAAAAAATGCTTACTTTGTAGTTGCTTATTATGCACACGAGTGCGAATGAGCGTGGTTGAGATGTTGAATTGCTTAACTTTTAAGTAGATAACAATCCATTTAACTATAACTAACAAACAATTAATTATGAGAAAACAGCTATTGCTTCTGTTTTTTTCCCTCTTTGCGGTGATGGGTTTTGCCCGCACTGTCACGGGTGTTGTGAAGCAAGCGTCGGACAAAGAGACCATTATTGGTGCTTCCGTGCGCGTGCATGGCACAACTCGTGGTGTGACCACCGATATTGATGGAAAATTTCAAATTGATGTGCAGGACGGCGACGTGCTCGACATCACTTATGTGGGTATGAACCCTATCTCGGTTAAGGTTGGCAAACAAACCGTTATCGAAGTGGAGATGACCGACAACTCTCAGGTGCTCTCAGAGGTTGTGGTTACCGCAATGGGTCAGACACAAGAAAAGAAGAAACTGAACTTTGCGGTTCAGAGTCTTAACTCCGACCAGGTGACTGCCGGTAGTGCTTCAAACTTCGCAAACTCACTGCAAGGTAAGGTTGCTGGTCTGCAAGTGTCGACGGGTGGTGGTTCACCAAACTCATCTACCCAGGTGATTATCCGTGCCATTTCATCAGTTAACACCTCACAGAACAACGAGCCTCTCGTGATTGTGGACGGTGTGCCTGTTCGTGGTCACGGTTCTTCATTGGGCGACATCAACGCCAACGATATTGAAAACATGAGCGTGCTGAAGGGTGCTGCTGCATCTGCGCTTTACGGTCAGGAGGCTGCCAACGGTGTGATTATGATCACCACCAAGAGCGGATCTAAGGACGGTAAGGTGACTGTGAACGCATCGGCTTCCCTCGAAGTGAGCAACGCTATGCGTGTGCCTAAACTCCAAAAGGCGTTCACCCCTGGTGTGCGCGGTATGTATAAGGAAAACAGCTCAACTGGTGGCTGGGGTCCATACATGAGCGAAAAAGACACTTACTACGACAACTTGGGCGGCTTCCTCGGCACCGGTCTGCTTCAAAAGTACGACATGTCGGTATCGGGAGGTGGCGAAAAATTCAACTCTTACGCATCAGTGTCATACACCGACAACCAAGGTATCGTGCCAAAAGACTACAAGAAGCAACTCACTGTGTTCTTGAAAGGTAACTATAAGCCAAGCGAACAAGTGACCGTGCAGCTCACCACCAACTTCATCAACAGCAAGAGCCGTGGTTTTGGTAACTCGATGAGCAGTATCTACGCTTACGGTATCAACAAGGACATGAAGGACTATCAAACCCTCGAAGGTCACGTGAATTGGGCTGCCCGTTACGACAACTGGGACAAACTCACCGACCTCGAACGCTTGAACTGCGGTCCTTCTCCATACTACGGACGCTACAACGACAAGAGCAATACTGAAAGCAACCGTATCGTGATCAACGGTCAATTGACCTACGAGCCTATCAAAGACCTTATCTTCAACGGTAAGATTGGTTACGACAAGGGCTACAGCACTTACGAAAGCTACACTATTCCTCGTATCTACGAAGGCGACCTCATCAATCCTGATGACGACGAAAAGGTGAAAGACGTGTTGGCTAAGAAACAAAGCCTCTACGGCTCTTACTCATTCCAACCTTCACGCAGCGAGCAGTTCACAGCTTTGGCTACTGCCACTTGGAAGAAGACCTTTGCTGAAGACTTCACATTCAACTTCCTGGTGGGTGCTGAATACAAGGAAGTGAGCAGCTACGAAGCTTCAATCTACGGCGAGCACTTCCAGCTCGGCGGCGACTACTACAGCTTCATGAACACCGACTTCACCAACGACGACTTGCTCAAGAGCAACCACCCATCACTCTACCACTCATCTTGGAACAAGTATGGCTACTTCGGCGAACTCCGTTTCGACTACAAGGGTATGGCTCAATTGTCAGTGACTGGCCGTCTCGACGGTTCTTCACGCCTTGTGCAAGCTGAAAAGTGCCAATACTTCTACCCATCTGTTACTGGTGGTGTGATCTTCAGCGAACTCTTCCACTTGAGCAACGAATGGTTCTCTTACGGTAAGATTCGCGGTAACTGGGCAAAGGTAGGTAAGGACTGTCCTTCATACCTCTTCACCGACACCTACAAGCAATGGGTTACCTTCCCTGACGGTGGCTATGGTGTGGACCCAACCACTTCACGCGCTATCACCCTCGAGCCTGAAATGGACTCTTCATGGGAAATTGGTGCTGACTTGCGCTTCTTCAACAGCCGCACTCGCTTAGACGTGGCTTACTACTCAACCACTGCCGACAACCAGATTGTGCAGGTGCGTGTGTCACCTGCTTCGGGTACTATTCTCCAAACCCGTAATGAAGGTACCGTGCTCAACCACGGTATGGAAATCACCCTCGGTCAAGACATCATCAAGACCGAAGATTTCGACTGGACAGCTAACGTGAACTTCTCATACAACCGCGGTAAGCTGACCTACCTCCCAGAAGGTGTGTCGGAAATCAACGCAGGTCAGTATGGTGATATCTACTCAGTTTCTTACCTCGGTGGCTCTACCACTGGTATCACTGGTAAGGACTATATGCGCGACCCTGACGGCAACGTGATCTGTAACGAAAACGGTTATCCAGTGATCAGCTCTTCAAAGGGTACACTCATCGGTAACCGCGAACCTGACTTCTTGCTCGGCTTCGGTTCAACCTTGCGCTACAAGAACGCTTCGCTCTCATTCCTTATCGACGGCCGTTGCGGCGGCGACGTGGTGAATGTGACTGGCCGTAACCTCATGGGCAACGGTATGGCTCACACCCTCGAAAAATATCGCAACCGTGAATACATCTTCGACGGCGTGGTGGCTAACGGCGACGGCACTTACCGCAAGAACACCACTCCAGTGGTATTCGACTACAACTTCATGAGCACCTACTTCTATGCAGTGTCATCTAACTTCATTGAAGATGGCTCATACATCCGCTTGAGCTATGTGACTTTGAACTACGACTTCACCTCACTGCTGAAGAAGACTTGGCCAATCAAGGGCTTGACCGCTACCGTAACAGGCCGTAACCTCTTCTTGCTCACCAAGTATTCAGGCAACGACCCAGCTGTGCTCGCCTCTACAGGTGGTGGTGCTGGTGGTTCTGGTATCGACAACTACAACGTGCCATCTACCCGCAGCTTCAATTTCACACTTAAAGCAACATTCTAAACTCAGGCAAAACTATGAACAAGATAAAATTAATAGCATTATCAGCATTGGTGGGGTTGACTACCGTGAGCTGTAAAGACGTGCTCGACGACAACGTAAACCCCGACAAGGCACACGTGATTGATGCCAAGAAAGGCTTGCCAGTGCTCGTGTTCTATGCTCAGCAGATCAACTACGACAATGCCGAGTATAACGCATACTTCTCTCAGATGCTCACCACCACCGACAAGACCAAGCTCAGCTCTGGTTACTCTTACAAGAGCGAGTGGGAACTTCTGACTATGAACCGTCACCCACAATGGCGTCGTCACTTCTACGACATCTGCAAAAACGGTCAGAACTTGATTGCCAACTCACAGGCTATCAACTCACCTAACTACGAATTGATTACTCGCGCCATTCGCTTGATGTCAACCCAGTTGACCACCGACGAATTTGGCGATATGCCACGCTCACAAGCGCTCATGTCGAACTCACCTCAATACGACACCCAAGCTTCAATCTACGCTTGGATGCTCCAAGAGGCTGATGATTTGATTAAGATGTTCGACGACCCTTCAATCGTCGATAGCCCAGATAACCAGAAGATCGACTTCAGCACCGACCGCATCTACGGTGGCGACCTCAGTCGCTGGAAAGGCTTGGTGCTCGCTATCAAGGCTCGCTTGCTGCTCCGCAACATTCCTAACATCGACCACAGCCCAGCCACTTGCCAAAAGATTGTTGACGCTGCTGATGCCGCTATCCAACAATGGCGCAAGGGCGACCTCCTTTACGGCGCATGGTTTGGCAACGAACCTCGCTACAACTTCACCGGCGGTACTGGCGAACAAAGCTGTGTATGGAGTGTGGCCCAACCAAAGATCAACTCATGGGAATCTCGTCCAAACCTCTTGAGCGATGCAGTTCCTACCAAGTTCTTCATGGTTGACCTCCTCGGTATCGGTAAGCCAGACGATGAAAAGCTCTGCGGTCAGTTTACAGCAGAAAGCCAGCACGACGGTTGGGCTAACGACCCACGTTGCGGCCTCTTGATGCTTGCCCGTACAGGTCCAACTTCATCATCAATCGAAGCTGCAAAGGTGAAGATGCGCTACCTCGATTCTAACATCGGTATGGGTTCATCTTACAAGGCAGTGAACTTCCCTGATATGTATATGGGTGCTTACGCTGGTGCTACCTACGGTTACAACCCTCTCTTCACAATGGAAGAGCTCTACTTCATCAAGGCTGAGGCTCTCTACTGGATGGGCGACAAGACTCAAGCTTGCGCACTGGCTAAGGAAGCTACTGAGCACAACATTGAGCGCCACCTCGAATTTTTCTTCCAGAAGTATACTAACCCTAACTACAACGAAAAGACCGACAACAAGTATCCTGGCGATGCTGCGAAGAGCGACGTTCCTGGTTTCCAAGCTAAGAAGTGGTGGGATTTGCAAGTTGACGCATTCCTCAACAACACTGAAGACTACACCGAAAAGACCGTTCACGGTCAAGTGCGCCGCACCTACAACGTGCACAAAGTGACCGAACGCGGTAACAAGCACTGGTTCTTCAACCCAAGCGAATTCTCGTTGAGCGACTTGATGCAACAGAAGTACATCGCTCTCTACCTCCAAGCAGAGCAATGGACCGACATGCGTCGCTACCATTACAGCAACAACCGTAACAAGTACGGCATTGGCGATAACCAAGAAATTATCTACCCAACTCTCCGCCGTCCTTACAACCTCTACGCTGCTTACTGGATTGATGGCTTGACCGAGGCTCAAAAAGAGAACACTTGGATTCAACGTATCAACTACGACCCAGAAACTGAGGAAAAATACAACCGCTCAGAACTTGAACGCCTCGGCGCTTACAAGAACTACAAGTGGCTGCAAGAACCAATGATTTGGGCTAAGAAATATGGTGAAGTGACATCGCTCACCGGCGAATAATAAGTGAGAACTCGTTATTAATTAAAAGATTTATTACACCTAACGATTATGAAAATATTAAATATTATAGGTTCTTTAGCTTTGGGAACGTTGGTGCTTACTTCTTGCGCCAATCACGACCTCATCGCCGACAAGGGCGAGCTTGGCCAAGTGCTGCCTACCGTAGACTGGGAACAAAGCTCTAAGGTGGTGAAGTCGGGCAAATATGCTGGCTTCAAGGCTAAATACTACACCTCGGCTGACCGCCAAATCGACCATAGCGAAGTGTGGGTGCAGGTGAAGCGCGAACAAACCGCTTCTGCCACCGCTAAGCTCACCACCGCTTTGGCTTACAACAAGTCGTATTCAGTTACCGACACTGTTCGCAGCGCACAAAGCGTGGCGAAATATGCTCACTCTAAGGCTGAATGGGACGGACACGAATTCGTGCTCACCGACTCATTCCCAACCTCACGCACTCTCGCTCCTGTGGTGTGGAAAACTCCAACACAATGGGACGAAGATAAGTTTAAGAGCTACTATCCAGAAGGCTTCGACACTGAGTTTGTGGAACACATGATCACCACCCTCACCAAAGACAGCGCTTACTACAACGACCTCCGCAACGTGTATGTGAAGTACGACTTCAAGAAGGAAACTTTTGAAGCCCTCAACGCTAAGTATGGCGTAAGCTTCCCAACCGAAACCGAGAGCGACAAGAAGAGCGACGCTTGGTACACTCAGGTGAAGAACAGCAAGGGTGAGATGGTTGATGAAATCGACCACTACTACTACATCACCGTAGTAAACGAGCAAACCACCTACAACGAAATCGCCACTCCAGAGGCTGCTCCTGAAGGCGTGAGCGTATTCCCCGTTTACAAGTCATCACCATGGCTTTTCAGCCGCTACAGCGATGACACCGGTGGCAAGATTACTACCGTGCGCGCACAGTATATGCCTTACTGGAAAGACCTTATCAGCACTATTCCATTCATCGACTGGATTTATGATTCTGGTAACAAGGTTTACAACGTAGATTTTTCTCGTACCTACTATTTGCAGCCAACTTACCGTGTTTACGACACTGAAGGCAAGGTGGGTATCACAAGTAACAATGAAGAAATCACACTCAATTAATACGAAGCCGCTATGAAAATGATAAAGAATTTTTTACTCTTGGCCATTATGATGCTGGCTGTAACCTCTTGTGTGGACAAGGAGCCAAACTATGGCAACTTCCCATCAAAGGACGTGGATTTCACTTACCAGGTAGATGGCGATGAATATGCGCTCGACTTCTATGTCGTGTCAACTGTCCAATTCACCAACACTTCTTCAAAGAGTGGCAATGTGACTTGGGATTTCGGCGATGGTCAAACTTCTAACGAAGCCAACCCAAAGCACAAATATGAAAAGGCAGGTATTTACACCGTTACTCTCACCGTCGACGGTGTCGGCTCTAAGTCATCACCTTTGATGATTTACGACATCGCTCCAGTATTGAGCGTGACCAGTCAAACCGAGCCTGTGGTGGTGATCAACGATGTGCAAGTGAACCTTGGCATCGAGTTGCCTAACCCTGAAAAGTTGATTTGTAAGTATGTTTGGAAGTTCCCAGAAGGCACCAAGACTGCCGATGGCACCGAACTTACTGAATTTGTGGGCTACTCTCACGAAGATGGCACCATCGACAACCCTGGCGCACTCAGCTTCAAGAACATCGGTTCACAGAAGATTGAATTGCAAACTTGGTTCGACGTGAACGGCGAAAACCGTCGCTTGGAAGACTCTTATGTGAATGTGCAAGTGGGTACTTCTGACCCATGCCCAACCATCTACTACGCTGAGCTCGGTGGCAACATCAAGGCTTACAAGCTGGTGGATATGAGCAAGCTCCCTAAGGGCACCAAGAACCTCCCATTCGATATGGGTGTGAACTCTGGTAACATGCCTACTCAACTCGTGTTTGCAACCGAAAAGACCGATGCAGGTGCTGAACAAGACAATGTTTACATCCTCGACTGCGGTAAGCAATACTACTATGTGAACGACGAGAACAACACTCTCGGCGATGGTAAGATTACCGTGATGGCTGCTGATGGTTCTAACGTGAATGTGATGATTACCAACGTAGGTGGTCAGGCGTTCAACGACCCATTCCAAGGCTGCACTGATGGCACTTACCTCTACTACACCGACCGTAACACCGGTATCCGTCAAATTCCTTTGAGCACTCGTGGCGCTCGCGAAAGCACCATCTACTCAAGCACTGACGGCTACTTCGTGGTGAACAACCAACTCGCTTACTACCAGCAAGGTATCGCTTACGGTGCTATCCACACTGGTCTTTACATCGACAAGAGCGGTATGTTCTGGTGGGGTAAGAACTACTCTGGTAACGGTATCTACCGCTTCAAGACCAGCGACATCGGCAAGACTGGCGCAGGCGTGAAGATTCCTCACCCAATCGTGCTCGAAACCACTCAACCTCGTGCCTTCACTCTTGATGAAGACCTTGGCAAGCTCTACGTTTGGATGACCAATGGCAACACTCCTGGTGTTGGCTTCTGCGAATACGACATTCCAGCTTCTGACAAGACTGTGGAATACAGCAACTACAATAAGTTTATCAATATGGACGCAGACCCAATCAACAACACCGCTGCTGAAGGTGTGTTCACCACTCAGTTTGCTGTCGATCCAAACACACACTATGTGTACTTTGGCTTCCGTGCGCTCCCAAGCGATAAGACTTACACCACTGGCTTGATGTACTACGATCCAGCTACCAAGACTGTTCATAAATTCATGGACAACAACGACAAGATTCTTGGTGTCTGCATCAACCCACGCAAGACAGCATTGTTTTAATCCACCTCTCTCGACTGTTTCTTAACTGAAATATGACAGCAGGGGACGCTAATACCAAATTCAGCGTCCCCTGCTTTGTTTTTAACCAGAAGTTGACTTCAGAAGTTAAAGAAGTTAAGGAGTTAACTTAGAAGTTAAGAAGTTAAGAAGTTAAAGAAGTTAAGACGATAGTTTTTTTATTGGCAATGGTGCCGTCTTAACTTCTTAACTTCCCTAACTTCTTAACTTCTAAAAAATTCTTCTTAAAAAAATTTCTTCCAAAAAATACTTTTTTATCATGAACTCTATTTTAAAATTCGCAATTTGTGTGGCTTTGCTCTTTGGGGTGGCTACGGCGCAGGCGCAGCAAAAGCGTGAGCAACGCGCCGTGTGGATGAGTGCCTATGTGAGCGACTGGCCCTCCAGCCACATCACCGAAAGCAATGCAAACACCATGAAGGTGGCGTGTCAGCGTATGCTCGACACATTGGCTGCCAACAATATGAACGCCGTGTATTACCATGTGCGCGCCATGTGCGATGCCATGTATAATTCGGCTTATGAGCCATGGTCGAGCTACATTGTGGCAAAGCGTGGCGATGTGCCTGCCTTCGACCCTCTGCAATGGATTGTGCAGGAGGCGCACAAGCGTGGCATCGAAATCTACGCGTGGGTGAACCCCTACCGCTATTCTCCAAAGTCAACCAAGTGGGGGCAGAGCGACCGCGACTATATCCACACTCACCCCGAATGGCTGCTCACCACCGACTACGAAACGGTGCTCAATCCCGGTATTCCCGAAGTGCGCCAGCGAGTGGTGGACGTGTGCCAAGACATTATCAGCAAATATGATGTGGACGGCTTGGTGTTCGATGACTATTTCTACAATCAGGGTGGCTGCGACTTCTCGCTCGATGCCGACCTCTACAATGCTTACAAAAACGGCGGCGGCACGCTCAGCCAAGGCGACTGGCGACGTGAAAACGTGAACCAGATGGTGGCTGATGTGAATGCCATGATTAAGCAGACCAAGCCTTGGGTGCGCTTCGGCATCGGCCCAGCCGGCGTGGCTTGCTCGTCACCAGCAGTGGCTGAAAAGTATGGCGTGGAGCCAAGTCCGGGCTCGGATTGGCAGTACAACCAAATCTACAGCGACCCTATGGCGTGGGTCACTCGTGGCACCATCGACTTTATCTCGCCACAGGTGTATTGGAACACCACCGGCAACTTCGACGAAGTGACCGATTGGTGGGGTAAGATAGGCAAGCGATTCAACCGCCATGTGTATATCAGTCAATCTTGCTCCAGCTTTGGTAGAGATGGTTGGAATTTGGCTGAATTTGTGAAGCAGGTGAATGTGATGCGCGATGCTGGCGCACAAGGTATGGTGTATTTCAAATACAGCACTTGGCGCAACAACAACGGCACCATCAACGGCAAAACTTGGGGCCTACGCCGCTGGCTCAAAAATCAGGTGTTCACCACTCCTGCGCTCAGCCCAAGCACCGAGTGGATTGCTCCACCGCAGCAGTATGGCACCGTGGCAAACTGTCGCCGCGAGGGCAACACCCTCAAATGGGACGCTGTTGACAATGTGCGCTACGCCATCTATGCCATTCCCGACAGTGTGGACGATGCGTCGTTCCGCTGCCAAGCGCAATATCTGCTCGGCTTCACCTATCCCAATAGTTACGACATCAAGGAGGCTTACGCCACTGGATATCGCTTTGCTGTCACCATTCTCGACCGTTGGGAAAACGAGTTTGCGCCAGTGCTTGTAGGCAGCCAGTCGCGTCCGGCTCAAAAGCCAGTCATCACCAGCCCTGCCAACGGTGCCACCGTGCCTATGCTCTCCAACCTCGCTTGGCGCACCGACGGCACCATCCACACCGTGGAGGTGTTTAGTGATGCGGCTTGCAAAAATGCTGTGGCATATATCGAAGTGCCCGATACCGCTGTGGCAATCGCCAAAATCCCAGGTATCACACCTGGCACCTACTATTGGCGAGTGTCGTCGCGCGGTTTGAATCTTTCCAGCACCACCAGCGATGTGGCTTCGTTCACTTGCGAAAAGATGACCGTCAAGACCCCTGCAAATGGTGCTGCTGATGTGGAATTGATGCCCGAAATCAGTTGGGACAAGGCAGCCGAAGGCACCGTCTATACCCTCAGCATTTCATCGAATGCAAAAATGACCACGCCAGATTATACGGTTGAGACCACCGAGGCATCGGTGCGCGTGCCACGCTTTGCATTGGCTGGCGGCACCACCTATTATGCTCAAATCACCGCTCGTTTGGGCGATGCCACCGACCAGAGCGAGGTGTCGTCGTTCACCACCGTGAATGTGGTGCCAGCGGCTCCTGTTTTTGTCACTCCAGCTGCCGACGGTACTACGCTGCGTGGCAATCAGCACATCGACGTTGTGCCACAGGAAGGCGCACAATCGCTCCGCATCGAAATCAGTACATCGAAGTCGTTCCCTGTTCGCGCATCGTGGAAGACCACGCTCACAGGTGGCGAATTTGCCACCATTGCGCTTAATGAAATGACTGGCACAGGTCGCCCTGTAGATGGCAAGTCGTACTATGTGCGTGCGCGCTACGCTTACGGTAAAGCCGGCTCCACCACCACACTCTACACCGACTATTCGCCCATTCTCCAGTTCCACTATGTGGCAGCCCCACTGCCAGGCGACATCAATGGCGATGGCGAAGTGAACGTGAGCGACGTTACTGCCCTCATCAACAAAATCCTCGGCAGCAGCACCTATTCCGACGCCGTATGCGACATCAACGGCGACGGCGAAATCAACGTGAGCGACGTTACCGCCCTGATTAATATGATTTTGAAGTAAG
>OQVP01000332.1_pt1 | contig 18121 bp, 15 predicted proteins | sample 1691541 | NCBI WGS metagenome assembly OQVP01 (sample SAMN03418258, study PRJEB22391) | human gut metagenome | biome: human-gut; feature: organic feature; material: feces | host: Homo sapiens | place: Tanzania | collected 2013-01 | reverse complement strand
AAGACCTTTATGACCAAGGTGTTGCCGGGCTTGTAGAAGGCGGAGGCTACCAGACCAAAGGCGTTTGGAGAGCCTGCGAGGATTGCCGCATGAGAACCAACGACGCTCCGGCCTTCTGCCCGGTCTGCCAGCGCGCCATCGAACGGATCATCCGATTCTACACCGAGGAATAGCAACCGCCCCGCCGCTTTCCTCAACCTCACTGAACAAGTGAGAGTTATCGCAGGAGAGCGGGGGGCTTTTGAAGATTCATCAGAACTTGAACGTCACGCCTATGCCGCCGACGATGCTGGTGCGGTAGAAGTCGTCCTGGCCTGGAACCTGAAGGTTCTTGATGTCCAGTTTCTCGGCAAGGCCGGGAACGGACGGGGCCAGCTGGCCGAGGACAGGAGCCAGTTTCGAAGCGATCAACGCACCGTTTCCACCATAGTCGGCCTCCTCTTTGGTGAAGTGCAGGAAGAAGGTCTTGTATATTCCTAAATCTATGCTGATTTTCTCGGAGGCCCTGATCCGGGCGCCAAGGCCGCCGGAGATCGAGCTTGTGCTGTAACTCAGGTCGGAGATGAACTTGGCGTCGTTGCCGAAGCCGAAGGTGTTGCTGTTGGCGCCGATGCTGAGGGTCACTACGCGACCAAGGTCGTACTCCAAGCCGCCGAGGATCTCAAACGAATTGTGCTTCAAATAGTTCTGCTTATCGTTCAGACCAGTCTCGTTGTTGTACTGCTTGGACTGCTTGTCGAAATAGTAGTTGGCGCCCAAAGAGATGCGGAAGTTCGGCTTGATGGAATATTCAGCGCCGATGTTGATGTTTGCCGGGATGTCGGCGGCGATTTCCTTGTTGTCATCGAACTGGGATATTCCTGTAGTGTTCATCTTGGTGTCGTTGCTTAGGCGCACCTTGGTGTTGAACTCGTAGCGGGCCGAGAAGTTGAATTTGCCGGTCTTGTAGTCAACCGAGAGGACAGGAGTCCAGGCGATGTCCTTCTGATGCGCGTCAAGTTCCTTGTCGCTCACCAGGCCGCCTACCATCCCGACGGCGGTCTCTGTCGGGATCAAGCCTCCTGAGATCGAGGACACAGCCGCTCCGAGCACATTTGCCGCCGGCAGCATCTTGCCGCCGTACTGCAACTGGATGTTCCTGAGGCTTCCGACGTAGTAGTTGGAGATGTAGTTGAGACGGACTCCCGCGGAGACGCTCCACCCGGAGCCGATCTTGTAGCCCAGGTTCAACTGGCCGGCGAAGTTGTACTGCTCGCCGGTGAGGTTGATGTCAGCATCATAGCCGGTAACCATCTGAGCGCCGGCCAGATTGTTGATCAGAGCAGGAATCATGGCCACAGGAGCCTCGAAGGAGCCGAGTCCCTGGTCATATTTCGCCTTGCCGCCTCCGGAGATAACACCGAAATGGAAGGATGCGAACAGATTGTCATGTTTGAAGGCCAGGCTCAGATGCGGAAGAGCCGGAACGAAGGACTTGCCGGTGTACTTCTTGTAGCCACGTCCCTCATTGTCAACGCCATACTTAAGCGGCTCGTAGGTAGAGGTAGTGTAGCGCCTCTGCAAAGCCGACTGGACATCAAGCGCGAGATGCCAACCGTTGTCCATGAAGCCTATACCGGCAGGATTGAAGTACGCACCCTGCACCCCTATCACAGCGTTCTGCGCAGGATTCCTCAGGTACGCCACATTCTGGTTCGAGTTCGTCACATAACCGCCAGCCTTGGCGGTAAGGGCAGCGGCGCAAATGGCCGCGGCAAATACAATGATTCTTTTCATTTAGTCGAATTTTATTGTAATTTTCGGAACAAATGTATAGTTTATCTCCATATTCACAAACAATTTCGACCTTTTGATATTTTTTAAATTGATTTATGGACAAAACCGAAATGGAATCCATGATTTGGCCAAGCGGTCAAAAACCATTATCTTTACGAAGCGACACAAAACTTATGAATATGCTAAAGCGGAAAATCGAGGCGTCGGCGGACGGGCTTCAGCTGGCTATGCTGATCAGCGAGCCGGCGGGTGAACCTAAGGGAATCGTGCAGATCGTTCACGGGATGTGCGAACACAAGGAAAGGTACATTCCTTTTATGGAATATCTTTCCGCGCACGGCTACATCTGCGCCATACACGATCACCGGGGACATGGCGAGTCGGTGCTTGCCGAGGAGGATCTGGGATACATGTACAAAGGTGGCTGGAAAGCGTTGGTGGAGGACATCAGGCTGGTTCAAAACGAGGTCAAGGCCTCCTGCCCGACACTGCCGTACACTCTATTCGGACACAGCATGGGGTCGATGGCAGTACGCTCGTTCACAAAACGTTACGACGACAGCATCGACACGCTGTTCGTCTGCGGCTGTCCTAGCCGGAATCCTGCCGGAGGCGCCGGGCGGCTTCTTGCCGGCCTTATCGGGGCGCTCAAAGGCGAGCGTTACCGCTCACCTCTGATGCAAAGACTGTCCTTCGGCTCCTTCAACAAACCGTTCGAATCAGAGGGTTTCCCGTCGGCGTGGGTCTGCTCTGACAAGGAGACGCTAAAGGCCTATCACAATGATCCTTACTGCATGTTCACATTCACTGTCAACGGATTCAGGAACCTGCTTGATCTGATGCGGGACTGCTATAGCCCGAAAGGCTGGAAGATGGGCAATCCGGATCTGCCTGTCCACTTCATCTCCGGTGCGGAGGATCCTTGCAGAGTCTCCGACAAGGCCATCGGAGAGGCCGCCGGATTTATGAGAAAGCTGGGGTACTGGAACACGGATCTGCGTCTTTATCCCGGCATGCGTCACGAGATCCTGAACGAGACCGGACGGATGCAGGTCTGGGAGGACGTTCTCGCACGGCTCGCGTGATCCAGTTCAGATTTTGACAGGCTGGCGGGCTTGTCTGACCACAGTGACCCGGACTCAGACTTCCCTCCAGATGTAAACCTTGTCGCCTCGGCGGATTTTCTTGCCGCCGGGAGTCCTGATGTCATCCGGAAAAGTGACCGGAATGGAGCAAAGAGTTCCCTTCGCGGCCTCCTGCGCCGACTTCAGATCGACACGTATCTCGCTCACCTTCTGCTCGATGACACCTGTCGTCTCACCGATGATCAGAATGTCGTCACCCGCCCGCAGCGTCTCGGACTCCACCAGCACCTCCGCCACGGAGATCCTGTCGAACCAGTTCGTGATCTTCCCACTATAGACCTTCTTGCGAGTGGCGTGACTGCCGTACACATCGCTCCACTCACCGAGTCTCGCACCCTGATAGTAGCCATCCCAGAATCCACGGTTGAAGACTTCGGAAAGTTCATCCTTCAAAGAGGCAGCAAGTTCCGGAGTGTAGCGCCCCTCACAGACAGCGTCGGCTGCCCGGCGGTAGCACTCTGCCGTCTTCTTGACATATTCAGCGCTCCTGGCCCTGCCCTCGATCTTGAAGACCTTTACGCCCGCATCGATGATCTTGTCCATGAACTCAATGGTACACAAATCCTTAGGCGACATGATGTACTTATTGTCGATGTTAAGTTTCGTGCCGGTCTCAAGGTCGGTGACCTCATAGCCACGGCGGCAAAGCTGGTAGCAGGCGCCACGGTTGGCAGAAGCACCATAGGTCTGGAGACTCAGATAGCACTTCCCGGAGACGGCCATGCAGAGCGCTCCGTGGGCGAACATCTCAATCCTGACAAGTTCCGCTGACGGCCCCTTGATCCCGTCACGCACTATGGCCTCGTGGATCTCCTTGACCTGACGCAGGTTAAGCTCGCGCGCCAGCACGATCACATCGGCGAACCGCGAGTAGAAGCGCAGCGCCTCGACATTCGAGACGTTGAGTTGCGTGGAGATGTGGACCTCAAGCCCGATCTCCCGGCAATAGGTGATCGCAGCCATGTCGGACGCGATGATGGCATTCACTCCGGCGGCCTTGGCGGCGTCAAGAGCCTCCCTCATAGGAGCCAGATCCTCACCGTACAGGACAATATTCAAAGTCATGTAGGTCTTGACACCATATTCCCGACAGACCTCCACAATGCGCGGCAGGTCGTCCGGAGTGAAATTGTTCGCCGAATGCGAGCGCATGTTCAGGTTGCCGACACCGAAATAGACGGAGTCCGCCCCGCCCTGAATCGCCGCGTACAGGCATTCGAAATTGCCCGCCGGGGACATTATCTCAAGTTCCTTCTTGTCCATAGTCACCAAATAATCAACATTATAGCCTCATTCTCGGCAATCTTTGCCAAATCCACGGCACCGACTCTTTGCCGTTTATGAATATTATCCTTCAAAATTAACCTTAATAATCGCCAAACACAAATTTGAGCGGTCATCTTGGCGAAAAAAGACAATAAATGAATATTCAATGAATATTTCAGTCACGAAGAACCCTCATATTCAGAATTTTTGCTAATTTAGCATTTTGACGGCGGACCTTTTCCACCGTAGAATGAAACCATGAGACTGACAATAACACTTGAATATTTCACCTCTCCCGGAGAGGCTCTCTTTCTGATTCGTCCCGACGGGGAACCAATCGCCATGGAATATGTTGCCGGAGGCCGTTGGAAGGCTGATCTGGAGGTGCCGCAGGCGACGAAGACTCTGGATTATTCCTTTGAGCTTCATCGAGACGGACAGTGCGTCCGCCGCGAGTGGAAAGGGCGGATCGTTCCGGTCGCCGGGATCACTTCCCATGTCGCCGGAACCGTCGAAGCGAAACGGAATCATTCCGGCGCTTCAGCAAGTTCGGCGAGCGGAATGATCTGTACGCCGGAAGTTATAGAGATCCAGGATCGCTGGCAGGATCGCCCGGAGGACTCTCCGTTTTGGGCCAAGGCCTTTACCGACGTGATTTTCAAGAGGAAAGCATCATCGGACAAACGCTCAGGCAACGTCTCCTTCACAGTGCCTTGCGCCATAATCCGCAAGAATGAGACACTGGCCATGACAGGAAGCGGGACATTGTTTGACAACTGGAAGAAATTCATTCCGCTGAAGATGTCCGCCGCCCCGCTCTGGGACGTGACGCTCAAAGTCGAGGAGCCTTTCGAGTACAAATTCGTCATACTCAACCAGAATGGTGAGGAAATCTGGGAGTCGGGACCGAACCGCCGGCTTGCGGAAGCACCGACGGAAGGCAACTTCCTTGAGATCAGAAATGTCGTCCCTAAGTTCGAGACAAGGCTCTGCGCCTCAACGGGTTCAGCGGGCGGAGCCTGGCGCGGGGCCGGCACCGCGATCCCTGTCTTCTCCCTCCGCAGCGAAAGCAGCTTCGGAGTCGGCGAGTTCAAGGATCTGAAAAAGCTGGTTGACTGGGCCGCGGCCACCGGCCAGAGCATCATCCAGATCCTGCCGATCAACGACACCACGATGACCGGCACGTGGACGGATTCCTACCCCTACAACGCCAACTCCACCTTCGCCCTGCACCCGCAGTTCATCCATCTGCCGGACGCCGGAGTCAAGGTGGACAGGAAATACAAAGCGCTCCAGAAAGAGCTCAACGCTCTGCCGGCGGTTGACTATGAGAGGGTGAACGGTGAGAAGCTCCGCCTGTTGAGAGAGGCCTTCTCCGCTGGCGGACAGGAAGTTATCTCCAGCAAGGAATATCAGAGATTCTATTCCGCCAACAAGGGCTGGCTCATCCCTTACGCAGCCTTCCGAGTACTGAGGGATCAGAACGGCACGCCGGAGTTCGAAAAGTGGAAAACTCTCTCCGAATATTCAGAGACCAAGGTTAAGTCATTCTGTAGCAGGCACAAAGCCGAGACGGACTTCTACTGCTACCTCCAGTTCTGCCTCGACGCGCAACTGAAGGATGCTGTTGAATATGCCCACTCGAAGGGCATCGCGATCAAGGGCGACCTGCCGATCGGCATAAGCCGCACGAGCGTGGACGCATGGCAATACCCACGCCTGTTCAACCTTGATTCCCAGGCCGGTGCGCCACCTGACGCATTCTCAGCCGACGGCCAGAACTGGGGCCTCCCGACCTACAACTGGGATGAGATGGCGAAGGACGGCTACGCCTGGTGGAAGTCGCGCCTCGGGAAGATGAGTGAATATTTCGACGCTTTCCGCATCGACCATATTCTTGGATTCTTCCGCATCTGGGAGATTCCGGCCGGTGTCAAGTCGGGGCTTCTCGGACACTTCAATCCTGCGCTGCCTTACTCTGCCGACGAGCTTCGAGGCCGCGGATTCAATCCTGACTCACAGCTGTTTGTGCCGGATCCTCACCGCGATGGATGGTATCATCCGCGCATCGCGGCGCAGAACACCGAGGACTACCGAACCCTGAATGGCTACATGAAGGACGCCTACAACAATCTGTACAATGACTTCTTCTACCATCGTCACAACGGTTTCTGGAAGGATTGTGCGATGAGGAAACTGCCGGCGCTTCTGGACTCCACCAGAATGCTGGCGTGCGGTGAGGATCTGGGCATGATTCCGGCCTGCGTGCCTGAGGTGATGAGGGAACTGAGGATCCTTTCGCTTGAGATCCAGAGGATGCCGAAGTCTCCGGAAAAGACATTTGATGATCCTGCGACCTACCCGTACCTGTCCGTCTGCGCCACAGGCACCCACGACACATCCACCCTGCGAGGCTGGTGGGAGGAGGACAGACAGATGTCCGAGCGTTTCTTCCACGAGACTCTCCACTGCGAGGGTCAGGCTCCATATTTCTGCGACCCGTGGGTGTGTGAAAGAATTATCCGCCAGCACCTTGACTCGCCTTCGATGTTGTGCGTCCTTCCTCTCCAGGACTGGATTTCCATCGATGGAGCCGTCCGCTTCCAAGGCAACCCCGAGGAAGAGCGGATCAACATCCCCGCGAACCCGCGCCACTACTGGCGCTGGAGAATGCACCTGTCGCTGGAAGACCTCCTGGCCCATTCAGACCTAACCCGTCACCTCCGTGCCCTGATCTCCGACTCCGGCAGAGGCTAAGCGTAGTGTCCATCTCTACATACCCCCCAAAGGCTTCGTACTTGTTCTGGTGAAAGTATGAATATGACCTCTGTGGGAACATTTAAAGGCATAAATGTGACTGTGGAGACGCTTTAAGCGCGCGGTGCGGTCACGTTGACAAGTCCGGTGTCCGGTCAGCGTCGCTTCTCCGGCTGGTGGGTGAAGTGGCGCGGGCCTTCCTGGGAGCGCCAGTGGTCGGAGTCGAAATCGGGGTGGAGGTACGGGCCTTCGTGGTCGATGGAGAAACTCAGGTAGGTGATCTTGTAGCCTTGCGCCATGAACATGCTCTCGTAGAAGGTACGGACTTCGAACAGGGCGTCGACCGCGGACTGGCCCGCCACGGACTCCAAGGCACAGCCGGAAAGATCCTGGCGGCCGGTGCCGTAAAGGTCGGCGGTGGCGGCAAGGATTCTCAGGTTGTTACACTCGGCAACCGCTTTGGAATATTCATAAAGGAAACGGCTGTCGGTCTTCAGGTGGACTATGCCGCCCTTTTTCAGGAATTTACGGTAGCGCTCAAGAAAAAGCGGGCTGGTCAGGCGGCAGTTCTCGCTCTTTAGCTGAGGGTCGGAGAATGTCAGCCAGATCTCAGAGACCTCCCCGGGAGCGAAGAAAGATTCGATAAATTCGATGCGGGTGCGGAGGAAGGCGACATTCGGGAGATGGTTCTCCGTGGCAAACTTCGCTCCTTTCCAAAGACGCGCGCCTTTGATGTCCACACCTACATAGTTCAGGGACGGCTCCCTGCGCGACAGGTCGATCGTGTACTCACCCTTGCCGCAACCAAGTTCCAGCACAATCGGTCGGGCGGCGGCGAACATCCTCTCGTTCCAATGGCCTTTGATAGGATGATCCTTGAGTCTCAAGGAGTTGTCGGCCTCGGTCTTGTCCAGAACCGAAGATGCATCCGGCTGGAGAAGGCAGGAGAAAGTCTCGTTCTCCGCGAATTTTCTAAGCTTGTCGTGTCCCATTATCTTCTTGTGAATATGACACCCAGTCCCCTGATAGCCTCCGAGTCATTCAACACCCTGGCTTTCAGGCGCCAGCGGCCATGCTCGGGCAAACGCAGATCGTCCTTGTAGGACGACACAAAATCCCTCGAATAGTACGACGAGTCCACGGGACTGGCGACGGATATGAATGTGGTGTCTGAAATGATCACAGAATCAGAAGGCGCTATCCATCGCAGATCCAACGAGATGCTGTCAGACGGAAAAACCCCGAATGCGTGGCGTTCCAGCCTCGTGTAGAAACTCAGTCCATGACGCGACGTGGAGTCTGACAAATCCAGCTCGAAATTGTAGGTGTCGCCGTACTCGGCCTTTTCCCTGACCACAAATGGCTCATAGGAGGAAGGCCGCGCGCAGGAAAACACCGACAACATAAGGATGATGAGCAGGAAAAGGCTACGCATCTGTCTTCGGCTTCTGCTCAGGGTTTCCGTCTCCGCGCGGGCGCTGCGGACGGTTGTTGCCGTTTCTTCTCGGACCGCCCTGACGGCGGTTGTTGCCACCTTCAGGCCTCGGCTTGGCCACAGGAGCGGCTTGTCCCTCAGCAGAAGACTGGCCGGAAGCCTCGGCTGCCGGCTTGCCGGCCTTGTTCTTGCCACGGTTCTTGTTCCTGCTCTTCTTCGGCTTGTCAAACCTTGTGATGCTGTCATCACCCACAGCCGAAACAAACTGAGGGCCAACCGGTTCCGGTTCACTCTTCAGAGACTCGGGCTTCTGGCCGTTACGGTTCATCATGATGATCTGCGCGACATCGGAAGCGGCGACAGCGTAAAGGTTGGCAAGGGAGCCTTTCTCGTAGGAGAAATACATTATCTCCTGAAGGATGTCTGTCTTCACAAGATAGGCCGGACCATCCTCAAACTCAAGAGGTTCTGTGACCTTAGGAATACGTGACTGGGCATCCAGATAGTTCGCCACCTCGAAGTTGAGACAGCATTTGAGCTTTCCGCACTGGCCTGCCAGTTTCTGAGGGTTCAGTGACAGATCCTGCGTACGTGCGGCGGAAGTGGAGATGGACTGGAAATTGGTGATGAAATTGGCGCAGCAAAGCTCACGGCCACAGACCCCGAGGCCACCGATCAGACCGGCCTCCTGACGCGCGCCGATCTGCTTCATCTCTATCCTGATGCGGAACTCCTCCGCATAGACCTTGATCAGCTGACGGAAATCCACACGGCCATCGGCGATGTAGTAGAAGATGGCCTTGGTGCCGTCTCCCTGAAACTCCACGTCCCCGATCTTCATGTCCAGACCGAGTTCCGCGGCTATCCTTCGTGCCTGGATCATCGTCTCCTGCTCACGGGCGATGGCCTCCTGCCACTTGGCAATGTCGAAAGGCTTGGCCCTGCGATAGATTTTCTTAAGCGGAACAGCTTCCGGATCAACACCCTTACACTTCATCTGGCGACCCACCACCGGGCCTTCCAGAGTGACGATGCCAAGATCGTGACCGTTGGTCGCCTCGACGATGACCAGATCCCCGGCCTTGATCCCCTGGCCGGACGCATTGATGTAGATCCCTTTTCTGGTGTTCTTGAAACGCACCTCGAAGAGATCCTTGAACTGCTCCTGGCGTATTCCGTGAAGCCAGTCATAGTCCTTCAGCTTGCAGCAACCCTGACGGTAGTTGCAGTCATATTCACCGGTCTCCTGATCATGCGAGACTGTGCACCCTCGGTTACAGTCGAACTTTATTGCCTCATTGTCAACTTTTTCCATAACTCATTCCATACGTTTGTCAGAAACTCAAATACATCCTTCCCACAAGATCAGCGAACAGGATCTTCTGATTCACGTTCCTGTCAATCAGCGTCTGCGCCCTGTCCAGACAGGCGACCGCCATCCTCGGAAAACTCTTCCGGCAACGGGCCGCCAGCGTGGTGAAGAACTCCGCCTCCTCCCGCGAGACTCCCGCGATCTGTGGCAGATTCTGCTGGATCAGGAAGACCTTGCGAAGGGACTCACCTGCAAATTTACAAAAAGCTTTCTGGTTTTCACGCGACGGCAGCGCGGCCATCGCCTCCCCCCAACCCAAAGCGGCGGAAAGATCCTTCGCGGCAAGAGCGTCCACAAGACCTTTGAATATCTCCATCTGGCGCAGATAGTCCTCCTTCCCCGAAAGGTAGCGAAGCGCCGCCCCGACACTCCCGCCGGCCACCGACGAAGCCTGGGCGGCCTCATCCGGCGTTTTCCCGAAGCGGGAGGAAAGAATCTCCGCGATCTCCTGTTTTGAATATGGCAGGACACGTATCGCCTGACATCTTGAGGAGATGGTCTGCATGACTTTCTCCGGAGCGTGGGTGATCATTATGAAGAGTGTCCTCTCGGGAGGTTCCTCCACCGCTTTGAGAAGCCTGTTGGCAGCGGCGGCGTTCATCTTCTCAGGCAGGTAGACAACCACGGCCTTCCATCCTCCCTCCACAGACGTAAGCCACACGGTCTCAAGGATTTCCTTTGCCTCGGCATTATTGATCCCGGCCTGTTTTCCTTCTATTCCGAAAGCTGTGCTGACCTCGGATTCAAGCGCGTAGGGATTGGCGGTCATCAGAGAGCGCCAATACTCAAGAAACAACTCCGCCCTCAGGTTCTCGACCTTTTCAGTGACCTTCGAGCCGTTGGCCACAGGGTAGACATAGTGGACATCAGGATGGATCAGGTTGGAGACCTTGTGCTCGTCCCCCATCACTGCGCTCAGAAAGGCCAGGGTCAAGGCCATCGCCCCGCACCCGTCGTTCTCGTAGAGCATCATGGCATGAGGAATGCGCCCGCTTCCGGCCATCCCTCTCAATGCCTTGACAGCATCGTGATTACCTATGATTCCGTCCAGATTCATTTGTCCCTGTAGGCTGTAAAGCCGGCGATCTTGACAAGATAGTCCTTTTCCTTCGAGTCCGGCAGCATGGCCAACGCATCGACAGCCTTGGAGACGTAGTCCTCAAGCCTCGACACGGCATATTCGATACCCTTGCCCTCCTTGACGAATCCGACTATCTCCTCCTTGTACTCAGGATGTTCCAGGATGTCCAGCACCATGCCCCTGATCTGCTTCGCGCGCTCCGGCGACGCCGCCGCCAATGCCCCAAGAAGCGGAAGCGTGATCTTCTGCTCCTCCAGATCGATGCCGACAGGCTTGCCGATCTTCTTCCCGTCGGAGTAGTCGAATATGTCGTCCTTGATCTGGAAGGCGATCCCGAGGGAGACAGCATAGTCCCGCACGGCCTCAATCCAGTCTGCCGGGGCGTTCACCGAGATCGCGGCGGAGACGAAGGCCGCCTCGAACAGCGACGCCGTCTTGCTGTAGATTATACGGTAATAGTCCTCCTCCACGGTGTCGCCCGAAGAGGCTTTCTGAAGCTGGAGCATCTCCCCTTCGGCAAGACTGCTGAGGGTTCCCGCGAATATTCTTATGACCTCATTGCAATTGGCTGACGAGGCAAGGATGTTCTCCAGCGCCTTGACAAGCCAGAAATCCCCGAGAAGGACGGACGCCGGGCCACCAAGAATCGCCATGACGGTGGGGGCGCCGCGCCTTTCGCAACTGCTGTCCGCCACATCATCGTGAAGGAGGGTGGCATTGTGGAGGAGCTCCGCCGCGGCGGCATAGCGCACGCTGTCGGCATTGACACGTCCTCCGCCACAAGCCCTGGCCACAAGCAACGACACTATCGGACGCAACTGCTTTCCGGAATGATCCAGTATAGCCTTGTTCGTGGCGTTCAACAGACTGATGTCGCTCTCCAAAGACGAGCGTATCAGCGCGTCCGTGTCCTTCCAGTCCTGTCCAAGGAAATCTTTTATCTCGTCAAGAGTCATTATCTATCTCTTTATCAATCAAGGTGTCCCACCAGTTCAGCCACAGTGTCCGGGAACTCGATCAGTCCTCTGGAGAGCGTGTCCAGCATCCCCGTGCGGACATAGTGGTCCAGCAGATCCTTCAGCGGGTCGTAGAATCCGTCGAGGTTCAGCGCGAAGATCTTACCGGAATATCGCTCCAGTTTGGCGAGCGTCAGCGTCCCGATCAACTCGTCCAGCGTCCCTATCCCGCCTGGCAGGGCGATAGCGGCGCAGGTGCCCTCACGCATCTTTTCCTTGCGCTCGGCCATCGTGTCCGTCCAAATCACCTGGTCAAGGCCGGGAAACTTGTACTGTTCCATGAAATGCGGCAGAACCCCGATGTGACGGCCTCCGCAACGGGCGACCTCGTCACCTATGGCACCCATCGTGCCTTTGATCGCTCCGCCGGAGACTATCGTGTAACCAAGCGAACAAGCCGCGCGGGTCACTTCCCGCGCAGCTTGATTGTACTTTTGGTCAATGTCGTAACTTGCCGAGCAGTAAATCACGACCTTCCGTTCCTCATTCATTCACTTCCGGCGATTAAAAGAAGAACGCGGCGGACACCATGACACCGTTGAAATTGTTACCGTTGTTGACAGCGTCCTTCACGGCGTCCTTCACTGTGTCGCCGATCGGGCCGACATTGCCATCCTTGTCGTAGATCTTACCAAAGTTCCAGAAATACTTGACAGAAAGCTGAAGCCTCCAGACATCCACTCCGGCTCCCAGGCCAAGACCGTACTCGACTTTCTTAAGGTCATCCTTCAGCTTTCCGGCAACCTCTCCCTTGGTGTTCTGTCCCACACGGAAGCCGACGAAAGGCTCCGCGAAGACGTAAGGACGGAACGCAAGAAGATCCAGTCCCCACTGCACCTGGACAGGCACCTCAAGGTACCCCACCTTGGTCTCGAAAGATCCGAGGGACTCCGAGAATGAAGAGCTGTTGAACTTGTCGGCCGACATTCCCTTCACCTGATAGAGAAGGGCCGGCTGGATGGCGAATCCGCCAAGAAGCGGAATCTCGGCGGTGACACCGACATGGTACAAGGAGACGGATTTGGAATCCATGTTCTTGATCGAGGTCGAGGATGAAGTGAATCCTCCCATCAATCCAACACGGGCGGAATTGTAGCGCTGAGCGGAAGCGTCAGTGCAAAACACCGTGGCTGCCACAACGGCGGCAGCGAATACAAACTTTTTCATTTTTTCGGATTTTTAGATAAGATTAGACAAGCGCGTCCAGTTTGGCGGTAATCTCGCTCTTCGGCACATTGCCGACAAGCTTGTCCACCACCTGGCCGCCCTTGAAGAACAGCAGGGTAGGAATATTCCTGATACCATACTCGGCAGCCACATCCTCGCAGTCGTCCACGTTGCATTTCACGACCGTGACCTTGCCGTCATATTCAGTGGCGATGGTGTCAACAGTAGGGGCAAGCATACGGCACGGGCCGCACCAGGTCGCCCAGAAGTCCACCAGAACAGGCTTGCTGTCAGAGAGTATCTCAGCAAAATTTTCGTTAGAGGCTATCTTTTCCATAATCAATAAAGTTAAAATGTCCGGGACGGTAACCGCAATTACCGTTCCAGACACAAAGATAACAAAAAGTCTATAAATAATAAACGGGATTCCTTCACGCTGGCCATGGACGCCATAGCGAACAGGTAGGGAATCGCCGTCAAGCATGGGATGTGCGGATGCTTCGACAGGTGCCGCGACCGGGTTGTGAGCGGTGTCTGGCGTGCGGGAACAGGAGGTGGTGTGGAATGCTGGGGGATGATAAGGGGAATGGCGTGGCAGGTAATATGATGAGTATTAACAATATAAGCATTCTCGTGGTGGGGGTATTGGGTACCACGAGAATGCTTATGTTGGTTATTTTCAAGAGGTTAGGTGCCACGGGTTGGAGCCTCTGCCCGAGGACTAAGCCGGGTCTTTGGCCCACTCCGTAGCTGACCGTGGGTATCAGTCTTTGTTCTTGACAGGGACTTCTATGCCGGTCGGCCAGGTGGCCGGGGAGTGGGAGACGGCGTCGTTGCCGTGGCCGGTCCAGTCCTTCACGGTGTCGCCTTGGCCTTCGTTGAACTTCCAGTAGGCGCACAGGCCCGGGGTCTGCGGATCCACATCGTACATGTTCTTATAGATCTCCTCCCGGGTGCGGACCACGCTCCAGACGCGGACCTCGCAGATCTCGCCGTCCAGCATGCGGGACATGTCGTCGGGTTCGCCGTAGGAGTGGCCGATCTTGAACATGAAGTGCTTGCCGCGCTCCTGCTTGCCAAGGTTGATGTCCTCGGTCTTGCCGTAGTTGTCGATGGAGCTGTAGAGCTGGCCGTCAACGTAGATGGAGGCGGTCCGGGACTCGGTGTCGTGGGTCACGGCCACGTGGTACCACTCGCCCGGCTGGAGGATCTTGGTCTTGTCCGGAGCCGGGAACTTGATCTCGTGGACCGCGAACTGAAGCTGCTGTTTCGGCCAGCCTGAGTCACCGAAGCGGAGGAGACAGTACTGCTCGATGCCCATGATCGTGGAGATCTCCCGCTTGTCGTCACCGAAGTCGTTGACCCGGACGATGGCCTCGTAGGTCAGCTGCTTCAGGCCGTTGACCACATCGGCGGTAGGGCTGCCGGCGTCGAAACCCGGCACCTCGAAGTAGTTGTTACGAAGTCTGACCGCCGAGGTGATGGCGCTGGAGCGGCGCACGACATAGCAGACGGTGCGTGAGCCCTCAAGCACGCCCATGCCTCCGGACACGCCTCCGATGGTGACAGGTAGGAGGTAGCCTTTGTCGATCTCAAGGTCGGTCAAGGCGTGGAAGTCCACGGTGACGGGCTTCGAGGCGGCGTGGCCGGCGGGGATGACCACCGAGGAGGCCGAAAGGGTGTAGTGCTTGGGGTCGAGGGTGGAATAGCCTCCGCCGAGACGGGAGCTGTAGAGGGAGACCAGAGACGGGTCGGCTCCGATGCTGACGCTAACGTCCTGCTCGGCCGGGAAGGCGAGAGTGGCGGCGATGGTGCGGGAGCCGGTCTCGGTCACGTTGTTGAAGGTGAACTGGTTGAGTTCCTTGACGCGGGCGGCGTCGATGTAGACCACATTGTCGAAAGGTGAATCCTTGGTGTAGTCCCGCTCACCGCATGCGGCCAGCAGTACGAGCGTGGCCGCGGCGGCGAGGCAAATGAGTATTTGATTGATGATAAAGCGATTCATTTTATTGAGTATTTAGATTCCATTTTGCGGGTTTCTGTCAGGGAGCGATGCCAAAGGGGCATAATGCCTGGCAGAAATACAATCAGTAGGAATATAATAGGGAACTAATAGTTCTTAGGATGTACTGTCCCTGTCCAGCATACAGTTTTTTCCCATAAATTATCGGAGAACCAATTCATGATGTTTGTTGTCGTACTAGTTGGACGGAGATTAAATAGCATTACCTCACCATAGCCGTCATAGTCATTGGAGCAACTATGGATAAGTTGTTGATTAGGGGTTGTTCCTCCTTGATTAGTCTCGCGGATTGTCAACTTCGACCATTTGCTCGCAGGAATGCCGAACGGTGATTCACTGCACCCATAGTTAGGATGGAAATAGTCAATAGCATTGATAGCGGCAGGACTTATGCCCGGCATATAATTTCCAAACCAGAACACCATGATCTTTTTGGTAGGGAGAAGTTCCCTCAACTTCAGAATAAGGCTGCTCAGGATGCTTGAGCTTGGGGTCGGCAGTCCGGCAGGGGCCAGATCATATCTCGCATACTCATCGTCCAGAAGCACGCCGTCAAGCCCTTTGGTGTTGACACAGGTCGCCACCTGCTGGGCGAAACTGTCGATCATATCTGAATTAAGGTTAGCGAATCCTACTCCGGTGTGATCGCCAAGCAGACCAAGCAGAACCTTGATCCCCTTGTTCTGCAATGGCTGAACCAAGGTGCTGACATTGTTCAGAATGTAAGTTTGATTCTGGTTGTGATGCAGCCAAGCGGAAGTAGCGTTTCCGCGGATGTTGGAAGCGAACAGAATGACGTGGTCAACAACCTCCTCACGTGGGGAAGAGTTGCAGAAGTAGTACTCTCCGGCATTGAGAGGGTTGATGTCGTTGGTCTCGATGTAGACCGTGAATTTCGGGGTCTTAACTCCGACAGCACGTGTGTCGATGCTGTTTCGGCTGGTCACGTCTTCGTTTGCCATGGACTCAGCCTGTTTGTTGCAGGCCTGAAAGGCCGCGCTCATCATCACTGTGATTGACAGTAAAGAGATGGTTCTGAAATAATTCGTTTTCATGATAAAAATCAGTTTTGAAATAAGGAATAACAGTAATTAGAAAAGACTACTCTGAAGAATCATAGAGTAAACAGAAGTAAGACTTGACTCTGCGTATCCGTCCGCATCCAGCGTACAGCAATACTATTAGGTTATCTGTCCATTGGTCTTAAAGTTTAATAGTGTTTTCGGAATTTGACGTGAAAAATGAATCGCTAACTGATCACCAATCTTTTATGTAGGTATGGAATGTTTGAGAGTGCTGTGTTAGAGTTTTAATCAAATATGAATATTTTAATGTTTGCTGTTTCCACTTTCCATTGGGCCTTTGAATGAAATAGGCGGAACTATCAGCCAGAAAAAAATAAGGACTTGATAACAACATATCAAATTGCCCCTCATAAGCACCTGCTCTTCTTCCTGTCATGTCCGGATAGATAACCACTATCTTATTTCTCATTCGCCCATCCCGTTTCCAAAAAAACAGATTCATAGATTGTCTATTCCGATCATCGAATGAGAGAATATCATCGCCTTCGATGGGCTGCGAAGGTACCGAGACACATCCATAGCGCTCAGGAGATAAACCTGCTATCGGTTGTCTGGTGTAATCGCTATAAGGGTGATCGGCCTCCCACGGCTCTACAATCTGGATCATCTCATTCTCCTTGGCATAGCCGTGCCAGGCGTAGTCGATGTACTTGCCGACTTCAACGCCGCCGCAGAGGGTCACATCGTGGAAGTACTCGGTCGGATCTTCCTTGTCCACAAGGGTCAGGAGCTTGTCAGGCATGGCCTCGCGCAGGGACTTTATGAGCTTCGGATAGGAGGTGGTGTTCATCGGAGGCATTCCCTCCTTGCCGTAGCCGCTGCCTTCGTCCCTGAGATTTATGCCGTCCAGTCCATAGAGTTCCACCACCTCCTTCACCTGGGCGGAGAAGTCGGCGATCTGGGTGTCGGTCATGTTGCAGAAGCCAAGGCCTTTCCCGCCACCTTGGATGCAGACGCAGACTTTTCTTCCCATGCGCTGAATCGGGCGGATGTATCTGGCTGAGTTCTCAAGCACATAGCGCAGATCCGGGCTGAGGGAGAAGAGGCAGCGGCCGGTCAGTTGGTCATAGCCGACCGTGGCGGGGCGCAGGTTGATAATGTTGCCTATTGTTTTATATGTGAAAGAGCCATTCTCTTTATTTCGCTTTATATAAGCCCAAATGTTGGCGGCCAGCGGCGACCATTCCTCGACATTGACATAGAATACTGTAAACAGATCAGAGTCCAACTCGATGTCTTTCATTGGAGGAAACTCATAATAGTCAATCGTTACTTTTTCTTGGTTTATGTAGATTATGTATTGTTGTCTGTGTGTGCGAACCGCGCCGGAGGCGTCAGTCTGTCTGATTTCAAGAGGAAGCGAATAGATGGTGTCGGGGTCAAGGTCTTTGCCGCTAACCTTTACCTGAACGTTTTCTGAGACGGTTTTTCCAGCGGTTATGGTCAGTGTGGTGTTGTCAATCAGTAGGTTGTCTGTTGTCAGGAGAGCCGTGTCGAAGAGTGGTAACTTAGAAGCGCCGAATTTATAAACATAATTGTTATACGCATCCACCTGCGCGTTTCTTCTTTCCACTTCGGCGAGGTATTCTTCGGTGAAGGTGTCGCCGATGATTATTTCGGCGGTCACGTCGCCGGTGGCGGGTTTGTCAAGGGTGAGGAAGAGTTCGTCGATGATGACGGTCTCGGGATCCTCGCCTTCCTCGGCGGCGAAGAGGTCTACCTTTGTGATTCCGGAGAAGGAATGGTCGCTGCGCATGGCGCTCCTGATGAGGGCGAAGGATTCCTCATCCTGGAGGGTGCCGGCGTCAAGGCCGATCGACTCCTCCTCGCATGCGGTGAGCCCGGTGGCGGCGCAGAGGGCGAGCATCGGGAGGATAATTGTGGTTATGTATTTCGTTTTCATGTCTTTTGTTTTTTATGGGTTATCTTGACGGGTTCATCGAGCGGATGACCGAGCGGGTGACCGCGTAGTTCATCGCGGAGTTGTAGTAGTCGTCT
>OQVP01000331.1_pt1 | contig 18149 bp, 11 predicted proteins | sample 1691541 | NCBI WGS metagenome assembly OQVP01 (sample SAMN03418258, study PRJEB22391) | human gut metagenome | biome: human-gut; feature: organic feature; material: feces | host: Homo sapiens | place: Tanzania | collected 2013-01 | reverse complement strand
CGGAGTGGAAGGAAATCGAAAAGGGACATTTTGCCGCATGTCACCATATTGACAAATGTAACTAAATGTGGTAATAATTTTAGAATAAACAATATGGGTATCGAAACAAAGTTTTTAGACGGCCTGTATTTTGTTTATAAATTTTTCAGAGGAGGAAATATTATGAAAAAGAAAGTTCTTGCACTTATTCTTACAGCCGCTATGGTTGTTGGATTGGCTGCCTGTGGCGGAAGCACTTCCAATGATGCTGCATCTACAACAGATGAAACCACAACAGAATCCAGCGACAATCAGGCTGCAGACGAGACAACAGACGCAACAGAAGCAACTGCTTCTATAGGAGAGAAGATCTTATCCGTACAGGTAGGACCTGATCCTGAAACTATCGATCCTGCATTAAACAGTGCAGTAGATGGTGGTAACATGTTATTACATTCCTTCGAATGCCTTTTAGCAGTAGATGAGAATGGTCAGCTTGTTCCCGGACAGGCAGAAAGCTGGGAGACATCTGAAGATGGTCTTACCTGGACTTTCCATTTAAGAGATGGTTTAAAGTGGTCCGATGGATCTGATTTAACCGCTAATGATTTTGTTTACAGCTGGAAGAGAGTATGCGATCCTATGGTAGCAGCTCCTTATGCTGATACGGTACTTTCCATGGTAGCAGGTTATGACAAGGCCATCGAGGGTGACCTTGATGCACTTCAGGTAGCAGCACAGGATGACAACACACTTGTTGTAACTCTGAATGCTCCCTGTTCTTACTTCGGAAGCCTCGCGGCTTTCGCAACCTTAAGCCCGGTACAGGAAGCAACCGTTGAAGCAAATGGTGATGCTTGGGCAACCAGCGCAGAAACCTATATCAGCAACGGACCTTTCTATGTATCTGAATGGGTTCCCGGTTCTTACATCATGATGAGCAAGAACCCTTACTACTGGAACGCAGATGCAATCAAGCTGGATGGTATTAAGTGGAACCTTATCGAAGATTCCAACGCTGCATACAGCGCATACCAGACAGGTGAAGTTCTGATGATTAAGGATGTTCCTACCGAAGAAATCCCTTCCTTAAAGGATAACGCAGATTTCCATGTAGATCCGATTATCGGTACTTACTACATTAGCATGAACCTTGAAAGAGATGCATTCAAGGATGCAAGAGTTCGTAAAGCATTAAGTCTTGCAATCGACCGTGATTATGTTGCAAACACCTTAATGCAGGGAACTTACTCACCTGCTGATAACTTCATGGGACCCGGATGGATCGACATGGATGGCAAGCAGTTCAAGGACAATGCAAACGGTGGTCAGTCTTATATTGATGTAAACAACTACGAAGCAGACTTAGAAGAAGCAAAGCAGCTTCTTGCAGATGCCGGTTATCCGGATGGAGAAGGCTTCCCGACTATTTCCTACACAACCAATGATGCAGGTTATCATAAGGTAGTTGCTGAATATGTACAGCAGGCATGGGCACAGCTTGGTATCGATCTTCAGGTTGATATTGTGGAATGGGCTTCCTTCACCCCGATGCGTCGTAACGGTGATTTCGATGTTGCACGTAACGGTTGGGTTGGAGATTACAGCGATCCTTCCAACATGCTGGATTTGTTCTTATCAACGAATGGTAACAACGATGGTAAGTTCAACAACGCAGATTATGATGCTGCAATCTATCGTTCCAGAGAAACACTTGATCCGACAGAACGTTCCAAGGCACTTCATGATGCAGAGGATATTCTGATGGAAGAAACCGGATGTATTCCGGTTGCATACTACAATGACTTCTGGTTACAGAGCGACAAGATCACAGGATCCTGGCATTCACCTTATGGATACTGGTACTTCATGTACGCTGATATCACAGAATAATTTGTGAAGCAAACTTCATAGAGAATCTGAAAGGAACTGCTTTTTGGCAGTTCCTTTTTTGTGCAAAAAAGTGTATAATGAGCCTTGGGTCTATGAACGAGGATAGAATCGTAACCATTCAGAACCTGTTCGCAAAATTGCGGCTATGCAGCTCTCCTTTTGCCTATGTGGTTACTTTACCATATAAATTTGCCAAATGTACTTACGAATGCGGGCATTCGCCGTACATATGGTGATAATCTGCAGGGCTCTGAATAGTTACAATATATGATATGGAGGATGAAAAATGGCGGAAAAGGTTATCGACCGTTTTTTCAGATATGTACAGATTGATACACAGTCTAAAGAGGATGCGGAAAGCTTTCCCAGTACCGAAAAACAGAAAAATCTGGCAACGCTTCTTGCAAAAGAGCTTCAGGAAATGGGAGCATCCGATGTGATTTATGATGAGGAACGCTGTTATGTGTATGCAAAGCTTCCGGGAAACGATCCGGCAAAGGGAGATCATTACCCGACCCTTGGCTTTATCGCACATATGGATACGTCACCGGATTGTTCCGGAAAGAATGTGAAGCCGAAACTTGTTGAGAACTATGATGGTAAGGAAGTGATTCTGAACGAAGAGAAAGCGATTGTGTTAAGTCCGGTCGTGTTTCCGGAGTTAAAGCATTACATAGGACAGACGCTTATTGTAACGGATGGAACCACGCTGCTTGGTGCCGATGATAAGGCAGGAGTGGCAGAAATTATGACCATGGTACAGACACTTTTAGAGCATCCGGAGATCAAGCATGGACCGATTGCGATTGGATTTACTCCGGATGAAGAGGTAGGCAATGGTGTGGATCATTTTAAGATCCGGCAGTTTGGTGCAGACTATGCTTATACAGTAGATGGCGGCGCGATTGGAGAACTGGAATATGAGAACTTTAATGCGGCATCTGCCAGGGCAATCATCCATGGGGTGAATGTACATCCGGGAGAAGCAAAGAATAAGATGAAGAATGCTTCTTTGTACGCAATGGAATTCCAGATGATGCTGCCGGGAACGATGCGGCCGGAATGCACGGATGGCTATGAAGGATTTTTCCATCTGACGAATATGGAAGGGACGGTAGAACTCGCAACTCTTTCTTATATTATCCGTGACCATGATAAGGAACGCTTTCATGAGAAGAAGGAGCTGTTCCGTCATATTGCAAACGAAATGAATACGAGGTATGGAGAAGGAACCGTTGAGGTAGAGATCTCCGATTCTTACTACAATATGAAGGAAAAGATTGAACCGGAGAACCTTTTCCTCATTGAGAATGCGAAGTCCTGTATGGAAGAGCTGGGCATTGTACCGAAGATCCAGCCGATTCGGGGTGGTACAGACGGTGCAAGATTATCCTTCCTCGGACTTCCCTGCCCGAATCTTTGTACCGGCGGACATAATTATCACGGCAGATTTGAGTATTGTGTTGTGGAATCCATGGAGAAGATTGTGGAACTGCTTGTACATATCACACAAAGGGAGCTGAAGTAGGGAATGATTGACTATGATCACTTTCATGTACTCAATTATGTAAAGAAAGAAGAATATACCGGCAGCATGAACGGCATGCGCTATATGCTGAAGAAGAAGGTTATATCCAGGGATGATCAGGAGGAAACCTGTCTGGAGGTTATCATCTGGCCTGAACCCTACGGATATGCCAGGACAGAAGAAGAAAAGAAGCTGCGTAAAGACTTTCCCTTTTCAGAGGACGGATTGAAGGAAGCTGTTGTGTATCTCAACCAGCAGTTTGAAGATCAACGTGTATTATGGGATCTCTCTTCCAAGCTGGAGATGTAGGGAAAGTTCTGGTTTGTTTATGAGGTTGCTTTGCTATATAAATCATGGCATATGTCCGCTTGAATGCAAGCATTCATCGTCCATACTGTTATAATTTAGTTACAGTTCAGTCATGACCATTCATAAGCTGCCGGATGCTACAGATTGGCTAACAAATATACGTACTTTCCGGCAACTTATTTCATGTCGGGCGTCCGCCCTATAGAAATGATTGTATAAGCTGCCCTTAGTGAGCAAGCTCCCACGGTCATCTTACACAATCATTTCTGCATGGCTGAACTGTTACTCACAAACAGAAATAGTCCATATCATACATTGATCTGGCATAAGGACAAGAGCTCCCGGCATATTTTGTATAAAAAATATACCGGGATTTCTTATGAGCAAATACATAGAAAAATGGAAACAGATGGGAAAAAATCTGACGGATGGTCTGCATGTGCATTGGAAGGAAGAGTGGAAAAGACAAGATGGGGAGAAGCGTCCGGATTATCAGAAAAGAGTCTGCATGCTGCTTTTGCGGAATACGGCATTTCTGCTTGTCGCCGCCGCACTTCTGCGTGGAGCGGTGGTGTTTTGGGGAGACAGTGTGCATGCAAGCAACACGGTTGGAAACCGTGAGCTGCCGATTTACTGTGTGAAAACGGATGAAGCGGATGGAAAGAAGATAGCACTCACCTTTGATGCAGCATGGGGAAACGAGGATACGAAGAAAATTCTCGAAATCCTCAAAAAGAATAATGTGAAAGTGACCTTTTTTATGACAGGCGGCTGGGTAGAAAGCTATCCGGAGGATGTCAGAGCCATCCTTGCGGATGGGCATGATCTGGGAAACCACAGCGAAAACCATAAGAATATGAGTCAGATTTCCGATGCGGAAAAGAAAGAAGAGCTGATGAAGGTTCATGAAAAGGTCCGGGAGCTGACCGGTTATGAAATGTTCCTGTTCCGACCGCCATATGGGGATTATGATAATGCGGTAATTAAGGTTGCTAAAGAATGTGGATATTATCCGATTCAATGGGACGTGGATTCCCTGGACTGGAAGGATTACGGAGTGGATTCTATTATTAAAACGGTTACCGGACATAAGCATCTGGGAAGCGGATCAATTATTTTGTGCCATAATGGAGCGAAATTCACATCTGAGGCGCTGGATAAGCTGATTCAGAACCTGAAGGACCAGGGATATACCTTTGTGCCGCTGTCGGAACTGATTTACAGGGATCATTATCACCTGGATCATGAGGGAAGACAGATTAAGGATTAGGATTATCCTACTAATAACTTCCGGTACTGTTTATTATGATTAATTACTTCCGATGGCATAGCCAAGTCTCATTGCAGTAAGTACAAGATTTATTACTGCAATGAGACTTTCGGTTGTTATCATGGCAATCATTCCTTTTTCGTACAAATTTCCAAAGCATTTCCGTAAAAACATGTGTGCTTAAATTTGAAAATTGGTAGTATATGAGGCACTTTAGAAATTAAAAGAGAAGAACTAACAGAAAATCAGATAATCTGTTATAATTATAAAAACTGAGTGTGACGTTGGATCAATGAAGTTAAAATATTAATATGAGAATATATTTACAGGAAACAAAAGGAAAATGAGGGACGGGGATGAATAAAAAAAACGGAAAACGGACTATCTGGATCTGCGGAATAGCCGTGCTGATCAGTATCGTGGCTATCTGTGTATGCATTTTCATGTTTTTATCCTATATCAGGGGCTTTCGTGAGGTGGCAGATGCAGACAGCTATGATAAATATTACGTGATGATCACCAAGGACAGGAAATCCTCTTTCTGGCAGTCGGTGTATCAGGGAGCATATCGAAGGGGGCTTGAAGAGAATGCTTACGTGGATCTTCTGGGAGAGAACCTTTCTGAGAATTATTCCAGAGAGGATCTGATGCGGATTGCGATTTCCTCCGGTGTAGATGGTATTTTTGTGGAATCAGATGAAAGCGGGGAGCTGACAGAGCTGATCGATGAGGCAGTAGACAGGGATATACCTGTTGTAACGCTGTATGGTGACAATACCCACAGTAAACGGTGCAGCTTTGTTGGTGTAGGAAGCTATAATCTTGGCAGGGAATATGGCAGACAGGTGCTGAGGATTGCCAGGGAGAATACCTGGGAGAACCGGGTGATCCGGGTGGCGATTGTGATGAATGCCTATGCCATGGACACCGGACAGAATATTATCAGCTCCGGTATTCAGGATGCAATCGAACAGGAAAAGACAGAAGCTACTGATTTTTCAGTTTCCTATATCACAGTAGATGATACCAATACCTTTTCTGTAGAGGAGTCTATCCGGGATATTTTTATGGAGGAGCGGCTGCCGGATATCATCATCTGTCTGAATGAGCTGAATACCACCTGTGTTTATCAGGCGGTGGTTGATTATAATCAGGTTGGACAGATTTCCATTTTGGGGTATTATGATTCGGATACTATTATTAATGCCATTGACAGGAATGTCGTCAATGCAACGATTTCCATAGATACGGAGCAGATGGGCGGATTTTGCGTAGAAGCACTGACTGAATATTATTTACTGGGAAATACCAGTCAGTATTTTACGGCAGATGTTACCCTGATCGATAAAAGTAATGTAGCACAGTATCTGGAGGGCGGTGATGAAGATGAGAATTAATCTGAAAAAGCTGTCCCTGCAGGAGAAGATGAGCTGTGTTTTTATTCTGGCCAATATGCTGGTATTTCTGGTTACCCTGCTTTTATTTACCGGAATCAACAGTATGTCCCGGGAAATAGACATGGTTTATGAAGACAATATGCACCTGAACGAGCTGTCGGATGCGCTGACTGCAGTGCAGGATAGTATGACCGATTATCTGAATGCCAAGACCAGTGATTCCCTGGAGGAGTTTTACCGGAATGAACAGACCTATACTGAAATGGTGGAAGGGCTGAATGATGAGATCGCTGGTACTGCTTTTCTGAGGATGGAACGGAGTATCCGGCATATGTCCCGGAAATATCTGGATGTGGTAGGGCAGACGATTGAGGCCAAACGTGGACGGAATGTGGAGAAGTATAGGGTACGATATGAGAATGCCACGCAGATGTATGGCTATATCGATACCTATATCAACAGTCTGAACAATGAGAGGTTCCGGAATAACTCAGAGAATTACAGCAGGCTGTCTTATGCGTTCAGACGTTTTGAAACGATCAGCATTCTGGTGCTGACTGTTGTGATCGTGGGAAATGTGGTATTGATCATCCGGTTTACCGGCGGCATGATCAGACCGCTCAAAGAACTGGCAACTTCTGCCAACGAGGTTGCCAAGGGAAATTTTGACACGAACCTGATACCGGTTGCGGCTGAAGATGAGATCGGCATCGTGACCAAGGCTTTTAACCAGATGGTGGTCAGCATCAGGCAGTATATTGAGAGACTGAGGCAGAGTATGGAGATCCAGCAGTCACTGAAGGAAAAGGAGCTGATGATGGAAGCACATCTGAAGGATGCGCAGCTGAAATATCTGCAGGCACAGATCAATCCGCATTTTCTGTTCAATACCCTGAATGCGGGTGCCCAGCTTGCTATGATGGAAGAGGCAGACAGGACATATGATTATGTCCAGAATGTAGCGGAGTTTTTTCGATACAATGTCAAAAAGGGGAATGAGACAGTTACCGTCAGGGAAGAGATTGAGCTTGTAGATAACTATATATATATTCTGAATGTGAGATTTTCCGGGGAGATCCATTATGAGAAGCAGATTGATGAAGGTGTGCTTTCTGTCAGGATGCCGGCCATGATCCTGCAGCCTATCGTGGAGAATTGCATCAATCATGGAATCCGTGAAATGGAAGGAAGAGGGAAAATATGGCTTTCCGTTTATCAGGAGGATGATTTCGTCTGCATCAGTGTAAAAGACAATGGCAGCGGGATGAGTCCTGAAAACATTGAGAAGATTCTGAATGGTTCTTACAGGCAGGAGAAGCATCCCGGAAACTCAAACGGAATTGGCATGGATAATGTCATTGCCAGACTGAAGCTGTATTCGGAAATGGATGAAGTGATGAGTATTTACAGCGAAGGGAAGAATATGGGAACGGAGTTTGTTATATACCTGAAGAAAAAGGAAGAGGGGGAGCTTTATCATGTATAGGATCATGCTGGCTGATGATGAAGGGATCGTGATCGATTCCCTGAAATTTATTATTGAGAAGGAATTTGGGGATCTCTGTGAGATTCAGTATGCCAAAACAGGAAGAAGTGTAATTGAGCTGGCGGAAAGCTACCGGCCGGATATCGCGGTCATGGATATCCAGATGCCCGGTATCAATGGAATTGATGCTATAAAGGAAATCAAGAAGTCAAACAGCAGCACAGTGTTTATCGTGATGTCGGCCTATGATAAGTTCGACTATGCGCAGGAGGCCATTTCACTTGGGGTTCTTGAGTATATTACGAAGCCTATGGAGAGAAAGCGAATCCTAGCTGTCCTGAAAAAAGCTATGGGGATCATTGACAGGGAAAAGGAAAAGCGGAAAAGGGAGCTGCTGGTCAAGGAAAAGCTGGAAACGGTAGTTCCCATTATTGAATGCGGGCTGATCTCCAATATCCTTCTGCAGGAGCACTTTGAAGAGGATATAGAAAATTATAAAACACTGCTTGGGATAGACAGCAGATATGCCTACATGGTGGCAGTTGTATGCGGGGATGAGCAGCAGGGGAATCATATGACCAATGCGGTAGGAAGCAGTGTCAGGATGCAGAATCATTATCAGGAGGTACGCACGATCCTGAAGGAATACTTTAACTGCTATGTAGGATCGGTAATGGCCAATAAGCTGGCAGTCCTGGTACCCTATGAAAAGGAAGCCATGGATTATAATGAGCGTATCGAGCTGATCGAAAAGGCAAGGGAAGCAGTGCGGTATCTGAGAAAGCGGACAGATATCAGCTTCAGGATCGGGTTTGGAAGTGTAGGTGAAATGCGGGATATGGCAGATTCTTATACCCAGGCATTGCGGGTGCTGGTGGAATCTACAGGGAGCGTTGCCCATGTGGATGATCTCCCCATACGCTGTGAGTATGCCGGGGATTATCCTATTAAACTGGAGAAGAGATTATTTGAAGAAATTGAGAATGGTGAAATAAATAATGCCACAGCTTCTGCAAAGAGCTTTTTTGACTGGATGATGGAAAGCGGGTCAGGGCTTATGGATATCCGGCTGAAGGTACTGGAATTTGTATTGTGGTCAGAACACATTGCCTACGAAAAAGGAGGCATGACCTATCAGCTGAATATCAGAAGTGATTATCTGCCGGGGATCATGAGCATAGAGGATCCGGAGAGACTGCGGCTCTGGTTTACGGATAAGATAGCAGAGGCCTGCACAAATATCCAAAGTAAACGGTCAGAGAAATCCGGAAGTGTGATCGAAGAGGCCATGCGTTATATCAGGGAGAACTACAACAGGGATATTTCCCTTGATGAGGTATCCAGGGAAGTAAATATCAGTCCTTATTATTTCAGTAAGCTTTTTAAGGACAGTACAGAACAGAATTTTATTGAATATCTGACCAATCTGCGGATGGATAAGGCAAAGGAGCTTTTACTTACGACAGAAAGCTCCATGAAGGAGATCTGTTCTATGGTGGGTTATGCCGATCCTAATTATTTCAGTAGGACTTTTAAGAAAAATATAGGGGTAACACCAACAGAATATAAGGAAAATAAGGGGGATTCCATAGGATGAAAAAGCATATCGGCAGCTTTCTTTTGATACTTATACTGCTGATCACTCTGGCAGGCTGTGGCAGTATGGAGAAGGAAATGACGGAGGGAGCAAAGGATAAGGAGGACAAGATCCAGATAGGGCTGTGCTTTGATTCCTTCGTGATTGAAAGATGGCAGAGAGACAGGGATATTTTCGTATCTATGGCAAAGGAGCTTGGAGCGGAGGTAAATGTTCAGAATGCCAATGGAGATATTGAACAGCAGAGAAAACAGATCGATTACTTTATTAATAAGGGAATGGATGTGATCGTGATCATCTGCATTGATTCCAATACGCAGAGCGACTGCGTAAAGAAGGCGAAGGATGCCGGCATCAGGGTGATCGCCTATGACAGACTGATCCGGGATGCAGATGTGGATCTGTATATTTCCTTTGATAATGAGATGGTCGGTAACATGATGGGAGAAGCTCTTGTGGAAAAGGGAATCGAGGGCGGCAAGGTGCTGATGCTTGGCGGATCAGCAACGGATAGTAATGTACCTCTTGTAGAAGAAGGATTCCGGAAGGTCATGGATGCACACAATGTGACGATTCTGGACTCCATGCACGCAGAAGGGTGGAAGGCGGAGCTGGCATCAGCATATCTGGATGATCATATGGGGCTTGTGACGGAAACAGATGCCATTATGTGCGGGAATGATGATCTGGCAAGCAAGGTAGTACATAATCTTAAGGAAAAACGGATGGCAGGAGACATTCTTGTGGTAGGACAGGATGCGGATCTGGAAGCCTGTCAGCGTATAGTGGAGGGAACCCAGGTCATGACAGTATACAAGCCGGTAGAAAAGCTTGCCCAGAAGGCAGCAGAATGTGCAGTGAAGCTGGCAAAAGGAGAAGAACTGCAGGGAACCGTGTTAATGAATGACGGAACCTATGAGATCCCCTATATCGGACTGGAGCCGATCAGTGTGAATGAGGACAATATGAATGAGGTGATCATAGGGAGCGGCTTTCATCTGAAGGAGGATGTCTATTTAAATGTACCGGGGAAAATGCCGGAATAAAAGGAAAGATATGCGGTGACGGTAAAAACAGAACAGGATTAAATTGGGAAAAGGACTGTGTTGAGCACAAAAAAATGCTAGCACAGTCTTTTTTGGCATTCCGAAGGAATCAAAAAAATACAGAAAGTCATAATTTTGTCCTGCTTCTTCTATGGTATGATTCAACTGTAAACAAAATCTACAAAGTAATAGGGAGGTAAAATTTTATGAAGAAAAAAATACTGAGCGTACTGCTTACCACAGCAATGGTAGCTTCCATGCTGGTTGGATGCGGATCATCACAGGGGGCAGCAGAAAGTACGAGTACAAGCACAGATACGCAGGAGGCAGCAGCGGCAGAGGATGCATCATCTGAGACCACTGATGCGGCAGCAGACACAGCAGCCGGCAGCGGAAAAGTTGGTGTGGCAATGCCTACCAAGGATCTTCAGAGATGGAATCAGGATGGCTCCAATATGGAAACCCAGCTGAAGGAAGCCGGATATGAGGTAGATCTCCAGTATGCGTCAAATGATATTCCGACCCAGGTATCTCAGATCGAGAACATGATCAACTCAGGCTGTAAGCTTCTGGTAATCGCTTCTATCGATGGTGATTCCCTTGGAACTGTTCTTGAGCAGGCAAAGGAAAAGAATATCCCGGTTATCGCTTATGACCGTCTGATCATGAACTCTGACGCTGTTACATATTATGCTACATTTGATAACTACATGGTAGGAACCAAGCAGGGTGAATACATCAAGGAAAAACTTGATCTTGACAATGCAGATGGTCCCTTCAATATTGAGCTTGTAACAGGTGATCCTGGTGATAACAATGCAAGATTCTTCTTCGGTGGTGCTATGGATGTACTTCAGCCTTACATCGATGCAGGCAAGCTCGTTGTTAAGTCCGGCCAGACAGATTTCGAAACAGTTGCAACAGCAAACTGGTCAACAGAAACAGCACAGTCCAGAATGGATGCTATCATTTCAGCAAACTATGCAGATGGAACCAAGCTTGATGCAGTTCTCTGCTCCAATGACTCTACAGCACTTGGTGTTACCAATTCACTGGAAGCAAACTACACAGGCGAGTGGCCGATCATTACCGGTCAGGACTGTGATATCGCAAACGTAAAGAATATGATCGCCGGCAAACAGGCTATGTCTATCTTCAAGGATACACGTACACTGGCATCCAAGGTAGTAGAAATGGTAGATGCAGTTATGAAGGGCGGAGAAGCACCTGTTAACGATACAGAAACTTATGATAACGGCACCGGTGTGATTCCTTCTTACCTGTGTGAGCCTGTGTTCGCAGATGCAAGCAATTACAAGGAGCTGCTTGTTGATTCCGGATACTACACAGAGTCTGATCTACAGTAAAATAGTTAGCAGAATGATCATGGCAGGTATTTTAGTTTTATAAATTGATTAGATCATGCGGAAACAGTAAGACTTGGGAGGGATACAGTTGGCAAAAATATTACTGGAAATGAAAAATATTACCAAGACATTCCCTGGCGTAAAAGCGCTTGATAATGTAAATCTGCAAGTGGAGGAAGGGGAGATCCATGCACTGGTAGGAGAAAATGGTGCTGGAAAATCCACACTTATGAATGTACTGAGTGGTATATACCCTTATGGAACCTATGAAGGGGATATTATTTACGATGGTGAGGTCTGTAAATTCAATACCATTAAGGACAGTGAGGAAAAGGGGATTGTTATTATACATCAGGAGCTGGCCCTGATTCCTTATATGACAATTGGGGAAAATATGTTCCTCGGAAATGAACGGGGACATAAATATAAAATTAACTGGAATGAGACAAATGCACGGGCGGCAGAACTGCTTAAGACAGTAGGACTCCGTGAAAGCCCGCAGACATTGATCAAGGATATCGGAGTAGGAAAGCAGCAGCTGGTAGAAATTGCAAAGGCACTGGCCAAGAATGCAAAGCTGCTGATTCTGGATGAGCCTACTGCATCTTTAAATGAAACAGATTCCAAGGCACTTCTGGATCTGATGCTTCAGCTGAAGGAGCAGGGAATGACGTCCATCATCATTTCCCATAAGCTGAATGAGGTTTCTTATGTGGCTGACAAGATCACAGTGATCAGGGACGGTTCCACGATAGAAACACTGGATAAGAGGGTGGATAAGATCTCAGAGGGACGGATCATTAAGGGAATGGTAGGACGTGAGATCTCCGACCGCTTCCCGAAGAGAGAGCCGCATATTGGTGATATCCAGATGGAGGTAAAGCACTGGAATGTATATCATCCGCTGTATTCAGAACGGAAGGTGGTGGATGATGTCAGCCTCAATGTGAGAAGGGGAGAGGTTGTAGGAATCTCAGGACTGATGGGCGCAGGAAGAACAGAGCTTGCCATGAGTCTGTTTGGAAAGAGCTATGGAGATAACATCAGCGGAGAATTATATATCAATGGAAAGGAAGTCCATCTGAACAACGTACAGGAAGCGATCAGGAACAGGCTTGCCTATGTTACGGAGGACAGAAAGGGAAATGGACTGATCCTGAGCAATCCGATCAAGATCAATACTACACTTTCCAATCTGGATGCGGTCAGCAGCCATACTGTGATCGATAAGGATAAAGAATATAATGTGGCAGTTGATTACAAAGAAAAGCTGAAAACAAAATGTCTGACGGTAGAACAGAATGTTGGAAACCTGAGCGGCGGCAATCAGCAGAAAGTACTTCTTGCAAAATGGATGTTTGCAGATCCTGATATTCTGATACTGGATGAACCGACAAGAGGAATTGACGTTGGTGCAAAATATGAGATCTATTGCATCATCAATCAGCTGGTGGCAGAAGGAAAATCCGTCATCATGATTTCTTCAGAGCTTCCGGAGATTCTGGGCATGTGCGACAGGATCTATATTATGAACGAAGGGAAAATGGTTGGAGAGCTGGCGGGAAGTGAGGCAACACAGGAACTGATCATGTCTCATATTCTTGGCACAGCAGGAAAGGAGCAGACAGCATGAGTAAAATAAAATCTGTGGATTTTGTTAAAAAATATACAATGATAATCGTACTGATCATAGTAACAGCATTCTTTGCATGGAGAACAGGAGGAGCGATCCTGCTGCCCATGAATGTCAGCAGTCTGATCTCCCAGAATGCCTATGTATTTATCCTGGCAACCGGTATGCTGCTCTGTATCCTGACAGGTGGCAACATTGATCTTTCCGTTGGTTCCGTTGTCTGCTTTGTCGGTGCGATCGGTGCCATGCTGATGGTAAATATGAAGATGAATATGTGGCTGGCTATCCTGGTCATGTTTGCAGTAGGAACACTGATCGGTGCATTCCAGGGCTTCTGGATCGCCTATGTCAGGATCCCACCCTTTATTGTAACACTGGCCGGCATGCTTGCCTTCCGTGGCCTAAGCAATGTTGTACTGGATGGTATGACGGTATCCATTAAGGATTGTACAACCTTTGTAAATCTGTTTGGCGGCGGTGCTGACTGCTACATACCGGATTTCTTCGGAAATGGTTCTCTGAATATGACCTGTATTTTTGCCGGTGTCCTGGCAGTAGCGATCTACATTTCCATTCAGATTAAGGGAAGAATGGATAAGGTAAAGAAGGGCTATGAGGTAGAAGGTCTTATTACTGCTATTTTGAAAATGGTGATCATCACAGCTGTCATCCTCGCCTTTACCTACAGACTGGCACAGCATAAGGGTATCCCGAGCGTCCTGATCTGGGTACTGATCGTTATCATGGTGTATGGTTATATTACCTCCAATACAACAGTAGGACGTTACTTCTATGCAGTGGGAGGAAACGAGAAGGCAACAAAGCTTTCCGGTATCAATACAAATAAGGTTTATTTTCTGGCATATATGAACATGGGGTTTTTGGCAGCTCTTGCCGGAATGGTAACAATCGCACGTATGACATCCGCACAGCCCACTTATGGACAGAACTATGAAATGGATGCGATCGGCTCCTGCTTTATCGGCGGTGCTTCTGCATACGGCGGAACAGGAACAGTTCCCGGCGTTATTGTTGGTGCGGTACTGATGGGTGTGATCAACCTTGGTATGTCCCTGATGGGTGTAGACCAGAATATGCAGAAGGTAGTAAAAGGTCTTGTACTTCTGGCAGCAGTTATCTTCGATGTAGTATCCAAACGTGGTGGAAAATTAATTGCCAAAAATTAATTTCTGCATATCTAATCAAAGAGGGCCGGGTGCATATGCACTTTATGGCCCTTTTTGGGTATGAAAGCGGTGCCGATATTGCCGGCATATTTGCAGGAGGAAGTAATTGTGAAGAAAAGAGAGAAAAAGGAAAAGAAAATAAGGAGAACTGGGAAAAAGCAGGGGATCGGACTGGAAATGAAGATCATGCTGCTGATCCTTCTGTTTGCAGTTGCAGCCTTTGGCTGTATTTTTATCCTGGTAAATAAGCTGCAGTCAATAACTAATGTCAGCAATGAGATCGTAACAAAACAGGTGACAGAGCAGGAGCAGATATCCGGACTTTCCAGAGAATTTACCTATATTAACGGGCAGGTACTGACGCATGTCATGACGACCAATAATGTGACCATGGAGGAGCTGAAGGCAAAGATCCTGGCAGAAATGGAGCAGATGGATACACAGATGGATGCATTTTCAAAATGTCTTTCTGAAAATGACCAGAGAAGGGATGCGTTCCAGTCTGCGTACGATGTGTATGCGAAGTACAAGAGAACTGTAGAAAGTCTGCTGGAAACCAGTGCGTCGAACAAGACGCAGGCATATGTATCGGCTACCTCCAATCTGCCGATGTTTAACGAGAGTATAGAAGCCTGCATGGATGAAATGCTTGAGATCACGGAGACACAGATGGATATTGCCCATGCGGGCATGGAAGAGAGGGCAGAAAGTGTACCCGGAATTGTTGCGGTGGCATCACTGCTCCTTGCCCTGACAATGCTGCTGATCATGATCGGGATCAAGCTCTGGGTGATCAATCCTGTAAAGGGCGCTACAAAGCAGGTAGATGAGCTGGTGGAAGGGATCCGGAATAATGAAGGGGATATTACCAGACGGATCCGGGTAAGGTCACGGGATGAAATAGGCAGACTTTCCATGGCGATCAATGATCTGGTTTCCCAGATGCAGGAAATTATTGAAGCACTCCAAAACGGATGCAGAAGGATGCAGGAGACACAGACAGGTATTTCCGCATGCGTGGAAAAGGTAAATGAAAGTGCGGCGAACACAACACAGAATCTGACAAGGCTTTCCGGAGGAATGGAAAAGGTATCCGGAGCCGTACAGTTGGTAAAGGAGGATACGCTGCTTCTTGGACAGACTGTGGAGGGAATGAAGCAGGTTGCAGAAGAGGGCAGCAGCTACGCGGCCGGTATTAAGGGAAAAGCAGGGGAAATGAAGGAGGTGGCTCTGGCAAGTAAGAAAGAGGCCACAAGTATGCTTTCCGAGATTAATACGGCGGTGAACAGTTCGATCGAAAGCAGCCAGCAGATCCATAAAATAACCAAGCTGACAGGGGATATCCTCGGAATTGCCGGCACAACAAATCTGCTGGCACTGAATGCGTCCATAGAGGCAGCAAGGGCCGGAGAGGCAGGAAAGGGATTTGCTGTTGTAGCAGAGGAGATCAGAAATCTGGCGGACAGTTCAAGAGAATCGGCAAACCATATCAAGGAGATCAGTGACAGGGTAGTAGAGAGTGTGCAGGAGCTTTCCGATAATGCAACAAGGCTGCTTACCTTTGTCAATACAAAGGTGCTTGCCGATTATGATACACTGGAGAATACAGGGAAAAATTATCATGAAGCAGCAGATCATGTAGATGAAATGATGGCAGATGTAAGAGAGCAGATCGGCAGGATACTGGAAAGTCTGCAGCATGTCAATACAGCAAATGACAGTATAGAAAAGACCGTAAATGACAGTAACGGGATGCTTTCTGTGGTTTGGGAAAATAATCACGGAATGGAAGAAGAAATGCAGGAAATTTCTTCTTCCATTGAAGATATGTCAGGAGTAGTGGATCAGCTTCAGGACAGTATCCGGTGCTTTAAATGTTCTCTGTGAATAAGAAGGCGCCGGTCACAGTCATGATAACGGCGCTTACCTCCCACACATTCGATATAAGTTCAATTGTCAAGGAAAGCCACCTCCCGCAGAATGAGAAAAATTTCTGGAAGTTCACAAAAGAAGTATTTAAGAATGTATATTTTTGGAGTATGGCATGATATGTTGATTGAGTTACAACATAAGATATTGTAATACGTCTCTTCTATTTGTACAATAAAGACAAGAAGGAAATCTTTGCACAATGGAGGAATAACACATGAATTGTAAATTAACAGTCAACACCTGCAAAGCAATCAGTAAGATAGATAAGCGCATATATGGTTCGTTTATCGAGCATCTTGGACGGGCGGTTTATGGCGGAATCTATGAGCCAACGCACCCAACTGCAGACAAGGATGGATTTCGTGAAGATGTAAAAGAACTGATCCGGGATATGCAGGTGCCGATTATCCGTTATCCGGGTGGTAACTTTGTATCCGGATATAACTGGGAGGATGGAACCGGTGACAAAGCAAAGCGCCCTAAAAGAATGGAACTGGCATGGCAGACCATAGAGACCAATCAGGTGGGAATTGATGATTTTCAGGAATGGGCCAGACAGACAGGAACGGATATTATGATGGCGGTAAACCTTGGAACCAGAGGACCGGAGGAGGCAAGAAACCTGGTAGAGTATTGCAACAGTACAACGCCGACCTATTATGCGGATATGCGCCGCAAGAATGGATTTGAGGAGCCTTTCGGAATTAAACTGTGGTGTCTTGGCAATGAGATGGACGGTCCCTGGCAGATCTGTTCCAAAACACCGCACGAATATGCAAGAATAGCCTGTGAAACAGCAAAGGTGATGAAGTGGGTGGATGACAGTATTGAATTAGTTGCCTGCGGAAGCTCTTATAAAGATATGCCGACATTTGGTATCTGGGAAGAAACGGTACTGAGAGAATGCTACGAGCATATTGATTATCTGTCTCTTCATAACTATTACGGAAACAGGGAGAATAATACGGAAGATTATCTGGCAAGTTCCCTTGACATGGATGTATTTATTAAGAGTGTTACAGCTATTTGTGACAAGATTAAGGAGGAGAAGAAGTCGGATAAGCAGATCAATCTTTCCTTTGATGAATGGAATGTATGGTTCCACTCCAATGAGCAGGATAAGCAGATTCCAAAGTGGTCTGTTGCCCCACATCAGCTGGAGGATATATATAATCTTGAGGATGCACTTGTTGTAGGAACTCTCCTCATTACCTTACTGAAAAACAGTGATCGTGTAAAGATTGCCTGCCTGGCACAGCTTGTCAATGTAATTGCACCGATTATGACGGAAGAGAACGGTAAGGTATGGAAGCAGACAATTTTCTATCCGTATTATCATGCACTTCGTTATGGACAGGGTACAGCCCTTGACATTTCCTGTGAATGTGAAAGCTACAGTACAGACAGGCATAGCAATATTCCTTATGTAGAGTCCATTGCAACGATAGACGAAGAGGGAACCGGGCTTACGGTATTTGCCGTAAACCGCAGCCTTACGAATTCCTGTCCGTTAGAGCTGACATTT
>OQVP01000330.1_pt1 | contig 18186 bp, 17 predicted proteins | sample 1691541 | NCBI WGS metagenome assembly OQVP01 (sample SAMN03418258, study PRJEB22391) | human gut metagenome | biome: human-gut; feature: organic feature; material: feces | host: Homo sapiens | place: Tanzania | collected 2013-01 | reverse complement strand
ACGATATCCATATTCCTTGCCTGTTTATGGGTTGGGGCATCCAGCACGGCGAGAGTGCCCAGCCTCACTATATGACGGATATTGCCGCCACCATTTGCGCAATGCTGCATATTCAGGCACCTAACGGCTGCATCGGCACACCGATATTCTAAACACAACAAAGGCTAGGTTTCCCAGAATCGGGAACCTAGCCTTTATTATTTATTTCCTCTTCAAAAGAGAAACTCTTTTATTCTTTCATGCAGATTGTATTCTTCATGCATAATTATATTCTTTCATGCATGATTTTCCTAATCATCATTCATGATTTCCATATATTCCTCGTAGGAAATATATCTGCCACCCATCGACTTGAGATGCGGGGTTTCCAACTGGCAATCTATCATCTTGCCTCCATGTTCCTGCAGATAATTAGCCAGGAAGATGAGGGCTATCTTTGAACCCGATGGAACCTTGGAGAACATGCTCTCGCCTATGAAGACCTTGCCGATGGTGACGCCATAAAGTCCGCCCACCAACTCACCAGTTTCATTATCCCATACTTCCACGCTTGCCGCAAAGCCCTGCTCATGAAGGGCGGTGAATGCCTGAATGATGTTTTCACCCAACCAGGCACCATCTTCCTCGTAACGGCCATTGGTCTTGCTACAGGCACGAATCACAGCATCGAAATCTTCGTTGATGCCCACGCTGTACCTGTTCTTTCTCAGCAAGGTTCTCATGGAATGACTGATGTGGATTTCGTCAGGGAAGATGACGAAGCGCTTCATCGGACAGAACCAGAGTATCTCCGGCTGGTCGCGAAAGCTATACCAGGGAAAGATGCCGTTGCTGTAAGCCAGCAGCAGGCGGTCGATGCTCAAGTCGCCACCTATCGCAAAGCATCCGTCATCATCGCCGTAATGCGGATCGGGAAAATAAATCTCTTCCGCATTTTCATCTATCTGTAATATCATCGCTTCCTAACAATTAATCACCAGTTCCTTGCCATCGAAATCAACGCAGCCCTTGCCTGCTTTCTTGAGCTTGCCGAAGAGCAGCGCCTTCATCAGGATTGGCTTCAGGCGGTTGCCGATGACACGATCCATCTCGCGGGCTCCATATTCCTTGGTGAAGCCCCACTCCAGAATCTTCTCTCTTGCCGCATCGGTAAGCGTAATAGAAACTCCCTTTGCTGCCAACTTAGCATCGAGCTGACGAAGCTTCTTGGCAAGAATCAGTTCTGCCATGTGCTTATCCATATCGTTGAACACCACAGTGTCGGAAAGTCGGTTGATGAACTCTGGCTTGAAGGTCTTCTTCACCTGTGCCAACATCGCCTCGCCACGGGTTACATTACCACCGAAACCTACGCTTGCCTGGGATGCATACTGTGCTCCGGCATTGGAAGTCATCACGAGGATTACGTTTCTGAAATCTGCCTTCTGACCCTTGTTGTCGGTCAATCGGGCATAGTCCATCACCTGAAGCAGGATGTTGTAGATGTCGCTATGCGCCTTCTCAATCTCATCGAGCAGGAGCACGCAGTTTGGTGTCTTGCGGATGGCATCGGTAAGAAGACCTCCGTCTTCATAACCCACGTATCCGGCAGGCGAACCGATGAGCTTAGCCACGGTATGCTTCTCGGTGTATTCACTCATATCGAAGCGCACCAGCTCGATGCCGAGTTCCTTAGCCAGCACACGGACCACCTCGGTTTTACCTACACCCGTAGGACCCACGAAGAGCAGCGAAGCCATCGGCTTATCATCATCCACCAGTCCTGCCTTCGCCATCATCACAGCCTCAACCACCTTATCTACCGCCTTGTCCTGACCGTAGATTTTGTCGAGTATGCGCTGGCGGAGCGTAGCCAGGGAATCATTGTTTTCATCCTTGATGGCAGCCGCATCTATCTTGCAGACCTTGGTAAGAATCTGCTGGATAATAGCCTTGGTTACGTAAGAACGCTGGCGATATTCCACAGGATGCACCTCCAGATAAGCACCCGCCTCATCCATCAGGTCGATGGCCTTATCAGGCAGACAGCGGTTGCTGATATATTTGGCACTGGCACGAACGGCATACTCCAGGGCATCCTTGCGATAAGTTACATTGTGGAACTTATTGTATTTATACTGCAGCCCCTCCAGGATTTTGATAGCCTCCTCCTCGGTAGGTTCCTTGATGTCAATCTGCTGGAAGCGGCGCACGATGCCCTTGCTCTGAGCCATGTAGCGGTTGAACTCCTCGTAGGTGGTGGAACCGATGAATCGGATGTCGCCTGCCTCCAGATACTGCTTCAGCATATTGGAAGCATCCGGTCCGCCATCAGAGCCACGGCCTGCACCTATCATATTATGAATCTCATCAATATAGATGATGGTGTTGCCTTCCTTGGCGGCTCCCTCCATCACCATCTTGATACGCTTTTCGAAATCGCCACGATACTGGGCGCCGGCAAGCATCTGTCCCATGTCCATGCCATAGATGCGTGCTCCCTTGAGACGATCAGGCACCTGATTCTCGTTGATGAGTTTGGCAAGACCATAAACCAGGGCGGTTTTACCTACGCCCGGTTCGCCGATGTGAAGCGGATTGTTTTTTTCTGCACGACAGAGCACCTGAATGGTTCTATCCAGTTCCTGCTCTCTGCCAATGAGCGGATTGTGTTCCTCCACCTGATCAGAGATACAGGTAACCAACTGATGCCAATCCTGAGGCTGTCGGCTTCTGCCCTCCTCCTCGTCATCATCATAATCGTTATCATAGTCATCCTCATCGTAGCCATCACCCATCATCAGGGTTTCATCACCTGGTTCATTTTCCAGCGGATAATAGCTATCCACACTCGCCAGGAATTCGCCCTGACGGTCGCCCACATTCTTGCACAACAGGTAAGCGGCTTCTGAGTTCTGCAAGCCAAACATTGCCTGCACGAAATGAGGCACATTCACGAGTTTTCTATCAGCGGCAGCAGCCAAGGCGCATGCCGTTCCAAACATGGTCTTGAAGAGCGACGAAGGCTCCGGCAGATACTTGATGTTTTCAGGCACACGCTCTTGCTTGGCGAGCCATCCCACCAAGTCTTCGTGCATCTTGAGGCTATCCACGCCCTCCTCCTGCAAAGCCTGGCAGAAGGCATACTGGCGGAGCAATGACAGGAGCATGTGCTCCGGCATCACGAACTCGTGGTCGAAGAACCGGGCCTGCTTCATCGCATCGTCCATCAAGACACTCATATATCGGGTTAATCCCATACTGTCCATTCTATTCTTTTCCTTTCTTTATTCGGGATTTAAAACTTGAATCGGGGGTTTGAAAAGCCCCCTATCATTCTGGCATATAAGTGAGCTTCAGCGGATACTTCTGCGTACGGGCTTTCTCCATCGCTTTTTCCACTTTGCTCTTGGCAATGTCGTAGCTGTAGGTGCCCACCACGGCTTTTTCTTCGTGATGAACCTTGAGCATGATAGCTTCAGCCTCAGCCTGCGACTTGAAGAAGATGGTTTCGAGGATATCCACCACGAAATCCATCGGTGTGAAGTCATCGTTGAACATCATCACCACGTAACGCCCCGGCTCCTTGAGCTTGGTCTTCTGGCGTTCACGAATTGCTGTCTGTTCTTGAGCCATATCTTATATATTACTTTGTATAAGCATTGGTGATTTCCACTACATAGACATCGTGGAATCCGCCCTTTGCACCATACCACTGCAACAGGTCCTTATCGAGGAACTTTTCTGCCGTCATGTTGTCCTTATAGAGTTTGCGGCATTCCAGGGTGAGTCGTGACTGTTCAAAGGCGATGCTGCCGTTATCGGTTTCCACAGGAGTCAATCCTGTTTCCTTTGCCTTATCGAAATCACGTCCGCTCTTAGAACCGCAGAAGTTATAGATCTTTCGAGCCTCCTCGCTATTGCCGAGGAAAGAGAGGGTCATGAATTCATTCTCCTCGATGATGCCGTGGGTGTATCGTTCCGGACGGATAAATACCACAGCCACCGGCTTGTTCCAGAGCCAGCCCAGGCAACCCCAGGAAGCCGTCATCATATTGAACTTATCCTTGTTGCCGGCGCAAACCAGCATCCACTCTTTGCCAATAGTCTCGAAGACGTTATCATTCAGTTCTTTTACGTTGATTTTCTCCATTTTATCTTTTCCTTTCTCTGTATATTTTAATTAATGAAATAATGCAGCATTCAACAAAAGCCATGCCAATTCATCGCCTAACACCGCATATCACCTGCAAAGATACAAGAATAATCTGAAAAAGCGAATGTTTCTATCAGAAAATATCGAAATCGCCCATTTTTACAATTATTCACTAAACAGATCATCTGCCACAACCTCACTCTGCACCCTATTCCAATAGGCATTATGAGCTACCCCATAAGTGGTAACCATCGTAAGATGAATCGCCTTGCGATGAGAAACAGTTACGCCAAAGCGGGAGAGCTTGTGACGAAGAACAGCATCGTAATCCTTATCTATCACAAACTCATTCTGCGAGAACTTCATCTCGCAGACATTTACCGTATTATCGGCTCGCTCTATCAGCATATCAATCTGCGCTCCTGCACCATAAACCGGGTCATCTTTCACCTGCCAGGAATACGTATTGGTAACAACGCCCGAAATGCCAAGCGCCTGCTTGATTTGAGGAATATGCTGGAAACATACCCGCTCAAAAGCCAACCCACACCACGAATACCGGAGAGGCGAAGTATAATTGTGAGACCAGAACGAAGGATCATCGGTTTTGTTCTCCTGCATGAACTTCAGGAAGAACAAAGAGAAATTATCCATCAGGCGATAGATGGCATTATATTTCCTGGCACCATAGGCATTGGTACGGACGATAAAGCCACAATGCTCCAAATCTTCCAAGATTCGGGAAAGATTGCCATTATCCGCAATTCCCAAACCAGACACGATCTCCTCTCTACGCATTCCGCCTAACTTCTTCCCCAAGATACTCACCACATCTATATATTTATCAGAATTACGGAAGAGAGAATCATACAACTCCCTGAACTCATAATGCAAAAGCCCCTGAGATGCAAAGAAAAGAGAATCTATATTCTGTGCCAAGCTCCTGCCCTTCTGCATCAAAGACCAATAATAGGGAACACCACCCATCACCATATAGGCTTCCAGCAAATCATATCGAGAATAAGCCAAGCCCATAGCCTCGCTATATTCCTCACACTCGTGAAGGGTGAAAGGCTCCAGGAATATCTGATAGTTCACACGATTATGAAGGCCGCCATGATTCCTGAAAATCTTATTGATAATCCAGGATGTGGCAGAACCGCAAATAATGAGCAGGATGTCGTCTCGCATGGAAGCCCATCCATTCCAGAAAAACTCCAAAGCCGTAACAAACTTAGACCTAGGCGTATCCATCCAAGGCATTTCGTCGATGAAAACAACTTTCTTCTTCGCTGATGACTGGCGAATAAGCTCCTTCAACATATCGAAAGCCTCCAGCCAATGCTTAGGAGTAGAAGACGCAGCAAATCCTGCGTTCTCCAAAGAAGAACGCCAGCCATACAGTTGCTCTTGCAAAGACCCATTAGCAAGACCGGAATGAGAAAAAGTAAACTTATCCTTAAACGTCTGTTTGATGAGATAAGTCTTTCCCACACGTCTTCTTCCATACAACGCAACGAATCTTGAGTCATCGGAATTATAAGCTTCCAGCAACTCAGCCTGCTGTTTCTTTCTGCCTATCAACATATTATAATCTTCCTTAATTGATGATTCTACTTATTAAACTAGGGGCAAAGATAATAAAAACAATCGGTATAATTGGCGGAAAATACATTTTTTAACCCACATTCCGCCAATTATACGCTTATACTTGGCGGAAAACGCCTTTTTAAACCCCTTTTCCGCCAAGTATAGCAAGTCAAATGCTCTTGATTTAAATTAAATCTTTACATGCGGGATAAAAATAAATCACATTTTGCTTTGTCATTTCGAGGAAAGGCAGTACCTTTGCACCCCGAATGCCGAAAGCCGGGAAGGCGGAAGGCTTCGAATTATTAATCATTTATAAACATTTTATTTAATGTACAAAACAATTTTCAACAAGCGCAACAGCTTGAAGTTCAACCGATTCTCTAACAAGAATTACTCACTCTTCGCAGTTTTGGGAAGAGAGGTACTTGTTGGCGCACTCAGCGTTGCTACACTGAGCCATGCTAAGGCTGCAGGCGTTAGCACAGAGGGAGCCAAGGTTGATTCTACCCTCTACAAGGGCGGAAAGGCTTACGAGCTAGATGCGGTGAGCGTTACCGGATCTCGTGCGCCGATGACTGTAGAGCAGTCACCTAAGATTGTGTCTGTCATTACCCGCGACGATATTCATCGTGCGGCTGCGCAGACTATCAACGATGTATTGAAATTAGCTACCGGCGTGGATGTCCGTCAGCGTGGTGGCTTTGGTGTTCAGACGGATATCTCCATCAATGGTGGAACCTTCGACCAGATTACCATTCTCCTGAATGGTGTCAACATTTCCAATCCACAGACTGGTCACAATGCTTCTGATTTTCCTGTAGCTCTTGCCGACATCGACCACATCGAAGTGCTCGAGGGGGCAGCATCGCGCGTATTCGGAACTTCAGCCTTTAATGGTGCCATCAATATCGTGACCAAGAAGGCAAAGAATGATGGAGTATCTGCAAGTGTAGAAGGCGGAAGCTTTGGAAGTTTCGGAGCACAGGGACGTGTGCAGACGGCTTTTGAAACGGGCAAGTGGACTCAGGCTTATTCCGTAAGCGGAGGCTACAAGCGCTCGGATGGTGGCACAGACAACAGCGACTTCGAGAAGGGACAGGGCTACGGCAATCTCTCGCTCTCTTACGACCAGCGTTTCGACATCATCGCCCAGCTGGGTATTGCTACCCAGAGCTACGGTGCCAACACTTTCTACAGCGCCAAATATAACAACCAATATGAGAAGACAGATCACGGTATGGCTTCTCTCAACCTGAGTCTGCACAACCAGGAGAAGACCTGGGAGATTGCGCCTCAATTCTATTATAACAATTTCAAGGACCATTATCAGCTGATTCGCGGTATGGCTGGAGCCAAGGCGGGCGAGAACTATCACGACCTCGATGTTTATGGTGGTGGACTGAATGCCAACGTGGCTTGGGCTTTGGGTAAGACCGCAGTGGGTTTCGACATCAGCAAGGAGTGCATCTACTCTACTGCATTGGGCGAGGAACTCGCAGAGAAAGACTATAAGGATATTTCGGGTTCCGACCGCCAATATACCCGAAAGGGTGAGCGCACCAACACCAACATCATGTTGGAGCACAACTTCATCTTCGGCGGCTTCACCTTGTCGGCAGGTGTCTTGGCTAACAAGAATACAGGTCTTGACAACGACTTCCGCTTCTATCCTGGTGTAGATATGAGTTATCGTCCTAACGACAACTGGAAGTTCTACGCATCCTGGAACAAGGCTCTGAGAATGCCTACCTACACCGACTTATATATAAGTAATGTGGTGCAGCAGGGCGACCTCACCCTGAACCCGGAGAAGAACTCAACCTTCAAGGTGGGAACCCAGTATCGCCAGACTGGTTTTGCCGCAACCGTAAGCGGATTCTACGCACACGGCACCAACATGATTGACTGGGTTCAGACTTCCGTGACCGAGCAGAATGACAGCAAGTATCATGTGATGAACATCGGAAAGCTCAACAACATGGGATACAACGTGGATGCAACTATCTACATGAGAGAGTTGGTACCAAACAGTTTCATTACTCGCATCAAGTTGGGTTATGCTTACATTTATCAGGATCATAAGACCGAGACCAACATTCTGAAATCACTCTACGCATTGGAGTATCTGAAGCACAAGGCAGTATTCGGTCTGGATCATCAGATCTGGAACAAGCTTTCTGCTTCCTGGAGCGTAAGATGGCAGCAGAGAATGAATGGCTATCATCCATACACCAAGGTGGATTGCAAGCTGATGTGGGATGAGAAGAAATACAATATCTTCGTGAAAGCAGATAATATCACTTGCCACCGCTACTACGACCTCACTGCCGTTAAGCAGCCAGGTTTGTGGATTATGGCAGGAGCCAGCGTAAATCTCGGTTGGTAATATAAAACAAAAAAGTCTTCAAGCCAAAATGGCTTGAAGACTTTTTCCGTTTATTCCGGTTTCTGATATTTTCCATTCACTTTAATCGGTTCGAGATGGATTCCCACATGGGTATCTGCACCGAAGTGCTGCTTCAGTTTTGTTTCGATATGAGTAGCATGCTCATGCGCCTCATAAAGCGAAAGAGAACCCGGCATGCGGACATGCATTTCTACCGCAATCTTGTTTCCGATGCGACGGGTACGCAGGTTATGAATCTCTCCTACTCCCTGCTCTTCATTTGCAATCTTCAGGATTTCATCTTCCTCAGTTTCTGGAAGACTGGCATCCGTCAGTTCTTTCACAGACTGCATCACCAGTCCCCAGGCAGCCTTGATGATGAAGGCACTCACGATGATGGCAGCCAGCGGATCGAGCACCGCCCATTTTTCTCCCAAGATGATGGCGCCACCAATACCGAACATCGTTCCGATACTCGATAAAGCATCGCTGCGATGATGCCAGGCATTTGCCACTACAGCCTCGGAATGATATTTCTTTCCGGCTTTTACCGTAAACTGATAAGCCCACTCCTTCATCACGATACTTACGATGGCTGCAATCAAGGCTACAACGCCCGGCTGCTGGAGTGTCTCGCCGCAGATGGCACGATAGGTCTTGGTAACACCAGAATAACAGATCATCACACCCACCACGAAGAGCGAAATGCCGATGATGGCTGTGGCAAGCGTCTCGTATTTGCCATGCCCATAATCATGGTCTTTATCCTTCGGCTTATTGCCCAGTTTTACGAATACCAATACCACCACATCTGTGGCGAAATCGGTGAGCGAATGAATTGCATCCGCTATCATGGCTGCTGAATGTCCGAGGATACCAGCAGCAAACTTCAGTACGAGCAGCACCACATTGATGATGCTTCCCGCTATCGTCACCTTATATACTTCCTTAACTCTATCCATAACTGTTTTTGTATAACGGCTTTCCTTTCAAGCCTCCCTGTTTTTGTATAATTATCTCCCACTTCGTGGAATTAGGACGCAAAGGTAAGGCAAAATTATGAAAGCGGATAAGAAATGCGATTAAAAAAATATAAAAAGCACCTTATACTTGCTACTTTATCAGCTAAACTTCGTACATTTGCAATTAATTTAATGGCCATTACATTATGAAGTTTTACGATAGAAGCCAATGAACAGAGTACCACAACATAAATCAGCGCAATACATAAGGTGTGGAGTGGTCGTAAGAGAGATTGCCCCACATAGCACGAATCATCCGCCAATCACATACGATCATCAGGACGACTATTACATATTCGGCTTGATCGAGAGCGGGACGGCTTGTGGAATGATTGACTTCAAGGAATTGCATCTGGCACAGAATGACGTTTTTATCGTGCAGCCAGGACAAATGCACAGATTCATTGCAGCAGAAGGCATAAAGGGTTGGCTACTGATGGTTGACTGTTCCTATGTGGACTCTGACGAGAAATGCATCCTTGACCATCTATTGCTTTCTGCATCAGCATTCAAAATAGAAAATACCGAGCGAAATGACTTGTGCGGTCTTGCTTCCATTCTTGCTCATCGCCTCAACAGCAACAAGGGGATGTCTATTGGCATTGGCACCCAACGCATGGCAGAAGCTTTTGTATCTGTTGTAGCTGAACAAGCACAGAAATTCACACTGCAAACAAAGCATAGCCATCGCCACACGGAGATTATGCTGCAACTGCGCAACCTGCTGGCACAACACATTGCGGAAAACCATCAGCCAGCATTCTACGCCTCGCAGCTGAACATTTCCACCGTCTATCTGAATGAAATCGTCAGAAAGCTAACAGGATTGAGTACCTCATCCTATATAAAAAACGAGATTGTGCTACTGGCAAAGCGTATGCTTGCACGCACCGACTTGTCGGTGAAACAGATAGCCAATCAACTCGGTTTTGAGGATTGGGCGTACTTTACACGTCTGTTTACACAGGCTACAAGCATCACCCCAACCGCCTTCCGTAGCAAATACCTTGAATAGAGCAAAAGCTACATCGTTTTATCCAACTTACCTTTCAAAAAAAAGGACTAATTTTGCAGCCAAAAAAGAGATATGGTAAATTGCAAATTTTCAACAAGGCAAGCCCTTAGGCAAAAGCCCAAGGGCAAGGTACGCTCAGGCTGCATCATGGCTTTAACTTTCAGTCTGTCCGTAGTAACTGGTATTGGTTTTCATCTTGCAGGACGTGGAAGCAACCATGAAGCTTGGCACAACTGGGCAGTCAGTCATATTGTATCAACACTTCTCTGGCTGATTGTCGTCGTATTGCACACCAAGCGATATAGAAAGATGTTTATGTCGCTGGCGAAACGAAGAGCCTACAAAAAGTTCTTCCCTACGCTTGTCGCATCCACCTTGTTTATCATTACTACAATCACAGGCATCGTATTGCTTTTGTTCATTGATGGAGCCAATTCAAGTATCGGACTGTGGCATTGGGAATGCGGCATCGCCTTGGCTGTGCTGACACTGGTTCATGCCTTTAGCATAAAGAAATAATAGTCCTTTAAGCTTTAATCAGATACAAGTATGATGAAATCAATTGGGAGAGCCGTTTGATTGGCATTGTGTGACCACGAGGCGTGGGAATATCCACGATGATTCTCCAACGCGTCTTTAAGTTTTTCACCAAAGGCTGCTGCAATGTGGGGTAAGCTAAATACTACTTCGCTCCAATAAATAGAAAACAGTTTTACTTTATAGCTTTTATCTTACGCCTACGTACGTAAGATAAAAGTTTGTTTTCACTTTATGAATAGGGAATAATGTGATGACAAAGCGCAAAACTCTCGGATTTTTGTGATAAAACACCTTAAAACAACAGGAATTTTGTGATTTTCAGAGTAAATTCCTTTGGAATTTTGTGATAAAGTTGTATCTTTGCACTCGGATAAGAACTATAAATATATTGATTATGAAGCTTTTGCGCAGAAAGATTGATAATTATCTCAAGGAATGGAAAAGCGATAAGGGGAGAATGCCCCTCATCGTGAAGGGAGCACGACAAGTGGGAAAGACCGCTTCCATCCTACAATTCGCCCATGACAACTATCAAAATGTGGTTGCCATCAACTTCGTATTGCAACAAAAATACAAGGCAATCTTCGAAGAAGGTTACGAGGTGGATAGCATCATCCAGAACCTCACCCTCATCAATCCTTCTCTCAAGATAGAAGCAGGTAACACTCTCATCTTCTTCGATGAGATGCAGGATTGTCCTGCCTGCGCCACCAGTCTGAAAGCCTTCAAGATAGATGGCAGGTACGATGTTATCTGCTCCGGTTCGCTTATGGGTATCAATTATCGCGAGATAGAATCGAACAGCGTAGGATATAAGGAAGACTACACGATGTACTCAATGGATTTCGAGGAATTCCTATGGGCAAAGGGCTATGATTTTGCCTTTATAGAACGCCTTTACGAAAAGATGGCCTCCATCACACCACTTTCTAATATAGAAATGAATGTGTTGGAGAGGCTATTCCGTGAATACATGACCATCGGAGGGATGCCTGCCGTAGTCAATATGTTCGTGAGTAACGGAAACTTCAGCGGCACGCTCAAGATGCAGCACCAGCTCCTTCTTGACTATGAGGAAGACATTACGAAATATGCACAAGGGCTCGACAAAGGAAAAATCAAGAACGTGTACGATCATATTTCTGTCTTCCTGGGACAAGACAACAAGAAATTCCAGATAAGCAAGATTGCCCATGGAGCTAGAAACAGAGAATACGTAGGCACCATCGAATGGCTTCGTGATGCAGGTATCATCAACGTCTGCTATTGTCTCGCCCAAGTATCCTTACCTCTGAAAGGCAACTACGACCCGAAATCGTACAAACTCTATTATAAGGACACGGGCTTGCTGGTTGCTTCGCTAGATGAGGAATCGCAAGAAGACATCAGAGTGAACAAGAACTATGGCACTTACAAGGGTGCCATCTACGAAAACATCGTTGGCGACATGCTGGTAAAACAAGGCTATAATCTTTACTTCTATCGCAACGAGAAATCTACCCTTGAGATGGATTTCTTCATTCGTGACACCCAGTCGCTCATCCCCGTTGAAGTAAAAGCCACGGATAATGCCACCAGGTCGCTCGCCAAACTAACAGCACAAGACGGTAAATATCCCGACATCAGATACGGCATCAAGCTCTGCAACAAGAACATCGGTTTCAATGGCAAGTTTTACACCTTCCCCTACTTCCTCACCTTCCTGCTCAAACGATTTGTGAGAAGAGAAAGATAGAAATGCCGAAAATCCGCAAAAATCCTACGCAGAATCAATAAAAGTATTCATTCTACGAAAGAAAACTGCGGAAATCCGCAAAAATCTTTCCTGTTATGATTGTAAATAGAGACAAATATCTATCTTTGCTACGTATAGACGATAGTTTTATGAAGTATGTGATAACAGGCGACATCATCAAGAAATACCAAAACGATGACGGCATCGTATTTATGGACGTATTTGATTTCCTGTTGGATAAAGAATCAATATAAACATGAAACACTAAAGGCTAATGGATTTTTACATTTCCATTAGCCTTTGGTGTTATTACTCTTTCTTCAATAAGGAAGCAAAGATGAAGACAATTTTACCATCACTTCGCTTGAAGTTGGTCAGTTGCTCCATTGCCTTGACATACCCCACTGAATTTTCATGGATGTTCTCTATGATTTCCGTATCAGAAGTACCATCGGACTTTTCCGTAGTATGAATAATCATATCTTGTGTGATATTAGAGCCATTCAAGTATCGAGAGGCTTGCGCCATTGCCTTCACGGAAGCCACACGATTGATAAGACTTTCATTGTTTTTGTACTTAGCTGGTTCAAGTGCCAAGACAGAAATCAAATAAGCATTATCATAATCATTCACTGCACGCACACCTTCAAAGGGTGCGTTGTTATACATCCGGACAAGAAAGTTAGTAAAAGCTACTTTGTCGCCGGAATATCCCTGGGCATGCAAGCCCAAGGATATTATTGTTAGCACGGATACTAATAAAAGTTTCTTCATCTTTACATTATTTGTTCTTAGGCATCAACTTGAAATTAGAATACTTCGAAATTTCGGAAGCTGGGATTCTGAATTTTATTATCCAATACGCATATTTATCATTCTCTTTCATACCACTAAGAATTAATCTTGAAGCCTCTCTTTGAGAATATTCATATTTAGGCAAGTGCAAATATATATTAACACCTTCCTTAAACAGTCCAGTACCTTGTGTGAAATAACTGCCGCCGCTGAGATTCATTATACCATCTTTGTCCAATCTTTTCTTATCACTTACTGTTCCTTCAAAACGGTCGTCGTGAGTACAATTATCTATAGCCATTAATATTCCTTGGAATGTGGAAGAATTTCCCAAGTTATCAACTATTGTAAAATTCGAGAATTCAGAGGCAAAGAGTGAAATGAACTTCAAAAGCCATTTATCAATGGCTTCCTTTGAATTTCTGAATGTAAGTTGCCAATAATTTTCAAAAGACTTGCAATAACCTGGAATAAAAATATTTATTTTGGATATCGTCATTCCTATTTTCTCGTATTCTGCAATTTCTTCCTTGCTCAGAGATATTGATTTTAATGTTTCATATACACTCCTCAAAGCCTTATCCGTATTATCATTTGATTCCATCACAACATTCATCACCATCTCATAGTAACCATTTGTTAGATTTTGATAGTTATTGTATTGTTTTATCAAATATGGATCAAGATAGCTGGGATAATTTATTCTTGCTGTTGGAACAGTGGGGTCCAATACATAAAGTTTTTTATCAAAGGCTACTTGCAATAATTCTTTAGTCATGGATAGTACATTCTGCAAAGCCTGTAGCTCGTTTTTCTTATTCAGCTCTTTCATCTTCATGTTTTGAGCAAACGTAGCTCCAGCAAACTCGGTTGATGCACCTTTCGATTTAGCATAGCTAATAAGTTTGGAGATGCATACTGTTGCTTTGACCGTAACCATCTCTTGCCCGTCTTCGCACTTTACATCACTAAGCACCTTATATGACTTTATGTTGCCACTCGATATTGTCACAATTTCATCCTTTACAAGGTCATCGTTGAGAATCGTTGTATTAGCAGAGACAAATACACCATAAGCTTGCTCTATTGCGCTTCGCAAGGCTACAGCTGTAGCTTTTTCACTATCAACAGCTTTACCAAAAACAACCAAAGTAACCTCATCGTTTGAATTTGTTGAATTATTTTCCTTGCCACTATCATTTGTAACATCCAGATCATTTTTAACATCTGTAACATCCAGATCATTTGTAACATCCAGAGCCTTAGTGTTATTCCTTTTCTCTACAGCTTTACGCAAAAGTCCACCAGCCAACCTTTGCAATGCCGCCTGTCCATAAGAAACTGTGCTAAAAGTTGGAGTTAAAGCCAACAACACTACAAAAAATAAAATTTTTGTTTTCATAAGTTCATTATTTATTAAAATTATTATTAATCACCTTTATAATAGCGTTTACATAATTTGCTCTTTCAATTGAACGTTGGGCAGGATGGTATGTATCAAGACAAAGTCTGCCATCTTTACGATAAACAAACATATATTTATCATTGCCCAAAGGGACGGTTTCATGTTCTGTATGCTCGTCTATTCCCCAATCCTTCTTGAAAAGCCACATCGTATTGGCAAAACAAATTACTTGTGGGTCGTACAAACGTATTTGCTCTTCGATAATATCCTTCCATTGCTCGTAGGCATGAGCCAATTCCTTGTCGGAAGTGGTTCTATAACCTGGCATCTTGTCAACATTGATATAAGCAATATCTTTCAACACCTCCAACATAGACTTGTCATCACGAATGTACGGCATGTCATTATATAATTTGTTTTTGCGTATACCAACAAGACTATATACTATGGGCTGCCAAGTCATATTAGTATGGGCATCGCTATTCTCGAATGCTCCATAAACTTCCCATCCGCCACCATGCGGTTTACCTTTCTTCATGTCATCATACGGTTGCTTCAATAGCCACATGATACGAGGCGAAGACTGACAATAGCCTTCGATATTGAATACTCCATCAGGCAATGGGCAAAGGTCATCTGTCGAAATGCCCAGTTCTTTTGCCCTTGCATAAATCTCTTCCTTGATTTTCTCCTGTCCCTTGCGAACGTCTTCTGGAGATAACACACCTGTATTTACCATATATATTCACGTTTTATATTATTAAACCTTACCACCACCCTCGGATGATGTTTTTTACTATACTTTGAGGTTGATTGTTTGCCCAAGCCATGCCTACATCGCGGCAAGCCTTAATCATGCTTCGTTTGTTTGCTTGGCTGTCCTCGTATTGTTTCATTTGGAAGTTCCATTCACGAAGTTCATCAGCTTTCAGCTTGGAAGCCACTTCTTTACGCAGATTCTCGACATCAGAGTAGCACGAACTGTATGGCGATATAGTATTGAGGAACTTTGCAACCTCTATGGCTCCTTCAACATCTGGACATTTCATCCACACATTGCGTGCCTTGTTTAACTGCTGCAAGCCTTTTGCATCTATCTTCTGTTGGTATAAAGATGTGGCTGTTGACTGGCATTGAGCATAACAATCCCCACAAACATTAGGCACAGCCATCATTCGTGATATCGCCTCGTCATAATTACCGATAGATGCCATTGTGCGAGCCTTACTTATCTCTTCTGCGCAATGATTAGTGTAAAAATCAATAATTTTGCTCTTTGCCTTTTCCAGCATCTCGCCAAAGTCTTTATGATTAGGGTTTAGTTTGCTAAAAGCACTAATCATAGCCTTGTTTTCATTGGTACCAATTCCTTGGAGCGATAACGTGCACGACGCATAAAGCTTGTTTTCTATCACATCGCCCACAAAGAATGTTACTTCCATTTTCTCAGAAACTCGTGCGGGGGTGGAGGGTACAATATCCTTGCTCGTAATATCAACCTTAGCAGTCAAGACGAAACGTTCTACATAGCCATTGTCGCCATAGCCATTACTAAGAAGCATACGTTGCATACGTGTGGTTAGGTTCTTGCTTGCCTCCATTGGGATTACATCATCGGGCATCATAGCCTGAATTGAGATTCGCCCCTCGTCTGATGTCTGTGCAAAAGTTGTTATCGACATCATTAATGTTATTATAAAGAATAGCTGTCTCATATTATTTCTCTCCTAATACAACAATAGCTTCACCCAAACCTCTCACCATTACCTTTGATGTAATATTGAAAGGCGGTTGTTGCAAAAACTTTCTCAACTTTGTGGCAAATGCTCTGGCATCCATAGCCTTGCCTTTATCATCAAACAAAGGAATACGCACTTGTTCAAACTGGGCAAACGATTCTGTTCCGTCACTCAGATTGAATGTGCCGTTCACACAATTTTTCTGTAGCCAGCTTTGTATGCAGTCTGTCAATTCCTCACCATTATATTCTTCTTCCAAATCCTTGTCCCAACTATCCCAGCATCTAACAGTAAGGCTTATTTCCCTTCCACGCTTAGTCTGATCGGCAAACCAATCATCCATTTGGTGGTCGAAAGGTTTAATGTTTTCTTTGACAGCCCTTGCTAACAATACGGGAATAATATCCGACGAAGGCTTGGTGGTACCTGTAGATGTTGCTATACGTTTATTAGTATAGGCATCAAAGGCTTCAAGAGTAAATGATGCAGAATTGCCACTTCCTGTACGATTCACTTGCCACCAAAGTTGAATGATTACATCAGACTTCACTCTACGCTTCAGTTGGTCAAGTGGGGATTCCACAAGTGAGGCTCCACTCTTTTTGCTGGTCGTTACATTTTCTTCTGCGGTCTTCATGCTGATGCTTTTGATTTCTTGCCCAGCATCTTTCAGGCTATATCCTTGCTCGGTAAGCACTTGTCCAACCTTACTGATAACCTGTCCCAGTTCTGTATCCTCCAGAAATGCCTGCTGATAGTTTGGAACCTTCACCGTATTCCCTTGATCGGAGAAGCTGGTCATAAAATACCGCTGATTACACCAATTGTCACTTGGCAAAATCATTATCGTTGGCTTCTTTGCTTGCTGTGCAAACAACAAGAAACCATACATACTAAAAGTTAATAAGATAAATATCTTTCTCATATACCTATAGTTATTAAATGTCGGGGACAAAGATAGTGATTCTACTTGACACTATCAAGTCCATAATGGTTCATAAGCGAAATTTCTTGATTTCGGCTTAACATAAAGTAGTTAAAATCGTTCTGTTTCATTGGTATATTATCATTTTGCCAGGTGTTCCCGAGACTTGGCGGGTTAAGATTTCGGTTTCGGCAAAATAAAAAAGCGTGGGAACTTACCCGTCACTCGTCCCACGGATTGAGGCCTTCGCATTGCCCTGCATTGTTGAACGAGCAACGTCGAAGCCCACGCCGATATGTATACACTTTTCCCTATACGGATATAAGACCTACCGCCTTGACGCAATAAGCCATACCAGTAAAGGGATGTGAATAAACACATCCCGAGAGCACCTACCGTTGCTATGTTCTGACAATGCATGAAGTTTGCGAAGTTTCAATCCGTCAAGAACAAAGCGCTAAGTATGCGCCTTTTCCATTATGTCGTGATCCTTACTCAGAATCATCGGCAAATATACGAATAATGTTTGAAAGAACAAAAGTTTTTAGCAAAAAATCCTCTTTGAGGGATAAAAATCATCAAATTCCTCCCTCTCTGAGGGATTTTTCTGTATTTAACCACGCTATGCGAAATTTTTATTGTACTTTTGCACCCGTGCTTGGAAAAGCAACAAATAAAACAGAAGAGTAAACGATATGGCAGAAAAGAATAGCATACCCCAATTCGTGAATAGCGAATCTATTATGTCGGATAGCAACTATGTGAAGTGGCTCTCCGATTTGAAAGAGCAATCCGCAAAGAATTCCACTAGCAATAACAACGATTAAGAAAGCATAAACAGAATATGGTTTTAAATTACATTTGGATAGCATTTTTCGTGATTGCGTTCATCTTCG
>OQVP01000327.1_pt1 | contig 18203 bp, 12 predicted proteins | sample 1691541 | NCBI WGS metagenome assembly OQVP01 (sample SAMN03418258, study PRJEB22391) | human gut metagenome | biome: human-gut; feature: organic feature; material: feces | host: Homo sapiens | place: Tanzania | collected 2013-01 | reverse complement strand
CGCGAGCTGGGTTCAGAACGTCGTGAGACAGTTCGGTCCCTATCCATCGTGGGCGCAGGAGATTTGAGAAGAGCTGTCCTCAGTACGAGAGGACCGGGATGGACGCACCAAGGGTGTATCAGTTGTCACGCCAGTGGCACAGCTGGGTAGCCAAGTGCGGATCGGATAAACGCTGAAGGCATCTAAGCGTGAAGCCGACTTCAAGATAAGATCTCCCATCCGCAAGGAGTAAGGCCCCATGTAGACCACATGGTTGATAGGTCGCAGGTGGAAGTGCAGTAATGTACGCAGCTGAGCGATACTAATAGGCCGAGGGCTTGATCAAAGTGAATTTACCGAACTTATGCAGTTATCAAGGTTTTATTAAAACCAATCACCTTTCCGGTGGTTAAGCTGAGGGGTTCCACCTGTTCTCATTCCGAACACAGAAGTTAAGCCCTCATACACCGACAGTACTGTGCTGGCGACGGCATGGGAGGATAGGCAGCTGCCGGATCCCAAAAGCAACAAATGATTTACATACAGAAATCTTTTGTTGCTTTTTTATTTTTATAAGGGGGATTCACATATATGGCTAATGTGAAGAAAATGATTGCTTTTGTGATTGCAATTTGCAGCTTCTATTGCACGTTTGCATTTAGCATTACAAAAGCCCAAACTTTGGATGACGTTCTCGATACTATTCCCGTAGTTGAGTTTGTTCCTGCAACAAAAGAAGCCTCGAATAATGGGTATGATGATGCTAAAGTTATATCTATCTCAAGAGAGCTTGCAAGGTCGACATCAACTGAGCAGGTTAAGTCTTTGATTCGTCAAGATGATGTTGTGTTCTTCAAAGATATGAATGCCGATGAGGTATCGGCTCTTATTGATGAACCGACATTGCTTGATGATGGTTCTAATGGTGATAACGAGACTGACAATGGTACTGTTGTAGGCACTGGTGTTACGATAACGGGTTCGGTTTACCATTTTATTGAATGTGCTGTTGCAAATGCGGAGACATATGATGAAGTATGTGAAGAATGTGGTCAGGTTCCTGAACCTATAAGTTCATCGCGTCTTTCTGTTGTGGAGGATGATTATTTGGATGCTGCTCGTTCAGCATACGCAATAACCAAAATGAAAGGTTTTAATGATTTTGCGCATTTTCCTGATGGAGCGAAAGCTGCATTCACTGAATCGGTTACAATCAAGAACTTCGGATTCAAGGTGGGCATGCTATATTGCAACGTTTATGTTTACCCGAAAAATCGAATGAATATAAATGGAGCGACGAAGAGAGTATATGATTGTCTTGCAAGCTATTGTGCTGCACCATCGAACAATCCTAAGGTACTTCGAATCGAGGGCTATTTGGGGTATAAGGATAGTGCATATGCAATACTTGAGAGAACGAGATTACCGTCCTCGAAACCGAAGACTACTGTTGAGCTGTCGCTTTCTGCTGGCACTTCAAATATAGGTGCTTCTTTTAAAACGCAGTGGACTTTTGACACTGAAGCATTTCAGTGCACAAATCAGTTTTCAGATCCTAAATTGGCTGGATGGATATATAAGCCGAGTGATCCAATAAAAGGTGATGCTCGTGGTTTGGCACCTGGAGTACGAATGTATACAGCGAATAATGTAAAAGCAATGCAGGTACGGTTCAAGGTGACAGGCGTGCTTAACAACTGTTTTGTTTTTCACGCGAAGAAAACTCTTGATTTTACCAGAAAACTCCCTTTTTGATTAGGAGAATGAGCAGATGAACATGAAGAAAGTCCTTTGGAAAGCTGTCCCCATAGTCGTTATCGTTTTGCTTATCGGCTGCATTGTTTACCTTTGCGCTGCCGTGAAATCAAACACTGCCGCACGCATGGATTCAATGCGGTACAGGATTTTGCTTGATCGAGAGTGCACGGGCAGCGAAATTGTTAAGGCTGCGGAAGAGCGCGATTATGATATCATTGTGCTGACAGGCGAACAGGCGGAAGAAGCAGGCGAGGCCATTGCGCCGTTTGTTACCGAGAACTGCCTTGTTGTGTTTGAAAACATGACGCTTGAACAGGTCCAAAAGGCAACCGGGCTTGCCGAGGGGTTTTCGGATGAGAAAAGCAGCAGTAACGCAAGCATCGGCCTGATGATGAAGGGCGGCGCGCTCCGGTTGTGCGGCTTTGAATCCAAAAAAGGAATTATTGACAGGCTGACAAACGAAAACGTTGCGGATGCGGCGGCTGATATGCTCAGCAACAATAAATAAGAACTCGATTATGACTTGAAGCTTATGCTTCCAAACTGAAAGTGAAACGCAGCACGGCGGGGTTTTCCCTGCCGTGCTTTTTGCTGCAAAGTTTTCCGCAAGTTATATTTATTTGAGGAAATTATGAACCGTACCGAAAAATGTTAATTTGCCGCCTTTTTTCAGAAAAAGAAACAATCGGATACTTTTCGAATGTTGTTGACAGCCTCTGAATATTGTGTTAAAATGTAAATAATTGGAGCGCAATTTAAATTATTATTTAAATCATACTCCAAGGAATAGTTTTTGCAAACAGACGATTCGGACTCGACTGCGGTCGCGGTATGAATGACGGAAACGGTGCAGCGTGTTCTCCGAAATCCGATGCTTGAGCTTGTGAACGATATCAGCGCTGTTCACTCGAATTGCGTGATATATAAAAACCATTCAGGAGGCATTATGAAAGGAACGAATTTCAGAAGAATACTCTGTATTCTCATTGCGGCGATGCTTTGCATCGGGCTTTTGCCCATCGGTGCTGCGGCGGACAGTTATGCGGCAGCAGCTGAACTTCGCAGTATGCAGAAGGTTCGTCGTGAAATTGACGGCGAGCTCTTTGAACTCGAAAGCGAACTTGACTCCGACCTGTCCGCTGTTGACACGGTTGACACCCTGTTCGAATATCTTGACGGAGATTCACGAATCAAGAGCATCAACCGGCAGAACGGAACAACTTTCGGCTACACTCTGAAATCCGGAATGACCGTTGTGTATGATTACAATATCGTTCACGGCATCAGAGAAGGTTCCGAACCTGTTAAAATCGAGCTTTCCCCTGCGGAAGAGGTTCGCGGTATTTTGGATGACGGTGCGGTTACGGCCTCAAACAGGAATGTTGCCGTTTATGCGCCCTATTTGGGAATTGATGAGGGTGTCGGCACTTACTATTCGGAAACCTTCGCTCCCGTGATCAGCAGCTACACGGGCGGAACTTTGACCGTGTACGGAGGCAACGAATGTGATGTTACCGATTTGACAGAGATGTATAAATACGGTGTGATCATGTTTGACTCGCACGGTTTGGAATATGACGGGTTGAGCTATATTGCGATTCACAATGAGAACGGTGTCACGGCAAGCGATTACAGCAACGGTTGGGTTGTGGAACTTGCCGGCGGCGGCATTGCCGTGAATTATCTCTATCTGAATCACTATGCAACCGCAACCATGCCGGGCAGCTATGTTCACCTTGCAACATGCAGCGGCGGCAAGGACGGCAATCTGCTGAACTATTTCACTTCACACGGTGCTTCCGTTGCTTTGGGTTATGATGAAACCGTGACCGTTGCATATGATGTTTACATCTTCCAAGATATTTTGAACTCCATGCGCGGATTGGGCGTGTCCGAATGCTACAATATCGGGCAGGCACTTGACTATGCGAAGAGCCGCCGCGGTGAATACGATCCTTATTATTATGAGGATGAGGGTATATACACCCATCCCGTACTTGCGGGCAACAGGAACTGGTACTTCCCTCCGCTTTACACGGTGAACTTCATTGTTGAGGGACAGACTGCGGCGTTTGAATCCTTTACGGTAACAAAGAACACGGTGTTGAATCTCAGCGACTTCCCGACGCCGCCGACGATTCCGGGGAAAAACTTTTCTCATTGGAGGGGCCCGAACGGAGAGACCGTTACCGGAAGCCTGACAATAACAGCCAACACAAATATAATTGCTTCGTACACCGTTCCGACCTGCACCGTGCAATGGGTGGACGGCGCGACGGAACAGGTGCTGAAAACTCTGAATATGCCCATCGGAGATACCGTTACAGTAGAGGCTTTTCCCGAGCCGCCGGAGCATGAGGGCAAAACGTTTGAATATTGGTCGGTTAACGGTTCCGAATTTTTCGGCAGCAGTTACTATCTTACGGGTGATACGACTTTCCGCGCAGAATACAGCAACGAAGTCTACACGGTAAGCTTTTATTCGGGACTCACCGGCGAACTCATCGGAACACGCACCGCAGAATACGGCACGGAAATTCCCTTGTCCGAATTTCCGGAAGCTCCCGATGCAGTCGGATACAATTTTGCCGAATGGCAGTATGCGGACGGAAGCGCCGTTTCGGGAAGCATCAATGTTACGGAAAATACAAGCTGCTATGCGGCTTATGAAGCGAAAATGTACACGGTCAAGTTCTGGGATAATCACACCGACGTCATTCTTCGTACCGATACTGTGCCTTACGGAACAGTGATCAAGGCGGAAGATTTCCCCGAACACATTGAACATGAAGGCTATGATTTTAAGGGATGGTACGGCTACGGCGAGTTCCTTGACGAAGTTACGGTCGTGTCAAACGTTATAATCTACGCCACCTATGAGCAGCACCCTTATACGGTCACGTTCGTTGACGGTTACAACGGTGAAACGCTGCAATCCGTAACCGTGCTCTATGACAACGGCCTTTACAGCGACGAATTCCCCGTTCCGCCCGTTCATGAGAATGCGGACTTTGTCGGCTGGTATGTTGAAGGGACCCTGTTTGAAGGCTCCTATCTCAGAGTGTTGGGGGACATGACGGTTACAGCGGTTTACAGCGGGTTCGAAACGCATACGATCACGCTTGTTGACAGCGATACCGGCGAAACATATGAGACTTACGAAGTTCGAGCCGGAACGGAAGTTGACCTCGCGGACCTGCCCATGCCGCCCTATCGTGAGGGAATGGTGTTTGTGGGCTGGCTTGTAAACGGCGAACTGATGGAGTCGGGAACCGTTATCGTAAACGAGGATATGGTCATTACGGCGGTATTGAGGAAAGAGACTTTTACCGTGAGATTTTATGACACCATGGCTGACAGCTTTTTTGTGACCATGGAGGATGTTGAGTACGGCACGGTGCTGAGAGTCAGCGATTTTCCCGCGCCGCCCGTTCACGAGGGAATGGAGTTCGCAGGCTGGGATTACAACGGACGCATAATAACCGAAGAAACCGTAACGATTACCCGGCCCATGGTTTTTGCGGCGGTTTACGCTCCGCGCACGTGCAATTTGACGGTGATTGACGATTATACGGGAGAAACGCTGCTTGATACCCCTGTCAGTGTCGGCTTCAGCTTGGAAGTCAGCGAAATACCCGTTCCGACCCATGAGGGCATGGTATTTGTGGGTTGGTTCATCAACGGAGAGCTTGTCACGGATGAGATAATCACCGTTGAGGAGGACACGGTTATTCACGCGGTTTTCGAACCCGAAGCCCCCGTTATCGGCGATATTAACGGCGACGGCACGATTGGAATTGACGACGCGCTTATGCTTATGCGCTATGCAATAGGAACGGAGGGCCTCACCGATGAACAGATTGCGCGTGCGGATATTAACGGCGACGGAGCGGTTGACGTTTTCGATGCTCTGCTGGCTCTGAGAGCGGCACTTAACGGTGAACAGCCGCCGTGCATAAAACCGCAGAACACGGAGGACAAGGCGGAGGCATAATAAATCCTAAGAAGAATAACGTTTTGCACTAAAGCGAACGGCGCGGCAGGAATAAAATTTCCCGCCGCGCTTTATGTTAACTCGTTCGTGGAGTCGTTTTATTAATGTTAAATCAAATATATTGGGTTTTGCAGTGCATATGCACTTGACTATTTGCGCTTAAAAATGTATTATACGACTGTAAAATGCGGCACACAATGTTTCTTTGTGTGCTTGGGTTATGTAAGGACACTTTATCATAATAATGAGAGGTCACAGTGATGGATAAAAAGACTCTTGTTATCGGCGTTATCGGCGCCGATGTTCACGCGGTCGGCAACAAGATCCTGTATCATGCATTCACCGATGCGGGTTTCAATGTTGTCAATCTCGGCGTTATGGTTTCTCAGGAAGAATTCATCAACGCCGCAATTGAAACGAACGCCGATGCAATCGTCATCTCCTCACTCTATGGTCAGGGTGAGCTGGATTGCCGCGGTATGCGTGAAAAATGCGATGAGGCAGGTTTGGAAAACATCCTGCTCTATGTGGGCGGCAATATCGTTATCGGCAAACAGCCGTTTGACGAGGTTGAAAAGCGTTTTAAAGAGATGGGCTTCGATCGCTCCTTCCCGCCGGGAACCCCGCCGGAAGTTGATATCGAGGCATTGAAACAGGACCTGCACGTTGAGGAATAACCTGCGGCTCTGATTGTTTACTGATTACGATTGCAAAGCGGGGAAAAAACATGAAACCTGTTCTTTTGATCGATTTCGGGAGCACATACACAAAGGTCACCGCGGCGGATGTTGATGAATGCAGGCTGCTGGGCACGGCAAACGCCTACACGACCGTTCAGTCGGACATTAACAACGGACTTTCCGACGCGCTTTCAAAGCTTGAAAAAGTGACCGGAAAACTTGATTTTTGCGAACGCTACGCCGCCAGCAGCGCGGCGGGCGGTCTTCGTATGCTTGCAAGCGGGCTCGTTCCGGAACTGACGGCGGAAGCCGCAAAGTGTGCAAGCCTCGGTGCGGGCGCAAAGGTGCTGAAGACCTACGCCTTCAAGCTCAATGAGGATGATGCGGACGAGATAAAGGCGATAAATCCGGATATTTTCCTGCTTGTCGGCGGCACGGACGGCGGCAATACCGACTGCATTCTGCATAATGCGCACGTGCTTGCGGATATAGGCGGAGATTTTCCCGTCATAATTGCGGGCAACCGAAATGCCGTGCGGCAGTGCGAGCGCATTCTCGAAGGGCGCGAAGTGCATATTTGCGAAAATGTTATGCCGAAATTCGGCACGCTTAACATTGAACCGACCCAGAAAGAGATTCGCGAAGTTTTCCTTAAAAGAATCGTGCAGGCAAAGGGACTTACCAAGGCGAGCGAACTTATTTCCGGCATTATGATGCCGACGCCTTCCGCAGTTATGGCGGCAATGAAGCTGCTTGCGGAGGGAACGGATAATTCCCGCGGGCTTGGGGAACTTGTTGCCGTTGATGTCGGCGGCGCAACAACGGATGTTTATTCCGTTGCAAACGGAATGCCGACCGACCCGCGAACCATGCTCAAGGGTTTGCCCGAGCCGTATATCAAGCGCACGGTTGAGGGCGATATCGGCATGAGATACAGCATTCGCGGAATTGTGGATGCGGCGGGAATAAAAACGATTGCAGAGCTTGCAGGCGTGAGCGAGGCGCGTGCGGAGGAAATCATCAGTATGTTTGCCGCAAACACAGATCTTTTGCCGACGGACGATGAAACCGAACGGTTGGACGAAGCTCTTGCATGCATGGCGGTGCGCACGGCGGTGACAAGACATGCGGGCCGCATCGAAGAAGCGTATTCAATGATGGGCACGACCTATGTTCAAACCGGCAAGGATCTGCGTAAAGTGCAGAAGCTCGTTGTCACGGGCGGTTCACTGATTCACACAACAAACACGGCAAAGATCGCGTCATTTGCGCTCTATGACCAAAAGGAGCCGACATCGCTGAGGCCGCTCAGGGCGGATGTGCTTGTCGACAGAAAATACATTATAGCCGCAATGGGTCTGCTTTCCGAAAAATATCCGGAACAGGCGTTGAGCATAATGAAACAAGAACTATGCAGAGCCTGACGAAAACAGGTTCGGTGACGAACCTGCCTTCAGGCGATTTCCCAATAAAAGAGGAGCATTTAAACAATGAACAACCCCAATATCAAAAACAAGCGCATTCCCGATGACGAATTCAACGCGATCCGTGCCGACGTGCTCAAGCAGTGGCCGACCGGCAGGGAAGTTGATCTTAAAGAAGCCATCGAATACCACAAGGCCATGCCCGCTCACAAAGTTTTTTCAAAAAAACTTGTTGAAGCAAAGGAAAAGGGTATCACTTTGATTCAGCCGCGCGCGGGCGTTGCGCTGATTCCCGAACACATCAAGCTGTTGACTTATCTTCAGGATAACGGCGAAGCCGATCTGCTTCCGACAACCATTGACAGCTACACCCGTCAGAACCGCTATGAAGAAGCCGAAAACGGCATAAAGGAGTCCCAGCGGCTCGGCCGTTCCCTGCTTAACGGCTTTCCCGCCGTCAATCACGGCGTCGCGGGCTGCCGTATGCTCATTGAAGCATTGAACACTCCCATTCAGGTGCGCCACGGCACACCCGATGCGCGCCTTTTGACCGAAATTGCCTATGCGGGCGGTTTCACAAGCTATGAAGGCGGCGGAATTTCATACAACCTGCCCTATGCAAAGAGCGTCCCGATGGAGGAGACGATCCGCGATTGGCAGTATGTTGACAGGCTTACTGGCATCTACGAAGAAGCGGGTGTTTCCATTAACCGTGAACCCTACGGTCCGCTTACGGGAACTCTTGTTCCGCCCTGCGTATCCCATGCGGTTGCGATTATTGAGGCTTTGCTTGCGGCAGAGCAGGGAGTTCGCAATATCACCGTCGGCTACGGCCAATGCGGCAACCTTGTTCAGGATGTTGCGGCGATCCGCACCCTTGAAGATCTGACAAACGAATACATGAATAAATACGGCTATGATGATGTTATCATAACCACGGTTTTCCATCAGTGGATGGGCGGTTTCCCGCAGGACGAAGCGAAGGCATTCGGCGTCATTTCCTGGGGCAGTGCAACCGCTGCACTCTCAAAGGCAACAAAGGTCATCGTCAAAACTCCGCATGAAGCGGCGGGTGTTCCCACAATGGAAGCAAACGCACAGGGTCTGCGCTGCACAAAGCAGGTCATCAGCATGCTTTCCGACCAGGTTTGCACCGCAGCCAACCTTGAGGAAGAAAAAGATATTATCCGCAGAGAGACGCGCTGCATTGTCGATAAGTGCTTCGAACTGGGCGAAGGCGACATCGCGATAGGTTCCGTTCGCGCTGTGCTTGCGGGCGTTCTTGATATTCCGTTTGCGCCTTCCCGCTACAATGCGGGCAAAATGCTTCCCGCACGCGATAACGACGGCGCGATCCGCATTCTCGACATGGGTGCGCTGCCCTTCACCGATGATATCAAGGCGTTCCACCGCGCAAAGATCGAAGAGCGCGCAAAGGCCGAAAAGCGCAATGCAACCTTCCAAATGGTCATTGACGATGTTTACGCGATCAGCAAGGGCCGTCTTGTCGGAAGGCCGCAGGCTCTCCGCAGATAAACGAACGCAAATCGGCTTCGGCTGAAAATGCACGGCGGTGCGGAATGCTTTCGTGCCGCCCGAATACTTAAATTTCTTTTTTGAAATAAAATTTTGAAGAACTGAAAGGATACTTTTATGAAAATTATCGATGTTATCTGCTCCGCAGGCAGAACAGGCTTCTATTTTGACGATCAGCGCGCCATTAAAGCGGGCGCAAAAAGCGACGGTGCCGCATACGTCGGCGAACCCAAAACCCCCGGCTTTACCTCCGTTCGTCAGCCCGGTGAGTCCATCTCCGTGATGCTCGTTCTTGAGGACGGCCAGATTGCATACGGCGACTGCGCTGCCGTTCAGTACAGCGGCTGCGGCGGACGCGATCCCCTCTTCCTTGCAAAGGACTTCATTCCCGTTATCGAAAACTATATCAAGCCCGAACTCGTCGGCAAAGAGGCGGACAATTTCCGCGCACTTTCCGAAATGGTCGAATCTATCCATGTTGACGGCAAACGTCTGCACACCGCAATTCGCTACGGCATGACTCAGGCGATTCTTGACGCTGTTGCAAGGTCCACCGGCAGAATGATGTGCGAAGTTGTTGCGGACGAATACGGCTGCACCATTTCCGACAAGCCCATTGATATTTTCACCCAGTCCGGTGACGATCGCTACACCAATGCGGATAAAATGATTATCAAGGGCGCACAGATTCTGCCCCATGCGCTTATCAACAACGTTAAGACCAAGCTCGGCGAACACGGCGAACTGCTCGAACAGTATGTTGCATGGCTGCGTGACCGCGTACTTCAGCTCCGCACGGATGAAAATTACAACCCGATTTTCCACATTGACGTATACGGCACAATCGGTGCTGCATTCGGCAACGATAACTACAAGGCAATGGCCGATTACATGGCGCGCCTTGAAGAAGCCGCAAAGCCCTTCCACCTCCGCATTGAAGGCCCCATGGATGTTGAAGACCGCGAAAAGCAGATGCGCGCGCTTGCAGCAATCACCAAGGAACTTGACGACCGCGGAATCAACGTTGAGATCGTTGCGGACGAATGGTGCAACACTCTTGAGGACATCAAGTACTTTGCCGACAACAAAGCGGGTCACATGGTTCAGATAAAAACTCCCGATCTCGGCGGCATCAACAACACGATCGAGGCTGTTCTTTACTGCAAAGAAAAGGGCATCGGCGCATACCAGGGCGGCACCTGCAACGAAACCGACCGTTCCGCACAGGTTTGCACCCAGTGCGCAATGGCAACCCAGCCCGTTCAGATCCTTGCAAAACCCGGCATGGGCGTTGACGAGGGCTATATGATCGTTTATAACGAAATGCAGAGAATTCTTGCGGTTCGCAGGGCAAAACAGGCAAAATAAGCCTTAGCGGCAAAATCCGAAAAAAACCATAAAAAGCGGCTCGCCCCGACACATTGCGAAATGCAAACGGGATGAGCCGCTTTGATTATTTCGATTCTTTATGAATGCAAAGGAACCGTTGTTTTGCATTCATAAAGAAGTGCTTCAAAAAATCGCCGCAGACATGACTCTGCCTGCGGCGATTCGGACACTTTGGTTTCACATTAGACGCAAACAGACTGCCGCACTATAGATAAAGTGCAATTGCGTGCGAACGACAATAAACAATAGATTGCCGCAAAAGTATGAAAAGTCATATTCTTAATCCCAATTCTCCTCGGAGGGATCCAACGGAGAGAGGCTGCTTTCAGGAAAAATCGTCAGCTTCTCGACCAAACGGACTTTGTTCGATTGAAGCAGTGCCTGAGCCTGCGCACCGGTCAGCGTCAGTTTAACTCCGTATATGCGATACCTGCCTTGCTCCATTGCTTGTTTCAGCATGACAAAGTTATCATGGAATTCCTGCAAGTCAGCCAAGTCTTCTGCCAGCTGGAAGTCTGTGTCATCGCTGCTGTAGGAGCTTCCGGGGACTTTAATATCGGATGTGTCTATATCCTTGCCGAATGTGTCAACAGGGGGCTGCGTAACAAAAGGCTCGACAGTCTCATCATACATATAAGACTCCCGGATTTCCGCAGCCTGCTGATCATAACTGTCCAACTCGGAACAGATGCTGTCGTAAGTGTCCGCATAACACTCGGCGGCAAGCTGCGCCGCCGTTTTGCCTTCACAGTCGAGATAACCGCCGTACATCGGGTCGTCAACACCTTCGGTTATACAGTCGTATACCTGGGTGAAGCCGCCGCAGTCGGCAAAGAGCTGCGTAAACTCCTCCGTTGTAACACTGTCGAGCGAGACAAGAACGGTATAGGTCTTGTTCGGGTTTTTGCTGAATTCATTGTAACGTGACTGCGCATATTCAATGCGCTCCTGCGTGTTGTGAATCATTTGCTCTTCCGGGTCTATGCGCTTTTTAAAGGCCTTGTAAAAGAAGAACGCGCCGACTGCCAATGCCGCCGTAAGCACAACGGCAAGGGCTGAAATGAGGAATTTGCGTTTTGATTTCATAAGATTTAACCTCCTGTCATGAAATCGTCGAGCGGGGGAAAAACAATGCCGTGAGCGGACAACCGAAAGATTGTTCGGCGGTAAACACGAAATTACGCGGAGAAAATCAAATGCGCTGTCCTTGCTCCTTCCCAGTATAACACATATATCCGATATTTGACAACAAAAAGCAAGGCATTAATAAAATATATTTATCGCACAACAGAGATATTTCAACGGATATTAAAACGCCAAAAAGAAAAATCACCGCAAACATGATTCTGCCTGCGGTGAAAATATCAAAAGCAAAAAAGCGGAACAATCATTTTCAGCGGGCAAACTGACTCTCGTAAAGTTTTTTATAAAAACCGTCGGCGCGGAGCAATTCATCATGAGTTCCGCTTTCAACTATGCGCCCGCTGCGCATAACAAGGATAATATCCGCCTCGCGAACGGTTGAAAGCCTGTGCGCAACGATAAAGCTTGTTCGGCCGTGCATAAGCTTTGCAAAAGCATCCTGAACGAGAAGCTCCGTGCGCGTATCAATGGAAGAGGTAGCCTCGTCAAGAATCAGCATCGGGGGATTCAAAAGCATAACGCGCGCAATGCAGAGGAGCTGCTTTTGCCCTTGGGAAAGGCTGCCGCCCGCTTCGTCAAGTACGGTGTCGTAACCTTTCGGAAGACGCATTATGAACCCGTGCGCGTGACAGGCCTTTGCGGCGGCGATGATTTCGTTTTCCGCTGCCTGCGGCCTGCCCATTGCAATGTTTTGCCGAACGGTTCCCGCCTGAAGCCATGTTTCCTGAAGAACCATGCCGAATTTTTTGCGCAGCTCATGGCGGGGCATGGAACGGGTTTCCACTCCGTCAATAAGAATTTCACCTGAGTTAACGTCATAGAAACGCATGAGCAGGTTAATAAGCGTCGTTTTGCCGCAGCCCGTCGGGCCGACGATTGCAACGCGCATTCCGCTTTTTACCTCAAGCGAAAAATCGCGGATCAGCTCCGTGTCGGGCGTGTAGGAAAAACAAACATTGCGGAAGCTGATATTGCCGGTGCTTTCAGCCTTTTCATTGCGTTGAGCAGGGTTCGGCGCAGCGGCGGCATCGACTTCCGCAGGGGTGTTGATAAGCTCAAACAGCCGCGCCGCGCAGGCAAACGCGCCCTGCAATTCCGTAATGACTCCGGAAATTTCGTTGAACGGCTTTGTGTATTGGTTGGCATAGCTCAAAAAAGCGGAAAGTCCGCCGACGGTCAGCCCGCCAGCAAGCACGGAGAATGCGCCGGAAACGGCAACACCTGCATAGATAACGGCATTCACAAAGCGCGTACACGGATTTGTGAGAGAGGAAAAGAATACGGCGCGGAGGGAAAACTTTTGCAGTTTCTCGTTAACTGCATTAAAGCGTTCTTCTGCGCGGGCTTCGTATGAAAATGCACGGATGAGCTTTTGTTCGCCGATGAATTCATCGATCAGCGCAGTTTGCTCCCCGCGGGTCTCGCTTTGTTTGCGGAACATGGAGTAGGTTCGCTTGGAAATAAAGCTTGCGACCGCAAGCGAAAGCGGCGTCACGGCAACAACAACGAGGGTTATCAGCGGGTTGACGGTGAGCATGAACACGAGTGTGCCGATAATGGTCATAATCCCCGTGAACAATTGGGAAAAGCCCATCAAAAGCCCGTCCGCAAGCTGATCGGCATCGCTGAGCATACGGCTCACGGTTTCGCCCGCCGGGTGCGAATCGAAATAGGCGAGGGGCAGTTTTTGAATGCGGCGGAATGCTTCTGCACGGATATTGCGAACGCAGCCGTAGGTTATGCTGTTGTTGCAAAGGCTCACAAGCCATTGAGAAAGTGCAGCTCCCGCCGCAGCTGCACCGAGTTTCAGCAAAAACGGTGAGAGCTCGGCAAAGTCAACCCTTCCCGCGCCGATGATGCAGTCAATAATTTTTCCGGCGAGAACGGGGATCAGAAGCGTTAAAAACACATACATGAGCGATAGCCCGAGTGAAAGCGCGAATTTAAAACGATAAGGTTTCAGCCGGCACAAAAGCTCCGCAGCGGTGCCGCGTCCCGCTGAATCGAGTGTAAAACGTAATTCCTCTGAGTGCGCAGATTTTCCTTTTTTGTTTAAACCGTTTTTGCTCATTTTGCCGCATCTCCTTCGGGTGTGTTGTTCGGAATGCTAAGCTTTGCCGCTTCGTCCGGGAACTGAGAGACATAAATCTCGCGATAAACAGCGCAATTGCGCAAAAGCTCTTCATGCGTGCCCTGTCCGACGGCGCGCCCTTCATCCAGAACGATTATGAAATCCGCAAACATTACCGAGGCTGCGCGTTGGGACACTATGAAGGTCGTCGGCGCGGGGGAAAGCTTTCGAATTGCGGCGCGGAGTTTTGCATCCGTCGCAAAGTCCAGAGCGGATGCACTGTCGTCAAGAATTAAGATTCTTCCGCCGTGAACAAGGGCGCGCGCAATGGACAGCCTTTGTTTTTGCCCGCCGGAAAAATTGCTGCCGCCGCGTAAAACGGGTTTCAAGTGCCGAAAAAAGCTCCGCTTCGGAGGCATTCGGGTTGCCCATTAAAAGGTTGCTGCGAATCGTGCCCTCGAAAAGCACTGCTTTTTGAGGAACAACGGAAACTGCGGAGAGCAGTGCGGCGCGGTCGTATTCATCCGCATTCACGCCGTCAATAAGCACCTGCCCCTTTGTTGCGCTGTAAAAATTCGGAACAAGGTTCACAAGCGTGCTTTTTCCGCTGCCGGTGCCGCCGATAATGCCCACGGTCTGCCCGGGTTTTGCAAAAAAGCTTATGTCGAACAGAGCTTCCGCTCCGGCGTTTTTGTATTCGAACGATACGTTTTTAAATTCCACACTTCCGCAGGGCGAACCGTTCGCAGGCAGTTTATTGCCGCCGTTCGCGCCGCTGTCAAGCTGCATGACTGCCGCAACCCTGTCCGCACAGGCGAGGGATTTTGTGATGGTTATGAACAAATTGGCCATTTTTATCAGTTCAACAAGAATCTGCGCCATAAGATTATACAGCGCAACGACCTGCCCCTGAGTCAGAGAGCCGGAATTAACTCGAATTGCACCGCTTTGCAAAAGAATTATAACAGCGGCGTTGATAATTATCATTGTGAGCGGGTTCATCAGCGCGGAGAGTTTGCCCGCATTGATTTGAAGGCCGAGAAGCTTTCCGCTTCGACTGTCAAACGTCCGAAGCTGCTCTTCCTCACGGCAAAAGGCACGCAGAACACGAACGCCCACAAGGTTTTCGCGCACGGTGCCGGTCACGCTGTCCAACTCCGCCTGAACTTTTCGGTATTTCGGGATTGATGCCAGCATGATCGAAAAAACAACGGCGCAAAGCAGCACTATAACGCCCGCAAAAATGAGTGCGCAGCGTGTGTCGATTGTGAACGCCATTATCATTGCACCGAAAACAACAAACGGGGAGCGCAGAAGCAGGCGCAGAGAAAGGTTGACGCCCGTTTGAATCTGGTTGATATCGCTTGTCATGCGCGTTATCAGCCCGGAAACGCCGAGAGTATCAAGCACAGTGTAGGAAAAACTTTGGATTTTTTTCAGCAGAGCGGCGCGAAGGTCGGTGCAGAAGCCGATTGCAGCCTTTGCCGCGAAAAATTGTGCCGTTACGGAACAGAGCAGGCCGACAGCCGCAAGTGCCAGAAGCAAAAGCCCCATATTAATAATGAAGCTTTTGCTTTTGCCGTCAATGCCGTTGTCAATAATTGCAGCAACGATGAGCGGCACAAAAAGCTCAAATGTTGCTTCCAAAAGTTTGAAAAGCGGAGCCAGAATGCATTCCTTTCGGAACTTTTTCATGTATATCAAAAGTTTCTTCATTTTCACTTCCACCTTTGCATTCAGCTTTTGCGGGAGGCGGTGCATCCCGACGGCACAATGCGGCTGCATCCGTCTGCGCGGCGGAATTGTGCCTTATTTGAAACATTATACAGCAAAATCAAGGCTGTTTCCATATAGAATGAGGCAATGCCGCAAGATAAATTCAATTCGTGCGGAAATAGACAAAATTAAGCCTTGCGAATGCTGTAAATAACCAATATAATATTAGCAGAGACGGAGAAGAGCGGCTCTTGCACCGAAACGGGCTTTCCCGCAGGAATAACGGAAACGGAAAGGATGAACTGAATGGTAAAGGAACACAAAAAACACGGACGGCGGGTGCTGTGCATTTTCACGGCGGCGGTGATTGCGGCGGTTTCAATGCTTTGCTTTGCGGGCTGCGACTCAAAATCAACCGAGGAAAAGACGGTTTCGGGAATTATCACCGTTATTGCCGACGGAAAGTACACTTTGCAGCCGGGGACGATCGAAAGCACCGAAAATCAATTTCCCGGCGGAATGAATGACGGATCCCGCCGTGACGGTTCGGCTCCGGCCGCACCGAACAACAACAGTAAAATTTCGGATAATGACGGCGCCGAACCGGCCGACAGCAGTGCGAAAGATACAAATACAAACGATAGGAACGATACAGGCAAACAGAGTGAAGGCAATCCCCCCGAAGGCAATCCTCCGGAAGGGAATCCCGGTTCGGGCATGAACCCGGGCGGCAGCAAAATAAGTTTCACCGAAAACGGTGAAGCGGCGATTGAATTCACCGTTGCAGAGGGTGCATATATTGCGAGCGGCACGGGATTCGTTTCGGCGGACAAACTTGCGGTCGGCAGCATTGTGACAGTTCGATTGAACGAAAAAAACGAGGCGCAGGCGATGATAATTTGCAGCGCCGAGGCGGGCGGTGCGGATGCAGCGATTCCGAACGATCCGAACGGACAAAAAAATACAGCGGCTCCGAACACACCGACGGTGAGCAATGAGCCGACGGTGAGCGATGAGCCGACGGTGAGTGATGAGCCGACGGTGAGCGATGAGCCGAGTTCCGAGCCGAACACAACGAACACCGGCTCAGTCAGAGAGAAAAACTGATTTTAAAATATATTTCTTCATGCCTCCTACACCATAGACTAAAGAGCCTGCCGAAAAAGCAGGCTCTTTTCCGAATCCCGTGCGGTCTAAAGCTTTTGATTACAGCTCATTAAGCATTGCGCAAACAAAATCCTTTGCAATTTCGGAAGCACGGGAACAGTTTTCTTCAAATGTGCCGACTCCGCTGTGTTTTGCGGTGTCCGTGATGCAGCGCACCGCGATGAAGCGAACGCCGTTTAAATAGCAGACATGAGCGATCGCAGCGGATTCCATATCAACCGCAAGCGGTGCAAGGCGGGAATTAATATCCGCACGTCCCTCGTCGGCAATGAACGCTTCACCTGTTGCGGTACGCCCGAAAAATATCCGCTGTCCGCGCTCGGCAAGGAGTTTTGCTGCGGCTTTCGCTGCCGAAACAAGCTCCGAAGAGGCGGGGAAGAACTGTGTTTTCATAAACGGGTGATAATCGGTCAAAATTCGTTCGTGAACATCATGATAGCAGGCTTCGGCTGCAACAACGGTGTCGAACAGTTGAAGCTCTTCCGCCATTCCGCCGGAGGCTCCCGCGCTGATGACGGTGTCCGCACCGCAACAGTCTATCATAATTTGTGCGGCTGCGGCGGCATTAACTTTGCAAACGCCGCAATAAACCGCCGCGACTTCAAACCCGTTCAGCCTGCCCTCGTGAATGCGCAGCATTGCCCGTTCGGAAATTGTCGGGTTTTCAATCAACGGAAGAAACGGAGCAAGCTCACGCTCGCTCGCACAGATAATTGCAATCTTTTTGAATTCGGATTTCATGATCATAACCTCATTTTATAAAATACTTTAAATTAAATATTACACGCAAAGATATATTTTGCAGACTAAGCCGTAATACGCGCCGCAAAACGCAAAATCATGCTGCGGGGCTCGTCAATCAGCCACGCGGGCAAATCTTCAACATAGACCGTGCGTTCAACGGAAAGACCCTTTGCTTCTGCAAGCTCAACAAAGCGTTTTACCCACGGCGAGATATAAAAAATCTGCTCATTGTCCGCCTCGTGCAGGAACATGCAGGCATATTGCCCGGCGGGAAGGAACTCATTGGCGGTTTCCGAACGGCAATGCTTAAAAAAACGGCGCGGATGCAGGGCTTCGGCATCCTCTTCAACCCCGAGATAATGACCGAGGGAGAAGTAACTTATGCCGAGGGAATGATTGCTGCCGACATTATCGGCGTTTATTGCGGAGATTGGCAGTGCGGGCGCATTTTCCGTAAAAATCTCGCCGGGCGCGTGTTCAAGATAACTTTTGCGCAGGGCAACTCTCCGCTCAATATAGCAAAGTCCCGCCTGCATATCCGCCATTTGCTGCATGACGCGCTGACGGCAGTCGTTTACAATGTCGATATTATGTCCGCTTTC
>OQVP01000326.1_pt1 | contig 18209 bp, 20 predicted proteins | sample 1691541 | NCBI WGS metagenome assembly OQVP01 (sample SAMN03418258, study PRJEB22391) | human gut metagenome | biome: human-gut; feature: organic feature; material: feces | host: Homo sapiens | place: Tanzania | collected 2013-01 | reverse complement strand
AGCACTGGCATCGCTAAAAGGCTGTTTTTTATGTTTTTTGTTTCTGTGCCCCCAGCATTTATCCACTGACCGACAAAAACTTCGTTTTTCTTCAACGAAAAATGTTATTCTCTACGAAAAGGCGCAGAAAATCAGAAAAATAATGCATTTTTGAAATGAAAATCGAAGAAGCCCCTCGCATCCTAATCCTCACCTCACATAGGGATATGGGATTAGGGGGGGGTGAGGTAGCAGATGGTGAGGATGATGGTTACGGTGGCGGCGTAGGCGGCGCACCATAGGATGAAGGAGCGGCAATGTAATCAACATTTCCGCAAACAACAAGTATGAAAGTGTTCATTCCCCGCTGTTCATTTTCCATTATACAGTAAAAAAGGCGGCACTGCAAGCAAAGACCTGCCTTTTATGTGTGTTTCGTTTCTTATCCGCTTAACAATTCTTGAAGAAAAGCATGTTTTGTCCGCATGTAATTGCGCGAACCACCCTGATTTTTTCTGACCGCTTAGTATTCGCGGCAAATAATCAAAGCATCAGCATACCCTCAGGGTCATAACCCGACTTTGTTCCGAAATGCTCAATCTTGTTTTCATATTTGTTACCCAGATAATAGAAACGAAGACTGTCACGTTCAGCATCCATGATGCTGCAAAGCTCAGCTTTTAACCTGCGGCACTGCGCCGGATCGAGTATGCACTCGAATACCGAATTCTGCACACGCTGTCCATAGTTTACACACTGCTTTGCGATGCGGCGTAATCGTCTTTTTCCGTCCGCATCCTCTGTGTTAACATCATAGGTTATAAGCACAAACATAACAAAACCTTCCTTTCTGCCTCAACACGGTTATTTCCAAAGGAACGGAGGATAAGCATCCAAATCCCCGCGAAGGTATCTTGCCAGTAACAGGGCCTGAACATACGGAATCATCCCCCATTGCAGCTTTTCGCCGAGATACGGATGCTTCAATTCATCCTTTTTGCGTTCCTGCCATGCTCGATAGAAACGCCGCCGTGAATCATCCTTAAGCAGTACAGCCCCGCTTTCACGAAAATCGAAATCGTTTCTGTCAAACATTCTGTTATTGATGCACGTAAGGACAAATCTGTCTGCCATACACGGACGCAGTTCTTCCATGAGGTCAAGTGCCAGTGAAGTTCTGCCCGGCCTGTCACGATGCAGAAATCCGACATACGAATCCAATCCAACGCTTTCAAGCGCAGATGCACAATCAAGGGCAAGCGTTGAATACGCAAGCGACAGCAGCGCATTCACAGCATCAAGCGGAGGCCGCCTCGAACGCACCGTAAACCGAAAAAGTTCCTTGCTGTTGAGAATTAATTCGTTGAATATGCTGAAATACGCATTCGCTGCAACACCTTCAAGTCCACGGAGTCCGTCAAGACGTGTTTCTTTTTGAACAAGCGGCAACAGTCCCGCCGTCAGCTGTGAAACGGAAGCCAAAGCTTCACAATCCACACGCAGAGCGTGATCTCGCCGTGTCCTCTCAATGCTCTGCTTAGAATTGTAAAGTTTGCCGAATATCATATTTTTTGCAATCAGGCATGAATTCTCCTCATCATCTGCAACTCGATATTGCTTTCGCCGAAGCAAAACATTACCGTTTGCTTCGCCCGTTACCCGTGCAAGAAATCGCCCCCGCGGGCTGCAGAAAGTGAATGCAACTCCCATATCGGCGCATTTACCAAGCAATGCAGGAGATGCGCCCATATATGAAAAGTCAATTATGCTTTGCAATGTGTGCAGCGGATAACGTGCCGTGATCCTTTCGCCGCACTTTGCAACAACATTCTCTCCATCCAACGTCAAATATACGTCTTCCGACATAATATATAGTGTATTCAGCAACCGCTTCATTACGATTCCTCCAGTGCCTTATTAATGTACGTTGCAACGGTCGTTGTTTTCATCAGTTTCGGAAGACAAATTTCCTTCATTGAACATGACGCGCATGCCTTGGTAGGTTTCACTTTCGGGGTATATCGTTTTCTATACAGATCATGCATCTTGGAAAGCACATCACATACTTCGTCCCTCAATGCTCTGTCAAATTCAACTTCCACCCTGCGCCGTGTTTCGCCATAAAACAATGCTCCTCGCGGAATATCACACGCAAGCATCTCTTCAAGGCACATCGCCTGACCGCAAAGCTGCAATGTATCACCGGTTCGCTCGTTGTACATTCCGCGCTTGTATTCAACGGGATAGGGCTGCCAAAGACCATCACGATCCTTCAGCTCTATCCCGTCCGCCGAACGGCGAAATTCCAGTACATCACACTGTCCCGAAACCCCGAGGGTGGATGAAAAAAAATTCATCCCCCTCGTAATGAAAAGATCGCCTCTGCTTTCCTTCAACCCGGTATCATGCGCCCTTTCATGCATCAGTGTGCCGTCCACCGTGCGGTAGTTGTCCGCCCATTGCTGCTCAATGTGGATAAGAGCCCACTGCCTGCGGCAGAATTTGAAATGCTGTATTCCGGAAAGCTGAAGATAGTCTTCTTCGGAATACGTCATACCATTCGAATGCAGCTGACTCCTTCGGGCAAATTATCCGTATCAACGACAATATCATAATCATCGTAACAACGGGCAACTGCACAATCCGCTTTTCTTGCCGCTGTAACGCGCTCAAAGAGTTTATGTGCCGGAGCATTCCCGAGCTCTGACTCGTGTTTGAACACGACAAGCTCACGAACAGCCATCTTGCCGCGTGCAGCCGAGTGATCGTTTTCAAACATGTTTATTATCGCCTTCCAAAGCAGTTCAAGATCCGCCTCCGAAAAGCCCGTCGTTTTGCGCGCGAGGTTGGCCGAAACATAGCCTTCGCAGCGATAGAGACCGTAAGGAACAATGTATTTGCGTCCCATTTCCGTACCTTTTTTCTCTGCGTCAGCCTCGGTCGTTATTGCAACACGGGTTATCGTAATCTCCTGAGAAATAATGGGATCAATGCTCCTTGAAAAACCGAGCTGTACCGGTCCTCTTACCTGGCCGCAGTTCAGAGCACCTTTGACGAATGTTGTCATAACGGCGCCGAAGGTGCGAATATCAAAGAAGTTTCCGCACATATAATCCCTGATTTTTGCATCAAGGTCTGGATCTGCTTTCTTTGCCTCTTTCAATTTCTTTTCATCCGTGCTGACATTATACTTTTCGCAAGCCTCCCTATCGCTTGCATTAAGAGGAACTCCCTCTTTAATGTAAATGCGATAACCGGGTTCTCCCTCCTTTGCCGTTTCAACATAGTTGCGAATCTTCCGCTTAAGGCAGACATCGGTTACAATTCCGTAACCGGTTTCGGGATCAACCCTTGGCATATTGCCCGCATCGGGATCCCCGTTGGGGTTGCCGTTTTCAACGTCGTAAAGCACAACAAAGTCATAGCGGTTTTTAATGGGTTCCATAATTATTTATCCTCCTTTTTTGTATAACGAGCCTGTGTTTGGTGGTAGTAGCCAAGGTCGAACGATCCTTGCTCCGGCAGCGACATATGCGCCGGATACTGTTCTCCGAGAACGCTCTTCAGCGTCATAACCTTTTTGTCAAGATATACACGCTGTGCATCCGAAAGCTTGCGCAGGTGTTTTTGCGCAAGATTGCTGAGTATCGGGAACACCGTTGCAGGCATTGCGGCAGCAGAGCCAAAATACCTGTCCTTAATTGTTGTGTTTATACCCGGATTTGCTGCCTGCTGAATCTCTTCGTACACGGAGAACAGCCTTCCGAGGGTATAGGGGATGTTTTTACTGTTTTCATTTAAACTCACTGTCAGTACCTCCTTTGGGCATTTTTCATTTGGGTTTCTCAGATAATAAGCTTTGATTATCGCCGCCCGTTCACGGGTTATGCTGCGTTCTGCTTTGATTCGCAGAAAGGTACACTCCAGAAGGGACGCCGGATATCTGCCGCCGGAAAACACAGCACGGGCAACTGCACCTGCCATTGCTGCATTCGGCGTTTTATCCTTCGCATTCGGATTAACCGTTGCGCTGAGCAGCTTCCACAACGGGAGGATCGGGAACTTATCATATGAGGGACGCACGATTTCCAGTCTTTCATGATGCTTGTAGATATTCCCCGCAATTTTCCCGAAGCTGTCGCAGTAAAAGAATCTGACTGCGAGACGGGCTGCGTTCGGAGACAGGCCGAGAATGTAGAATTTTCTGTCCGGATCAAGATCCATCTCCTTGCACGGAAGTCCGTCTGCAAGAAGCTTCAAGCTTGTCCGCAGCGCTGAAAGCCTCTGTTCATCCGACTTGTCGACATTATCACCGAAAAAAACTTCAGCTGCAAAATCCTCGTACTGTTTATCCGCATTTTCTGCCCAACAGACAACGGAAGCATCACCGATCCTGTGGACATTTTTCCTGTCCTTCAGCAAATGCTTCAACGCGGTCGTATATGCAAAGGCTGCATATTTTCCGACCGGCGCATTTTGGTTCTGTTCCTTGTTATAAGAACAGAATGCCGATGCATTGAATGACACGAGTGCCGCACCGCTCGACTGCGCGCCCTGCACACCCTTGATCGTAGGGTGTGTGTTTTGAATTTCATCAAGCGCTCCCGTTACCAGGCACTGCCCAATGTTATCTTTTTGCTTTGCATTCGCCTTCTGCCAGACAGATGCAAGCTGTGGATCATCGTGAACATAGCCTCCGTTAAAGCGAAAAACCATATTTGCACCCGAAAGAATTTCTTTCGCATATTGTGCAACAAGATTGTTTTCCTCCGCCTTTTGCGGTTCCCACTTGTCTAAGAAGTTCAGCACCGCCTTTGCAGCGGGATATTCCATGCCGTCCAGCATTGAATGATGCAATTCGCGGCAAGCCTCGAAACATTTAATGTCCTTATTTCTTTGCTTTTCTCTTTCTGCATCATCCTCCCCTTTCTTCAGGCTCACACCCAAAATATAGGAGGAGTTATCCCAAAGGAAATTCGCCGCCGCGCCTGACGTTCTTTTCACAGCCGCCGGAACGGTCATCTCCTGCGGTTCTTCCTTCTTTTTTTCCTTCGGCATATCACCCGGTTTGAAAAGAGGAGTGATTCGCAGCAAATCCCCGTTCTCATCTATTCCAAGTGCAAAGCTGATTTTTTCTCGGCTCCAGCCTTCTTTGGGTACTTCGCCTTTTGGGGCAAGTGCCTCATAAAGGCTCGTCAATGCCTGCAATATCATCCTGTCACCTCCGCCGAATCCATTGCCGGCACGGTCAATACGCCGTCAATAAGCTTTGCGCGAAAGAACACGGGCTTGATGTTTTCCTTATCCGAATAATCCAAATCCAAAAGCATCCAGCCAAGATCCCGTTCTCCCGCAAGTTCCGGCGGACAGGGCGGCATCTCAACGCATTTTACTACCTTTGCAGGAAATTCGCGGGTTCCGAGGCAGGGCTGATGATAGCATTGACCCTTTTCAACCCTTCTTCTCAGCATGTCGCAGAATTTTCCCGGGTTGTCGCTCGGCGCAGCTTTCTCCGTCATTTCAAAATGCGCCTCAATTACATAATGCACATCCTTCAACACCATCGCAGCGCGCTGTTGAATGGACTCCGATGCTGCAATATACAGATCGCCGCTTCGGCTATTCATCTCCGCTTTGACGCTTCGCGCACTGATTACGTCCTTTACTTCATTTCGTCGAATGTTTGTGAACCGGATCGGTGCGCACACATGGATCCTGTCAATTACATAACGCATTCCCGGATGCCACATAACTGCTTCCAGTATGCCGCGTGCCGCAGACGGTGTTATTACATCGTAACTCACGCGTTCAACCTTCATCTCCGGTCTTGAAAAGCAGGCATAATCCCCGCTTACCTCAATACATATTGGCATATACTGTCTCTCCTTTCTTTTCTTTTTTGTTCCTTTTTGCAGTCAATTTTTCCTTATTCCTCCTATGCTGTATTATGTTTTTATCGTTTACGGTCAAGCCCCGTTTGGTCAAATTCGGTATTCATATAACCTGCAAAGCCTTTCCGTTCACTTACCGATTAATAAAGCATTCATTATCAGTTAAACAGCGCACTTCCATCCCTCACATCTGTTGCAAGTCCCTTTTCATCCGAATAAAGACTCAAATCCGTCAGAATTGCTGCATCATCTCCGAAGGATTCCGCCGCCCCGGCATTGATAAGAGCATTGAAATGATTTTCGTATATCGATACGGAATACATTCCTGCCCTGCGATACAGTCCGCGCGAACGTTCCCCTTCCCGCAGTCTTGAAACAAGTTCTTTGCCCTCGCCTATCGGAATATAAACCGCGAAAGTGTTTTGGTCTATCAGCTTGAATTCTTTTGCAATCCATTCAAAAGGCAATCCACAGCCCGATATTCCTTTTTCGCTCGCTGTTATGACGCCCGACTTGTCATCATTCCGCAAAAAATCCCTGTACGCCTTAAAATAACGCTCTATAGTTGACGTTGTGTTCGGCTGCGTCCAGTCCCGCACCGTCTCCTCCGCAGCATCACGGTTAACCGCAATCAGCTTGTTCACCTTGTTTTCGGATTCAAAAACGGTAACAATGCTGTTTTCCGCACTCCGTTTACCCTCGCGGTTGCAGCGCCCTGCCGCCTGCAGTATTGAATCCAGCCCGGCCATCTCTCTGAACACACGAGGAAAATCAACATCAACACCGGCCTCTATAAGCGAGGTTGAAACGACTCTGCATGTTTTGCCGGATTTTAGTCTTTCGCGAATTTCGTCGAGCTTCTGTTTACGGTGAACCGGACACATAAGCGTGGACAGATGAAAACGCCCCTCCGACGGCAATGCCTCATAAACCTCTTGAGCAAATTTTCGCGTGTTGACGATGCAAAGCACCTGCTGCTGACTTTCAAGCCTTGAAACCAGTTCATCCGTTGTCAGCCTTCCTTCCTTTTCAAAGCTTGTCCTGCGAAACTTTTCGAACATGCCGTCAACATCGGGACATAATTCAACAACGCTTTCTTTTTTACTGTATTCAAGCAGCATTTCGTCAATAGCCGGCTGAGTTGCGGTACACAGAACGGCGGTTGCATTGTATGCGCGCACAAGCTCCGCAATCGCCGCAACGCAGGGACGCAGATTGTTTGACGGTATCATTTGCGCCTCGTCAAAAATAATAACGCTGTTTGCAATATTGTGAAGCTTTCTGCATTTTGACGAACGGTTCGCATAAAGTGATTCAAAGAACTGCACGGCAGTTGTCACGATCACCGGAGCATCCCAGTTTTCCGTTGCAAGCGCACTTCGATATTCCAGCTCGTCAGCATTTTCCGATAATTCGTACGAAACTGATGAATGATGTTCCACAACGTTCTCTTGACCCAGAATATCTCGGAAAACTTTTGCATTCTGTTCAATAATCGATGTGTACGGTATTACATATATAATGCGCTTCATTGAATTTGCAGCAGCATGGTTGAGCGCAAAGGCCATGGACGCAACGGTTTTGCCGCCGCCCGTCGGCACCGTCAATGAGAAAATTCCGCGCGGCGCAGACGCCTTTTCAATGCATGAATTGAGAATTTTTTGCCGCAGTATGTCGATTTCTCTTGTTGGATTGTTCCATTTTGAGATGTATGCTGTGAGCTTGTCACAAAGCGCAGAAAGCGGTTCGTAGTTTCCTCTGCCTGCGTCACCGTTCATAAAGGTTTCCGTGTCGATATAATCCGCATCAACAAGGCAGGAATACAGCATTCTTATATAGAATGCTGTTGCGAACCCACGGCCCGAGGGTCTAAAATAATCCTGCGGTAATGCTATGTGTCCGTTCCAATTTTTCCGATAATCCGGAATTCCTCCCTGTTCGGCGCGCAGCTTCCTGCCAAAAAATGTTTGGCTTTCGGTTGTGTCAGCGTCTTTATGTCCGACATTGGGCAATCCGCTGTGGTGGCCGATAACGCATACAGCCTCAAACGCTGCTTTGATTTTGAAGCATTCGATTGCTCCCGCCGTCGCATGATCGACCTTCTTTCCGCCGCGCAGTCTCAGCTGAAATTCATCCGAATACTTTCCTATGTCGTGAGCAAGCCCGCACAACTTTCCGTTTGCTGCGGCTCCAAACTCCGCTGCAAATGTTTCCGCGAGTTCTCCCGTACCTTTCAGGTGGGCTTCTATCGACTGTCCTTCCGGGTGCTCATCTGTTGCACCGTGAGCCAAAAGCATATTCAAATTCATTCCTCCGTTAAAAGAAAAAACCTTATGCGAAACTATTCAGCGTATTTATTGCTGTACGTATCGACAAGATAAGTATATACTGCATTTTTTGTCTTGTCAATTGTTTTTTGCTTTTTTGCTGTGCTGATTTATGTACATGTTCTCTGTTTTTCAAAAGATGAACGTTTTTTAATTTGCTGCACAGGTGTATTTTTGTTTATTATAGCCGCAGAGTTGTCGGCCGTTATGAATTATTTCGCCGTATGCTGCTCCGCTCCGACATTTGCTCTGCCTTTTTCTTCGAAACTAAGCATGTTTCTTTTGGTCTTTACAATACGGCATTAATGCTTTATAATGGTTACATCGGCAGGATATGACGATTGATTAAGCGGTATTTGCGGGCGGCAATTCAAGGAGACGCTGCGCTGCATTTGATGCTGATTAATCAGCGTTTACCTAAGGATTTTATGCAAAGCCGCGCATGTATCGGCGCGAGAGGTGCGTATTCTGCGTATCGGGCAGACCAAGGAGGAACACAAATGGGCATAATTCTCGGAATAGACGTTGGAGGTTCAACGACAAAAATTGTCGGACTGACTCCGGGCGGCGAACTGATTTCAACAATGACGGTTCGCGCTTACGATCAAATAACCTCACTTTACGGCGCATTGGGACATTATATCAACGCCAACAAGTTCTCGCTCAGCGATGTTGAACGCATACTTGTGACAGGCGTCGGCTCATCCTATCTTTCGGGCGACATTTACGGCATTCCGACTCAGCGCATTGAGGAATTTTCCGCGATCGCGCGGGGCGGGCTTGCTCTTGCCGGGTTGGATGAAGCGGTTGTTGTGAGCATGGGCACCGGCACAGCGTTTATTCATGCCCACGGCAAGGATTATTCCCACATCGGCGGCAGCGGCGTCGGCGGCGGAACCATCGTCGGCCTCGGCAAAAAGCTTACCGGTGCATCGGATCACGAGAGTCTTTGCGCGCTTGCGGAGCGCGGCAGCCTTTCACACGTTGATCTTACAATCGGCGATATTTCCAAAAATGACATTGAAAAACTCGGTTCGGAAATCACCGCCGCAAACTTTGCAAACGTAAAGGACAGCGCAACCGATTGTGATCTTGCTCTCGGCGTTGTCAATATGGTGCTGCAAACCATTTTGACACTTGCGGTTTTCGCCTGCAAAAACTCCTCTGTTAAAAAAGTCATTTTGACAGGTGCGCTTACCGGACTGCGTGAGCTTTTGCCAATGATTGAGCTTTTTAAAACGCTTTATCCCGTTGAGTTTATCGTTCCGGAAAATGCAGCATTTGCCACCGCTGTCGGCGCCGCTCTTCACTCCATTGACTGATTGGGCAGTCGTTTCGTATTTTAAACAATCCATCAAACATTGACAATACACAACCGGCTTCCGTCATCTGTCGGAAGCCGGTTGCGCTTAATTTCGCTGTGTTTACTTTTTTGTTTTCGGCGTAAAAATCAGTGCAAAAGCGTACCCGAAAAGCACTGCGGCGGCGATACCGCCCGCGGTTGCCTTCACCCCGCCGGTTATTGCACCGAGCAAACCCTCGTTCATTGCGCCGTCAATTGCGCCGTTTGCAAGCGAATACCCAAACCCCGTCAGCGGCACCGTTGCGCCCGCTCCGCCGAGTTCGACAATGGGTTTATACAGTCCGCCGCAGTGCTTTTCGGGTACGCTTTTGCACTCCCGCCGTAACAAAAATCACAAGGATTCTTGCAGGCGTCAGCCGTGTCAGGCTCATAAGAAGCTGTCCGATGACGCAAATCGCACCTCCGATTGCAAAAACAAGTAAATAATCCGTTATACTGCTCATTTAATTCAACCGTCCAAATTCTTTATGTTTTCAAATCTCAGTTTTTGTTGTTCTGCCTCTTTTTTATTCGACCGCCGTTTGGGTCAATCAATATGCTCAATCACAACCGCATGTGCAATTGAGGGAATGCTTTCACCCTGAAGGCTGCTGACAGGACTCATGAGCGCACCCGTTGCAAGGAAAAGAACGCGGCGGATTTCGCCGGATTCAATTTTCGGCAGGAACCAACTGCTCATTACGGTCGCCGCACAGCCGCAGCCGCTCGCACCGCAATTGACATTTTGCTCCGGACTGAACATCAGCTTGCCGCAATCCTCATGCCTGTCGGCAATTTCAATCCCCTCGCCGCGCAGCAGTTCATACAGCATATCGCTGCCGAAAATGCCGAGATCTCCTGTTATTATCCTGTCGTAATCCTCCACCCTGCGCGAGTAATCCGAAAGATGAGTCTTAATCGTTTTAAACGCGGCAGGAGCCATCGCCGCCCCCATATTATTTGCATCCGTAATGCCGAAATCCTCCACGCTGCCGATGGTGCCGCCCGTAAGTGCAACATGTTCAAACACATTGCCCGCACCCGGACGGAATTCACCCGCCGCCTGAATGATTATGCTTCCCGCACCCGTGACCGTACGCTGACTGCTCGGAACGGCCTGAACGCCCATTTCCAGCGGATAGCGGAACTGCCTTTCGGCTGCCGAAAAGTGACTGCTTGCGGCACACGCGGCAAGCTCTGCAAAGCCTCCGTCAACAAGCATTCCGCCGAGCATCAGTCCCTCGCTGATGGTTGAACACGCACCGTACAGACCGATGAACGGTGCACGGATCTCCCGCGCCGCAAAGCCGGAGGAGATTATCTGATTCAATAAATCTCCGCCCAAAAGGCAGCTTAAATCATCGCTTTGCCTTTTTATTTTTGCAAGAGCCACGCGAACCGCGCTTTCGAACATTCTGCTTTCCGCCTGCTCCCAAGAGTCAAGCCCAAGGGTATCGTCGCGGCAAATTTTATCAAAGCATTCTCTCAGGGGGCCTTTCCCTTCTTTGTCGCCGACATAGCTTGCGGATGAAATTATTCGCGGCCTGCTGCAAAGCTCAAACGAATGCCTTCCGATTATTCCCATATTGCCTCCGATTTTTCTTTTTCTTCTGCTATTTTGAGCAATTCGGAGGAAAATATGCATCAAGCGCCGAAACGGCGGCAATCAAGGCGGCGCCGTTTTTCATTGATTCGTTTCAAATGCAAAACACCTTCGGCGACTGTCACGCCGAAGGCTCAAAAGTTTTTCCGAAATTAAATATTATCTAACCAATTCTCAAGGCTGCATTTCGCGCCCTCATCATACCAGCGCCGATAGGATTCAAACACCTTCAATGCATTTCCGCCGTATTTTTCCGCGGCGGCATCAACGGCAAGAAAACTTCTCCAGTAAGCATAAAAAATATGCACAATATCCCGTCCGTAAGCGGAGCGTGAAAAATCATTCAGTTTCGGCCGCCCGAACTTTTCATCATATAATGCAGCAAGAATCCGATTCGTTTCCTTTTCGGCAGCGTACTCCTCATCAGTCAGGAAATATCTGCGGCTTATATATTCAGCCATGCCCTCTTCAAACCACATTTCGGTTTCATATGTTTCATCAAGAAAAAGGTCGCTGTGGTGCGCCATTTCGTGTCCCAATATCTGCAAAACATTATGCATGTTGAATTTTTCATAATACTGTTTAACCTTTTTGACCGACTCCGATTCGGTGTAAGCATCCGTCTGCTTAAGGTATAAACGTCTCCAAACCTCGATCTGCGGATTCATTACCGTGCGATAATCATTCGTATAGGCCGGCAGCGGGAGATCGCTCACGGAATTCACCGCTGTTTCAAAGCCCGCCCAAACTATCGACCTCGGAAGCTCAACAACCTGAAAATTCATTTTTAAATAATCCAAATACTCATTCAGTATCGGAGCAAATCCTTCCGTCAGCGACTGAAGGTTGTTCAGTTCTTCCGCATTCTCCGCTAAGAAAAGATGCTTCATTTCTTCTTTCTTTCCCCCTTTCGCAATAAACCGACCTGCAAGGTTCCGACTCTGCATGATGCTTTCTGCATTCATCACATTTTCCGCGGCGTTCACAGTTCTTTTTTCTGCACGGACAGACTCTTTTTTTTATCATTTCGCCACTCCCGCTCCGCATGATTAACCTTATTATGTTTTACGTTTTCGAGAAAAATTACTCCCGCACTCCGGCAAGCGCAAGGAATTTTTTATCGGACTGTATCGCATGTGTCACGAATTTTCCGTCCCTGAACAATGCATAAGTCGTGACCGGCGCAGGTACATTTTGCGCCTCTTCCCTGTCAGTAATGTGAATGACCTTAAGCGGAATATCGTGTGCATTTGCCGCTTCCCGAACCCTCGGCACCCAGTAACAGGTGAAGGGACATTGATCCGTGAAGTACAGCACGAACCCCTTTTCCTCAACCGTCGGATGTTTTGCACACTCTTTGAATTTCGGCGGCCGACAGCAATTATACGGGGGCATATCGTTCTTGCAAAATAAAGCCGCGCTTCCTTATGTATCTCTTAAAAATCCGTTTTCAGAGGTTCTTCAAGCCCTCGTACAGGTCGTTGAATGATTTCTCCCGTTCGCACCTGCCGTAAGAGAATTCCCTATTCTCTCCAAATTCCAGCAAAAAGCATTTCGTCAATTCCTCAACCGTCTGCTCAAGGGTGCAGAAAAACTGTTGGTAGGCAAATTTGCTCGCTGCCGATCCGTCCTCGAAGCAGCTCGTTATCAATGATTCCGTCACCTGATCCAGCGGATACATCTTTATATGCATCAGCTCGTGTACAATGACCTCTTCAAGATTCTCCTGCTTTGGATTTGCTGCATTCAAAAGCAAAATGGCTTTTCTGTCATCGCAGTCAATTTTAAAATCACCGGTTTTTCGCCATGTTGGGTCTTCAACAAATTCAAGCTTTATGTCCCACGCGGGTGTGATTCTCAGCTTTTTTATATACTTTTCGAAAAGAGCCGTCAACGCCTGTTTATCCATTGTATTCCTCCGAAACTTTCTCTAATCAATAGGCTCCTATCGCGGCATTCCCGCAAATCAGTTTTTCTTGTTTTGAGATTCGTCAACATGGTTGAATCCGAGCTTTTCGTCAAACATTTTTCCGGCAGCACGCAGTCCGCCTTGGCCGCAAAATGCGTCCATCATTTCGTTGAAGTCTGGGTTCTCGCTTTGCCCCACGGCCGCGTTTCGAATCCGCACCTGTTCAACAATTGAAAGAATCAAATCAAGTCCCAGAACCGCAAGCCCGACATAAAGGTAGGTCTGCGACCAAATTCCGACAACACAGAGTACGGTTCCCGGAATAAATAAATAGAAAAACCGAAACAGGAAATTCGTCAAAACAAATAACAAAAACATTTTCGCCGGATACTTTCTTTTCATGCCGCGCCTCCCTTTTTACTCTTTCCAAAGAATATTTTCGATGACTTCGCCGTTTTCCTTATGCACGATTGCATAAACCCTTTCTCCGTTGTGCGGAAACCATTCAAAACCAAGGCTGATATCCGCTTCCGTTTTGCAAAAAAGCCCGTTGATTTCAACTCAAAACCAACGGGCTTTCTGGTCGGGGCGAGGTGATTTGAACACCCGACCTTTTGGTCCCGAACCAAACGCGCTACCAAGCTGCGCTACGCCCCGATTAATGGAGCCAATGAAGGGGCTCGAACCCTTGACCTGCGCATTACGAATGCGCTGCTCTGCCAGCTGAGCTACATTGGCTTACACAAGTAAGGATTATAGCATAGTTTTTTGAGTTTGTCACCATTGCCGGGTAAATATATTTTGAGGCCGCGACTTGAAAACGAAGCCGCAGCCTCTTTAAATTGTTTCTTTACTTATCCTATCGGCTAAATTTCAAAAATTCCCGAGGGTTAACTCCCGCATTATTATTTGCTCTTGCAAAACCCGCGCGGCAGGCATTATAATGTAAGCGGGTGAAAAAGGAGGATGGGCTATGAGCGAATCCGAACGGCTATGCAGCAAACTTTTGAACAGGCTTAAGGACATCGGCAGCGCGGCTGTCGCGCTTTCGGGCGGCGTGGACTCATGTTTTCTTGCTTATGCGGCTTCCCGCGTTGAGGGCGGAAATTTTGCCGCATACTATGTTCAATCGGCATTCCAGCCGGAATTTGAGCTGACGGACGCACTGCGGGCCGCAAAGGAAGCCGAACTGCCGCTTAAAATTATTTCTGTTGATATCCTTGCCTGCGAAGATGTTGTCCGCAATCCGACCGACCGCTGCTACCATTGCAAAAAACACATTTTTTCCGCGATATGCAAAGCGGCGGCGGCGGACGGGTACAAAACGATTCTGGACGGGACGAATGCTTCCGATACGGAGGATGACCGTCCGGGAATGCGTGCCCTGCGGGAAGCCGGCGTGCTTTCCCCGCTGCGCGAATGCGGACTGACAAAAGCTGACATTCGCCGTTTTGCCCGCGAAGCCGGGCTTTTCACGTGGAACAAACCTGCCTATGCCTGCCTTGCAACGCGGATTCCGCCGGGCGAATTGATCACAAAAAGCAAACTGCATTCCGTTGAAGCAGCGGAAAACTTCCTTTTTTCGCTCGGCTTCTCCGACTTTCGCGTGCGGAGCGTTAACGGAACCGCAAAGCTGCAATTGAAGGCCGGGCAATTCGATGAATTATTTAAACAACGTGAGCTTGTTTTCAATGAACTGCGAAAATATTTCGATGCAGTGACGCTTGACCTTGAGCCGAGATGAGGCTCCGCTGTTCTGACAGCACAACACAAAGACTATGAATGACGAAATAAAGAACCTTCTTGAATCCGTGCGCCGCGGCGAAGTGTCGGTTGACGAAGCATATTTGAAACTGCGCACCGCTCCGTTCCGCGACATTGGATTCGCAAAGATAGACACCCATCGCCGCCTTCGGACCGGTGCGGCGGAAGTGATTTACGGTGCGGGCAAAACACCCGAGCAGATGCTTGAAATCATTAAAGCCATGCTTGAGAGCGGACAGGAAACGATACTTATTACACGCCTTGAAAAACATGCCGCAGAGATACTGAATCGTGAATTTGCCCTGAGCTACTGTGAAATTGCAAAAATCGGCAGTATCGGCAGCATTCCCAAACCGAGCGGAAACGGCTGCGTTGTTGTTGCGGCCGGCGGCACAAGCGATATTCCCGTTGCGGAAGAAGCGGCACTGACGGCGGAATTTCACGGCAGCCGTGTGCTTAGGCTTTATGATGTCGGCGTTGCAGGGCTGCACCGGCTCCTTTCGCATATTGACGAAATCATGGGCGCAAGCGTCATTATCGCCGTTGCAGGCATGGAAGGTGCGCTTGCAAGTGTAATCGGCGGGCTTGCCGACTGCCCCGTTATTGCCGTGCCGACAAGTGTCGGTTACGGTGCGGCATTCGGCGGAGTTGCAGCGCTGCTTTCAATGCTCAACTCCTGCTCAAGCGGAGTATCCGTTGTGAATATCGACAACGGCTTCGGCGCAGGTTACCTTGCAAACATGATAAACCATATCGGCACCGGCAGCAATGCGCGGTGACGATTCTTTCCTTAATTATAATATGCAGCCCTGAATAAAACTGTTGAAAGGCCTTTTTACTATGAAAACACTTTACCTTGACTGCGGAATGGGTGCGGCGGGCGATATGCTTGCGGGCGCACTCTATGATCTGCTTTCCGAAGAACAACGTGCCGAGTTTCAGAATATTGCAGCTGCCTTCTCGGCCGTCGGACTGAATGTTCGCTGCGCTGCCGCCGAAAAATGCGGCATTCGCGGAATTCATTTTGCCGTTGAATACATGAACACCGATGCGGACGAATATGCCGCCTGCATACACGAACATGAACACCTTCACGAACATGAGCATTGCCATGAGCATGAGCACGAGCATGAGCATGAGCACGAGCACGCGCATTGTCATGAGCACGAACATAATCATGAACATGAGCATGAACACGCGCATGAGCATTGCCATGAGCACGAGCATAGTCATGAACACGAGCATCACCATTCTCACAGCGGGCTGCACGAAATTGAACACATTATCCGTGCGCTGCCCGTGTCCGATACAGTGAAGGAGCATTCCCTTGCTGTTTACAAACTGATTGCAGAAGCGGAGAGTCATGCCCACGGTGTTCCCGTTGAGCTTGTGCATTTTCACGAGGTCGGTGCGCTCGATGCCGTTGCAGATATTGTTTCCTGCTGCGCGCTGATCGAAATGCTCGCACCGGAACGCATTGCCGCCTCCCCCGTTCGCACGGGCAGCGGGCATGTGCATTGTGCGCACGGGATCCTTCCCGTTCCCGCACCGGCAACAGCCTTCATTCTTCACGGCGTTCCTGTTTATGCGGGCGATATAAAAGGCGAACTCTGCACTCCGACCGGAGCGGCACTGTTAAAACATTTTGTTCATGACTTCACCGCAATGCCGTTAATGACAATACTTTCCCAAGGGTACGGCATGGGCAAACGCGACTATCCCGCCGCAAACTGCGTGCGTGCGCTTTTCGGCGAAAGTCCGAGTGAAGAATCGGCGGATGAGATCATCGAGCTTCGCTGCAACATTGACGATATGACAGGCGAAGAGATCGGGTTTGCATTTGATAAACTGCTTAACGCGGGTGCGGCGGATGTTTACACCGTTCCGACAGGAATGAAGAAGAACCGCCCCGGAATTATGCTCTGCGTGCTTTGCAATGCCGAAAAACGCAGCGAAATTATCCGCATATTGTTCAAACACACAAGCACTCTCGGCGTCCGCGAGTGCAGAATGCCGCGATACATTTTGCAGCGTGAAACGCAAACCGCCAAATTTGAGGACGGTACGATTCGCCTGAAGACCGCTCATGGGTTCGGCGTTAAAAGGGCAAAGTTCGAATATGCCGATATTGCCGCGCTTGCCGAACGCCGCGCAATCACGCTTGCCGATGCGGAAAAGATTGCGGAAACTGCCTTTAAGGAGTTTTCCGAATAACGAACCTTAAAAATTAAAATTTGTTTCAACATCGGAGCCCGATCGGTTCGGGCTCTTTTTTGTATTACTTTGCATTCATCTTAAACATATTGTGCGTTCATCCTATCGGCTCCGTTTGACTGTTTTTTCCTGTTGAAAAAGAATTGTTAACAAATTGTTCACAATTGAGGGTTGAAATGATCTTAATTCGCTGATATAATAGTATTGCGATGAAAGCCGCACCATTGAAACGAATCCGATTCAACACATGTCCCGCATTTGCATATCGCAAATTGCGTATCATAGACTGCGTATCGCAAGCTGCGTATCGCACCCAAAGTTGGCACAGCATTCAACAAGTGCAGACTTTGGGGAAGAGAAACCCAACCGCCAACGGCACAAAACCATGATACCGCGAAAGGAGAAACAATTAATGAAGAAAATACTGTCATTGACACTGGTTGTCGTGATGCTGATGTCTGCATTCGTTTATGCGCAGGCATCGACCCTGCGTGACGGCGGGGCAAGGACTGCTGCGGAATCCGCAGCAAGCGACAGAACACATGCGGACTCGAAAGAGGACGCAAAGGTCGTTTCAACCGCCGAACCTTGTGATTCGGCAAACCAGCTTCCGCAGGATGATATCAATATGCGGAAAAACCCGTCCGAAGAGTCTTCCGCCGAAGAGCCTTATATCGTTAAGGTTTATGATGCAAACGACTGTGTTGACATTCACACGGCGGTAAACTACAAGGGCGGCCTGTATGAATCGCATGCGTTCCTGTTGACACACTATCTGATGAGCGACGGCACATGGCGCATCGGCGAAAGCTACGCAAAAGGCCAATGGTACGATAAACCGTATAAGTACAGGTATATCCTGTCAAGCGGCGAAGCGTTTGACGAAAATGTTATTGTGCTTTCGAACAGACCCGATCTTACGTATTTTGACGGAATTAGGCTGGTTTGCGGCAGCGACCTGAACTACAAGTACAGCCTCGAAGCAATCGTTGTTGCTTGGCATTTCGGCGACAAGACCGTTGCGTGGGCCGAAATGCAGGATCAGGTTCCGGCACACTGCGTGTCACTGAGCCACGGGGAACAGCAATAGACGGCTGCTCTGCCTCCGCTGCAGGTTAATGCAGCTTGATTCTGCTGCCGATGTTATGATTGATGATCCGTAACGCTTCCGTCACGGTTG
>OQVP01000324.1_pt1 | contig 18229 bp, 4 predicted proteins | sample 1691541 | NCBI WGS metagenome assembly OQVP01 (sample SAMN03418258, study PRJEB22391) | human gut metagenome | biome: human-gut; feature: organic feature; material: feces | host: Homo sapiens | place: Tanzania | collected 2013-01 | reverse complement strand
CACGCATGGCCACACTGATAGTACGAAATAATCTATTTTGAAAGAGCCACAACAACAATTACAGCTCGTTTGCCATAACTGAATTTTTTCTTATTCAATAACACCATCCGTGTCAAAAATGTGGTCAAGTTCATCTGTATTTATTGCATGAGAGACTTTATCACGAATAGCTGTTTTAGACATATCTAATCTCTTAAACTTGTGATTTCCAACAGCATCCTTGCTCATACGAATTAGCTGAATTCTTCCCACACCCGGATTCTGTTTTGCGTACTCTGTAAATCCTTTCGCTTTCCCAAGATTGTCCTTGAAATCAGGATTATGCGGCTCAAGAATATCAACGATATATCCAAGTACACGATCTTTTCTTACTACAATAAAATCAGGATAGGTAGGCTTTATTTCACCATCGATTTCGTAAGGAATGCAAAGCGCCCATGAGCCTCTGGATGGATTACGAATCCAACAGACAAAGTCTTCTCGTTTTTCTTCCTCTTCAATAACTCCAAGAACTTATCCTTCAAGTCCGGTATGCGTAGCGCATAATCTACAGTTGCTTCAAGATATCCTGTCGATTTTACTAAAACAGTTAACTTTGTTCAAAAAAAACTGGTGGTTGGAATGTAAAAGGTGCTGGCAATAACAAAGCCACCAAACACACTAATACTCAGGCTGAAGCTTATGCTTATGCCTGCATCGTGGCGCTCACTCCCGAATCAAAGAGAATAGGACTTCACCGTGGCGACCCTATCTTCAAGGTGGAAGGCATAGTAAAGCACTATGGCGTACAGGTATTCTCATCCAATATGCAGCTATATGCCGCTATGAGCAAGAGAGTTACCAGCATATTGCGCAAGTCCATACACCACGTGGAAAACTACTCCATAGACGAGAGCTTCTGCGACCTCAATGGCTATGAGAAACATTTTGACCTCGTCAGAATGATGAAAGAAATAAGGGAGAGAATACTCCTCTGGACTGACATACCTGTAAGCATCGGCATTGCCCCATCAAAGACATTGGCGAAAATAGGCTCAAAGTTTGCAAAGCAATACAAAGGCTATGGCGGCGTCTGCATTATCGACACAGAGGAAAAGCGTCGCAAAGCCCTCGAAATATTCGATCTTGCTGATGTCTGGGGCATTGGGCGTCGCACATTCGAGACCCTCAATTACTATGGCATCACCACCCCACTCGACTTTGCCGACAAGAGCGACTCATGGGCAAGGAGCCATTTCAGTAAACCTGGTTACCAGACATGGCTGGAACTCAACGGAATACCATGTATAGATACCACTGAGATAAAGCGCAATCAGAATATCTGCACCAGTCGCAGTTTCGGAGAAATGGTCAGCGACCTACAGTCTCTGAAATCTGCCGTGGCTTCATTTGCCAGCAGTTGCGCCAACAAGCTTCGCGGACAAGACAGCGTATGCAGGAAGGTGACGGTCTTTATAGGCAGCAATCGCTTTCGTGAGGACCTGATGCAATACGGCAATGCTGCCACAAAATCTTTCTCTACAGCGACATCCGACACCATCGCCATCACCTCCGCTGCCCTGCAAAGTCTCGAAAGTATCTACATACCAGGAGTCATGTATAAGCGTGCTGGAGTCATCGTCGGTGACATATATCCCGAAACTCCCATCCAGCTCGATCTCTTCGACACGACGCCAAAGCGCAAGGAGCGCAATAATCTGATGAAAATCATCGACAATATCAATCATCAGCACGGCACAAAGAGCGTCCATCTGGCTGTGGAAGGATCTAAAAAGCAACCTTGGCACGTGAAAAGCGAGCATCGTAGTCCCAACTATCTCACTGACATAAATGAAGTTTTGAGTATAAAGATATAAGAAAAACATAGAAAAAGGGGAAAATATTTGGAAATAAAGAAAAAATATACTAATTTTGAACGCTTAAAATCACATTCTTGCTAAAGCAAGATATATAGACAAGGCAAGAGTAAAACTATTCGGTTTTCTGGTATATAGACAAGTCAACAAGACAACAAATCAACAAGACAACAAATCAACAAGACAACAAATCAACAAGTCAACACCGAACTTATGACAACACATTATACATTTCAAGTATGCAGAAGATGTATCGCAATTCTGATTCTATTACTGACAAGCTTTCAGACGATATTAGCACAAAGCATCACTGAAAAAGACATCACAGAGACTTTAGATTTCGACAAAGAAGAAGTATCTTATTCATTGCCTTCCGGAAGCATACCGGAAGACAGTGAGTGTGTATGGCAGATTGATGGCAAAGATATCACCACGGGATTGACCGATGAAGGCAAAACCATCACTTTGAGCCTCTATAATCAGGTCCGCAAGGCTGTAGTCACCATAAAATCTTCTGAAAACACCGAGACGATAGAGTTTGACATCAATCCAAAGACATACGGTGAAGATTATGATGGCAAGCATTTCTATGCCGACTGTTTCCACCCTTACAATGATGGCACACAGGGAGACGGCACTAAGGATAGACCCTTCCTCATCAGCAACGATAAGGAACTGGCTCTGCTGGCACGCAAAGTCACAAGCGGCACGCTGTATTCTGGAAAATACTTCCGACTGACATCCGACATCGACCTCAGCAAAGGACTCTGGATGCCTATTGGCAAATGGAATCCAGAGAAGAATTATTTCTTTGCAGGAAAATTCGACGGTGACGGACACGCCATCAGAAATATGCAGATATGCTGGACCAACGCTAACGGCAAGGAGGCTTCATGGGGGCTCTTCTCCCGACTCAGCGGCACAGCGGCTAATGAGGCAGGATTTGCTTCTGTCACAAATCTTATCATCGACAATGCCACTATAGAGAAGAAGAAAGAATATAAGCCTGTAGGCACTGGCACTGTAAAACTCGGCATCCTTGCCGCTGACTTGACCAAGAATGCAGAAATCAGCAATATCATCATACGCCAGTCAAAGATTACTGATAATGCTGAGTCATACCAAGCAAATGGAGTCTATAGAATAGGCGGCATTGTGGGCTATATAGGCAGCGGAGTATTCAGGATATACAATATCTCTTCCGCCACAGAGATAAACATGCTCTCAAAAGCCACTGTAAAGAAAAGTGTAACCATCTCCGGCGGTATCGGTTGCGCCACCACCTTTACCACGAATAACAGTTACAACATCTGTCCTACAAACATTTATGTCCATGGTCCCAAGCCGGTGGCAAACAGCGAAAAAGCCATCGGTAGCGTAATTGCATTCTATGGTCCTTCATATCAGAACAGTTTTCCTGCAGAAGCAAAGAAAACATTATACTATACCTCTGTCAACAAAGTAACTGGCACCAACAACGACGGAACAGAAAAGAAGGTCGCAAGTTTCGGAAAAGAATTCATAGACATTTGCAATCAGTATATCAATGACAAGGGCCTTGACAACAAGACCTTGGCTTTCAACACCACAACAAACTCCTTCTCATTCAACACCGCCAAACTGATACTGGAGCGCGGCAAGAGAGATACCTTGACAGTATATTCCGCTGATGGCAATCCTTCCAGCGAAGGATATATCTGGTATGTCTCAAATGGCAATTCAAGCGCAAGTATGGTCAGCAAGATACCAAGCTCATCATACTTCTTGCCACGCAAGGACTACGATCAATACGTCTATGCCACCCTTCCCGACGGCTCCTCACGCACTAACACCGTCGTGGTAAAGGCGATAAGAATGACCGCTACACTCGACTCCAGAAGCAATCCTGGCACTTACAGCATCCATGTAACCAACAATACGGAAGAGGGATTCAGCAACGATGACCTCGGACTTACAATCAAATATCAATGGTTTGACGGCACGACAGAACTGAATAACAGCACCCCAAGCTTCACCCGTCCTGCCGGTGCTACCCACAACAACAGATACAGTTGTCTCGTCACAGTAACCACCGAGTCTAAGGAAACCCTTCTCAGCCAATGGCTGAGCGCAGCTTCTGTGGTCTATCTAAAGCCTACCGACACTCAGTCCATATCGGAATCAGAGCGTAAAAGCAATGCTGAATGGGGCTATTCTCCAGAAAAGCCAATGCTTACATGGGAGGGAGCTTACAGCAAACTCTCGCCTAATGGTTCGTGGGACGAAAACTTCATCGTCCTGATAGGCACAAGTAAGTACAGCGTAACCAATAATATCAGCACCGGATTTAATATCACTCCGAATTATCAAGGAGAAAATATGCTAAAATTGGGGAACTGGAAGGAAGCCACCTCCTCTGCCTTATTCCGCAATGTCACCATCACTGGCAAATGGGAAAATAATGACTATAAAGGTATTATAGAAATAAGTGGAGCCACAAAGGGATTGCCTATATGGGGCGACACGCGTTTTGAGCATCTCACTTTTCACAATGCTTCTGGCAGTGCAGACTATTATAAGAATATATACTGCCAATACCATAACCTGGAGATGGGCGACAGTCTGCGAATGACAGGCTTCAACCAGAACTCTCCTGAATACGGCACCATCGACGGCGCTGTGACGACTGCCATGCAGATCTTCGGTGGTTTCAATAATGATGGACGCTTCTATCCTTTCGACAATGAGAAGAACATCAAGGCTTTCGAAGAGTCTATACCACACGGAAAGGAAGGCTTCAGCATCACTGTCAAGTCCGGATTCTATTCCGCTATCTGCGCGGGAGGACGACAAACTGCAAAGAATGGAAACTCTGACGACAACACATACAATGGCGTAATGGGTACTCCTGACCTGCCCATCAAGTGTGTCATAACTATGGACATAGACAGAAAATGGAACGATGCAAATAATTAGGGTGTCCAGTTCTGTGTTCCAGTTTTTAGTATCAAAAACAATGTAATAACCATCTAAATCATTGATAATCATTCGCTAAGTAAACTATAATCTTGTGCGAATCTACATCAGACTTTTTGACAGTTAAATTTGTCTTATATTTTACACTTAATTTGCTAATTTATAGTGCTTTAAGTTGTTAAAACGTAATCAAAAACGAGAACATGGAACTGGACACCCTAGCAAATAATCCTCTCAGGAAAGTATTCTTCGACAAGACAGGTACCACCGAAGAGCGACAGAGCGACTACGATGCCGGCATCATCCTTGCAGGAAACCATGAGGGCGCGATGTATGCCGATGTGGATATCATTGTCAGAAGCGGAAAGGTGGCACGCATCGTAAATGGCACGCTGGGCAACGACCGAGACCTCACCTTCAATTATCCGAAAGGCTCTCAGAATGTGATACATGTGCCATGCAACACATTCATGGGACGTGCCAATATCACTCTCGACCCAGAGAAATCAGAAAACAATACCGACCGAGATATCAACAATCGCGTCATTGTCACCGAACTATATGGCGGCAGTACCGGTCGTGGACATCTGGCTTCTGTGAAAGTAAACAATCCTTTCTATGGCTACAGCACTATAATGATCAATGGCGGTACATTCAAGATTCTGCCTGAAGACAACAAGAAAAAGGAGAATATCCTCTGTGGCATATTCGGTGCCGGAGCGGGAGGAATGAATGGCATCGGTACGGATAGCCATCACACGGCTGACGAGAAAATACCTTATTGGAGCGATACTGAGAGAGTGATGCTCTATGGACCGTACGATAAAGCCAAGGGCAAACTGATAACATATCGCTGTTACAATGCTCTGACTCACACATATACAGAGGTTGACCCAACAAAAACCAATACCAAGATTGTTATCAATGGTGGAGTATATGGCTCAGAAGGCGAGAATATAGATGGCATCTATGCCGGTGGCAGCGGATATATGAGCAAAAGTCTGTGGACATATAATGCCACACCGAGCATCACTGGTGGAAATGTATATGGCGGAAAGGACATTACGGTATCCTCTCTGACCATCAATGGCGGTATATTCCATTGCAAGAACGGCATTTTCGCTGGTGGACGCGGCACTGATTATTACTACAAGACTAACAAATATGGCGGCAATGCCACAGACTACACCCATCTCGGACAGACATTCGGCAACGTAGAACTCAACATCTACGGTGGTGAGTTCCACTGTTCTGTGTTCGGAGGTGGATACGGAGTAGGATTCGTGGATACCGAAATCAAGACTGGCGCCAGCCCTACCACGCTTACTGAAATGGCAAAGGTGTCAGGCCAGTCCAAGGTCAATATCTATGCCGGCACTTTCTTTGGCAATATTTATGGCGGTGGCGACATGGCTGTAGTGGAACATACTGTGAAAGGTGAATATGCCACTGACGTAAGAATCAGTGACAACGCTGATATACGCGGTTCGGTATTTGCCGGTGGCAATGGAAGATGCAACAAAAAAAAGCCTAAAAACGCTGACTCCAACTGGAAAGCTGAGGATATAGGAAAGATAACAGGCAATACAAATATGACATTCCTCGGCGACTCCAGACAGGCTCCTTACATCTACGGCGATATCTATGGTGGCGGAAACTACGCCCAAGTCGAGGGTAACACCAGCATCAATCTCTATGCCGCCAACTTTGCAGGCGAGATATTCGGCGGTGGCAAGGGCGATATCACCTCTTCTACTATCACGTCAGCCGACGTAAAAGGAAGCACCTACGTCAATCTTGCACAGGATATGGGAGATGAAAATGATGACAATAACAGCAAGAATGCGGATCATTTCTCCATCAATGTCATCTGGAACAAGATGTGGCGATGGGATGATGAAGCGAGCATGACAAAGGGCAAATTCTATCTTTGGGACAAAGAGGCGGCTGGAAACGGCAATATAGAGTGGAATCCTGACGGTATTACAGGCACTGATTCTGACACTAAAGATGCCTACGAAGTCAGAAAAGACCTCTTCTACGGCAAGGAGAAACATACTGACAATGCTCATTTTATCTACCCACACAATATCTTCGGAGGTGGCAATGTGGCATGCTCTGTCAGGGACACCGCAAAGGTCTGCGTGCAAAAGGGAATGACTCCTTACTCACTGCTGAAGACTGACGAATGGAAAGCATCATACAATGACAATGAAAATCCTCATTTCTACGTCTTCGGAGGCGGTAAGGGCATAAGCACCTCAGTGGATTATACTGATGTCACCGTCAATGTGGAGGGTGATTACAGCATCTATGATGCCGAAGTGGATGACAATACCGAGCAGATGGCGCGACCACACCTATTCAATATCACAGATATTACCTCCGCAAATGATAGCTTCGCCAGCATCGATGATGATGAAAGCATAGCTTTGCAATCAGACAAACAGAATACAATTCCTGTATTCGACAATTCAAAAGGCATTCCTAACTTCACCGTCCTCGGCGTTCTCGGAGGCGGATATGCCGGTCTTGTGACCCATAATACCAGAGTCACCGTAGATGGACAGACTTTCCTGCACCGCATCTACGGTGGAGGCTTCGGCGATCCTGCATCTACAGAAGACAACCCTACCGGACAAGTGGAAGGCAATACCGAAGTATTCATAAAGGGCGCAAGAACATATGGCGACGTATTCGGCGGTGGCGCCGGCGTGAAATCCAGCAACAGTGTGGATTTCATAAACGTAGCACGCGTCAATGGCACCACGAGAGTGGAGGTCTCTGATAATGCCCGCATCTTCGGAAACGTCTATGGAGGTGGCGATATTGCCAATATCGGACTGGAAAATCATACTCCTGACTATGCAAAAGAGGCAATCAGTGCATCTAAAATCAATCAGACGGACGGCACTTTCGTAAGTTATCATGCCGATAATTACCGCACGTGGGTCAACATTGTCGGAGGAGACATCTTCGGAAACGTATTTGGCGGCGGCAAAGGATTGACCGCAGGCAATGCTTCCGACTATACCGAGGTGGGACGCATCAATGGCAACACGCTGGTACACATAGCCAATACCGATGCTCCTGCCAATGCTTCTCTTGACAGCAATGGCAATAACATCCCGAATATATGGAGCAGCATCTACGGTGGATGCGCCTACGGCACCGTGGATGGCAACGCTATGGTTCATATAGAAGGCGGATTGCTCGGCATGGATGTCTTCGGAGGCGGTTACGGCAATGTGCCTGTCATCACTGATGAAAGCTCAAATGATGACGCTGAGACCTACATCAAAAGGCAGATTCTCGGAAAGAAATATGAAGGAGAAAGCCGTAATGACCTCACCTTTGCCAATATTCTCGGCAATACAAAGGTGAGAATCGACGGTGGAACATGGATATGGAACAGGAAAGCTGACAGCAACGGCATCATCACCACATGGACTGAAACCGAAGCCGACAGCCGACCTATATGCGACAATATTGATGAATACAAGCAGATAGTAAATGCTATACAGTCTGCTTCTTCACTCAAAGAGATTGATGATCAGAAAGTAAAAGAGGCGATAAACCGTATAAAGAACGATGAAACCACAAAGCAGTTCTTTGATTTCGACCGTCAGATATTCAAATTAAGCCACAATATCTTCGGTGGTGGCAACCGTGCAGGCGATGTAGGAACATACAAAAGCACGACAGCGACTTCGGGCACGGGTTCCTCCGTCGTGATAGTCAACCACTCCCCTCTTGCTGATTTGGAAGATACAAAGGGCAGAACCATCTCCATGTTCGACTGCACCAGATTGCAGAGCCTGTGCTGGTTTATCAGTTCGGAGAACACTTCCGACCCTCAATTCTCTGTCTTTGGAGCTGGATATGGTGCCAACACCAAGGTGGCAAGGACTGAAGTCTATGCCCAACCGGGTTCAAAGATTGACAATGACGGTCTCGTCACCATCAATGATACCACTTATCGCTATCGCAACCAGGCTTCAGACCTACAGACCTACAGTAAGTTTGAGGAGAGTATGGAGAAGGATTTCAGCAAGATTTCCAATGAAGAGAAGAAACTCTATTACGGCAGTGCCGATGGCAATGACATCAATGCCGACAAGAATGATAGCGAGACATTTCTCCGTTACCATGCCAGTCGCTGGGCATGGAATCCAGGTATGTCTGGATTTACATTCCAAGTGATACATGGTGGCGGATATTCCGGCTATGTGTCAGGTGACACTTACGTGGAAACCGACTGCCAGCTCAACTGCCGCGACATATATGGAGCAGGACTGGGAGCCGTGCCTTTCGGTGATTTCACAGACGGAACTGCCTATGATTTCGGCACTGTCAGCGGCAATTCCAGAATATTTATGAAGGCCGGCATCATCTCGCAGAATGTCTATGGCGGCGGTGCCGGCATAGAGTCTGCAAGCAATAACGGCACATTCACTGACTTTCCTAATATGGCTCGTGTCAACAAGACGGAGGTTCACATATATGGCAGAAACCTGCAATACAAAAAGAACTATATGATCTACCGCACCATCGTCTTCGGAAGTATATATGGTGGCGGCGACGTGGCTAATGTTGGCACTACGGAGGCGGCGCCTTCAAAGTTTGGTATCGGCAATTACACAAATCCGGACAACCGCACCACACTGGTAAACATACGTGGCGGCGCCGTGCTGTCACAGGTATTTGCCGGTGGCAGGGGACGTCTTTCCACCCTATGTAATAATTACAAGCAGTTGGGCGGAGTTTACGGCAACACCTGTCTGGTAATCGACAGACCGAACATGATATATCCTTATATGGAAAACGGCAAGCCTCTCTCTCCTGAAAGCGAGGAAAACATGAAGCATCCTGCCGACAATATCAATAAGGACATCATCCCTATATTCATGGAGCGTATCTATGGAGGTTGCGAGAACGGCACTGTCTATGGCAACACTCTCATGACTGTCTATGACGGTTATATCGGTCATGGCATCTATGGCGGAGGACTGGGCTGCTGTGACACCGTTTCCGTGGATGGCAAAGACTCGATGATGGTGACTTCTGCTGACGTTACAGGTAATACTAATGTATTCATCTGTGGCGGCAAGGCACTGCTTGCTTCCTATTGGCTCGCTGAGGACCGCGCATGGTATCCTGCCAGTATCATCAATGGCACGACATATTCTCCGCAGTATGACCATGATGCTCTGAAATTCAAGATCAACCACAACATCTACGCTGGCGGCAATGTGGCTTGCACAGTGGGTCATGATACCTATCTTACCCTGAAGAAAGGCTTGCTCCATGATGACACTCAGGTGGTGTCAGGACAGAGCGGAAACTTCTTTGACACCAACGAATGGAAGGAGATATATAATAAGGTGGGCTCACCACACTTCTGCGTATTCGGCGGTGGCTTTGGCGAAAACACATACGTGAAAGGTGATACTCATGTCAATGTATCGATGGAAGAGCGTGGAAGCATAAAGGATCTCAACATTGAGAAAGGCAAGGAGTACAAGCATTTCATCGGTGACTACGCCATAATGGACATTGTGGGCGGTGGCTATTCCGGCACTGTATGCGGAACCACCCACATCGAGGGTCCTGGCGGTGCTTTCTGCCGTCGAGTATTCGGCGGTGGCTTCTACAGTTCTGTAGATTCCACTGATGTGAGAATCAAGGCTATAGACTGCCATGACATCTTCGGTGGCGGACTGATGGGCGATGTCCTCAAAGGCACTAATGTGGTGATAGGCAGCAAGTCTGATACTTCTGCCAAATTGAGCAATGCTGACATAAACATCCACAATGGAGTATATGGAGGCAATGACGTATCTGGATATGTCAACATCGTGCTCGACGAGAAAGGTTACTTCAAGGATAATGGCGGTTCCGGCACCAATATCAGCATCCTTGGAGGACATATTTACGGCAATGTATATGGTGCGGGAAACGGCAATTACCTCTATGCCCTCGACAAGAAAGGCAATGACAAGGTGACTGTCAACGAGCATTACCCTCTCAATCCCGATGATCCTAATTCCGAGACTGTGCCTTTGGTATATACCGTACCAATGCGCGAGACCATGCCTTCTTTCCTCGCTGCAAGTGATGCGGCAAAGATAGTGAACATCAACTCATGGCGTCCGCTCACCAATAAGGTGAATATCACCATCGAAGGCAATACGCCTGATGATGGCGCCACTATCGATGGCGACGTATATGGCGGCGGAAACTCTGCCACTGTGCAGAAAGTGAAGAACAGCAAGACGGATGCCGACCCAATGGTGGGAAACATCTCCATCAATATCGGCAATCATGTCAGAATAGGACGTGTATTCATGGGCTGTAATGGCGATGAGATGTTTGCCTCTTCTGAGGACAATGACTTCATGAACAAATTCCGCAAGCTCAATGGCAGCGTGTATAATTACAGAAAGGAACTCAACTTTGCCGACTCCATCGACTGGACTGGAGACCCGTCAAACAAGAGTATCAGCACGCTCTATCTCTCTACCAAGAACGAAAACCGACATACGGTGTATCCTCATCTCATCGACCTCTACTTCCAATCTGTGGAAACCAACATCCAGGGCAAGTTGACCTGGAATGGCAATGAGACTGGAGAAGGACTGAAAGACTGCATCATAGGCACATTCTGCTGCGGTGGAAACCGTGGTAATATGAATGTCTATCCTATGACCGAGGATGATTATCCTGCGGGCACTCCTAAGGAAGACATGAAGATAGGCAATGCCGTGGAATACACTTTCCCTGAGGGGCTCGTCATCAAGGAGAAGATAGTGGGCGGCTGCTACAATGCAAACTACAACTACAAAGATAGCGTAACCCACAATGGTGGCTATCTGCTCGGTATGGCTCATGCTCCTTATCCTTTCATCAAGCTCTTTGTGAAAAATCAGTTTGACCCTCTGGTTGACAGTACGGAGAATGCCTACAAAGGCGGAAATGTCTATGGAGGATGCTACAAATCTGGCACTATTCAGGGCGACGTCTCCATCATTCTGGAGAGCGATATGCTGAATGGCAAAACGAGGAAGATGCTGGAAAACTCCAACAAGCTTGCTTCTACAAAGCCTGAATACTCTGCCCTCAACGTCTATGGTGCTGGCTATGGCATGGAGAGCTATGTCTATGGTATCACAAATATCAAGATGGCGGAGAATATGTCTTGCAGCAATCATGCAAGCGAAGAGGCTAAATTCTCTCCTACCGGCGCTTCTGCCAACTTCATATATGGTGGAGGTCAGCAGGGCAATGTCATCGGTGGGACTAATGTTGAGATATTCAATGGTCATGTATTCCACTCTGTTACCGGTGGCTCTTATGCCGGATATGTATGGGGCTCCACAATGGTCAAGGTGGGATATCCTAAATATTATAAGGTGAAACCACTGAAGACTGGACGCTATTTCCTCACTCGCACTGACCAGAGCAACAAGGATATAGACAAAGGCAAGAACGTCACCACCGAGACCATCAAGCAGTCGGTGCATCTTCTCGAAGACGATATGGTCTCACAGTCGGTATATGAAGCCATCACTTCCGTATGGGACAACTCTTCCGCTACCGGAATCGACATCTCCACCGATGAGAAGAAAGCGGATTACTTCACCACCGTAGAAGCCTCCACGCCATCTATCGGTTGGGGAAATATCAACATCAATATCGGCGAGGCTGTATATGGCGGCGGCTACTCTCTGGCTCAGGGTTCTTCTGTAATGGCTGACAACACCACAGTGCTGAAATTTACTGACAAATGCAATGTCGATAAAACCTTTACTGCCTCACCTGCCTACATAAAAGAACTGAACAATCTCCCTGGTCACTCTACAGTGGGCTTCGGCGGAAACACCACTATCCTCATTGCTGACCGCACCACAGCGCCTGCCACAGCATCGGACAGCGACCCTGACCGCGACCATATCACCATCTCACATCAGCAGATGAAGGAAGCGCAACTATCAGAAGGACAAGACCTACTGGGCTATTACTACAAGGGAGCCGATGGAGAATATCATTACATCTATGAGGCTGGAAAATACCAGAAAGGCGGCAATCTCCCTACGAATATCTCGTCTGACGACAAGAAGATATACATGTACGACAACGAAGGCGGCATCTTCGGTGACGGACACCTCTCGTATGCCCAAGGCTTCCGCTGTGCAGACCTCACGGGCTACGGCTTTGCAGGCTCCAACATCGGCAGTCCGAAGATCATCAACACCTTCCAGCGCATGGACATTCTGCGCCTGACAGACAACTGTTTCACCCTGCTTGGTACCCGCGACTATGCCACAAATGCTATGGACAATACGCCTTACTCTATCTCACGTGTGGGCGAGATACAGATGAAAGCCTGCGATATTGTGACCCATGAAGACGGTTCGCTGAAGTCTGGCGACAATGACAATCATTATGACAAGCGTGCACGCAACTATATGGGACTCTCCAATAATATCCATTACGTCGGTGCGCTCCATTCTAACGTGGATTTCCACACCGCATTATGGCACGATGGCAAGGGCAAGCCATCAGCTGACGGCTCTGTCGCAGGCTCCTATATGGCTGTCAAACAGAAGTATATAGATGACTATTTCAATGATGGTGAAAACAAAGGCAAGAACCATATCTTCGAGAAGCGCAATGACGGCACTGCCAGAAATATGATTGGTATTGCCTCCGGCTATGCTCTCAAGATACAGAATATCCAGGAATGGAAAGAGAATGGCACTGCAAAGCAGCAACTATACTACGGTCCTATCTACGGTGTCGTGGAGATGAATCTCATCGACGTACGTGAGGATGAAGGCGGTGGCTACGTCTATGCCGACAATATCCACAAGCGCCCTGCTTACGATGAAGATTCCAAGGCTGTCGATTTCCTTGAGACGACAGGCAACTTCGTATTCCCTTACTCTCCAAAGCAAGGCAGATACATCGTGGATGACTGCTTCCCTGTGGGATATACCTCCATTCACGAAAATGGAAGTGTGATGAATCCTGACGAGGCTATGCCAGCCCACTATTGGTATGTCACTGGATTCAATTATCATTACAATGCTCATATCACCGGTTTCTCATATAATCTGCCTTACACTTTCAACAGTGACAATCAGGATGGAATAGTGTCCCTTGCCGGACTGAAGCCTTCCCAGGAGGTGAAGATACTGAGTTGGAAGACTTACAGTGCGCACAAGGAGGGTTATTCCTGCGATCTTGAGAAGCGAAACTACTGCAAGGACTCTCTGGATGCCGCTGGCAATCACGTCATGGGCAAATATCAGCTCTTTGTGGGAGCCGCCAATTCGCAGACTTACATCAAGCCTCTCGGCAATGACGATTCCTTACCGAGCGATGCTAAGGCTATGCCTGGATTTGCCGCGCAACTCTGCATGAAGCATGATGCTGATGCCAACAGCTGCAAGACGCTCCAATCCACATTGCCTGCCCGCCTTCCTGACGGCGATGCAAGGATAGTGTTCCAGCTCTCTGACAGCACTGACAATTCCTCCACCGATTACTATAATGCCCATCTTTCCGAGCCTTGCAAGGCAACTCTGGTACTCACTGCGCCTGCCATGCAGTACATAGACGGCAAAGAAGGCGAGATTGAGCCTGTCATTTCCATGGTTTCGGTCAACAACAGGCTGTTCACCAAAAACAGCGACGGCAGTTACACAAAGGTGGAGAATGGCTCTCTTGCTGAAGGCACTAAGTATTTCTACAAGAACGGCGAAACTGACCTCTATCAGGAAATCAGCGATACATGCAAATTCTACAAGAAGAAGAATGACACGGAGGGATACGAAGTGACTGAAAAATCTGATGTCCAGCCTAATTCCTCCACCACATACTACTGCATACTGCCGCGTCATTACACCTATACCGTGGATCTCACCATCGAGTATATCCAAGGTCCGGACATCGACGGAGGCATCACCATCGAAAACTGCGCCCTGCCGGGAGAGATGATACGAGTGAACAAGAACGACATCAACATCAAGGCAGACGAGGCTTTCGCCGTAACGGGCTACTACTGGCGCATCGGAAAGCGCATGAAGAAGGAAGGAAAATGGACGTTTGAGGACGAGACTCCTTGGTCGAAGAACAATTCCTCCGCCACGGGCTACGACTCCTACAAGGAGGGAAGCGACGTGACAAAGGGAATGTTTGCTGGCTGTCATTATGACAAGACGGAGGCTTATCTCGACATTCCTGCTTACTACTATATGAATGGCTACGGCATACAGCTCGGCGTCACCATGAATGTGCCTGGACTCAATGACATCCTGCCTGTCAGCATGCACGATGCCGATACGCTCACCGTACACAATTATCAGCGTATGCACCCGGGTATGGAGAATGTCAATCTCCATCTGGAGAAGGCTATGGCAAGGGCAAGCCACGATGCCGCCTTTGCAAGACCACGCATATACATATCCGATCTGACCGACCTTAATGCCTTCACGCAGTTTGTTGACACCATTGGCTCAACCGACGAGAGCATCAGAAATGGAGCTAATGCCGAATTCTGCTTCACTGACGACATCACTGTGCCTGCTGGCTTCTCCGGCGTGAAGGGGGCTTTCCATGGCATTCTCCACGGCAACGGACACGTAATCCATGGTATTGGCACTGACCGCTCACTCTTCGGCACCAATCTTGGCAGCATCTATAATCTCGGATTGTCAAGCGGAAAGATTGCCGCCAACGGCTCTGACCCTGATGGTGCTTACCATTGCTGTTTCGAGTATGCTCCTGATTCTGCTTCTCCTGTCCATAAGGTATATGATATGGATGGCAAAGTCAAGTCCGATTATTCCGATGATGATTTCCGATATGGACGCGTAGCTTACGATCTCAACGGCTACTATCTCCGCGCCCGTCGTGCCATCCGCAGCAATGCTGACGGCAAACTCAATGATACGGACAGGAAAGCCCTGGCTTATGTCTTCGACTATTATGCCAACGGCGACTTCCAATATGCCCACCGCAACGACTCCATCACTGGACGAAACAGCGGCATCACTTTCCTCCGCACCGGCAAGGACAGCAACCTGCCTAACTATGGCAATGCCAGCACTCGCCACGACAAAACGCATTCCATCGACATTGCTCGTGCCACGTATAAGGAAGGGGCTGACGGCAAGCCTCTATTCTCTGGTTATCAGCCTCTGATAGAGGAAGGATTGACGGATATGAATGACTTCATCTTCTGGGGACAGTCACTGCAGGACGTTCCGGCTGACTGGGCTACGGAGATTGCTTCGCATCAGAATTGCTTCATGGCAAACCGTGTCTATCGCACCGTAGGATACTATGGCAGCACCACGCCTGACCACTTCCATTATAATGCTTATTCTCAGGGCACAAAATATATGGACACCTACGTACATATTCCTACCACCACTGCCATAGACTTCTCTGACGATGATGACAATGCTGCCGTTTTCCATGCTTTCACAGTCAAGGACGGCGTCAGCCAAAACCTCCTCGTCTATACCAATGCATACAGCAATGATACGGACAATTCTTACAGTGCTTGCACCGTAGTGGACAATGCGCTGAAATATGAAGAGAGCACTCCTGAGGCTCTCATCAGCGGTCATCATGTCACTGTGGATAATGGCACCGCCACTGCCCCACTGCTTCACCTCGTGGAACGCACATCTGACGGCACTGACAGCGAAGGGGAAATATGTCTGAACAATGACTTCTGCGTGCCGAAAGCATTCCATGTCACCAAACGTGCCTGGTACACACGCAAGTCTAATGCCTACTCCATCTCTGCCAACGACGCATGGGAAGGCATCTGTCTGCCATTTACCGTGGATAAGGCAGTGGCAAGTCTCAATGGCGAGATAACGCATTTCTATGGTTCGGCACCAGAGGGCACCCCTGCTTCTGAAAACCATTGGAACCTTCACCATGAGTATTGGCTCCGTGGCATGGTGGCTGTGGGTCCTTCTTCTGCGGACGCCAAGCGGACGGAAGCATCATTCCAGCGTCCGGGTAAGGGACTATTCAGCGATGCAACTGCCGATGGCAATGGCGTGGATTACACATTCAGCAACCCATTCTTCCGCGATACTTACGGCAACAAGAGTTACAACTATTCCGACAACTCTTATTATGCTCAGGAGCATCACTGGAACGATTATCTCCCTCTTACAGCCGGTGTGCCTTACATCATCAGTCTGCCGGGCGAGAGATACTATGAGTTTGATCTGTCGAGCAAGTTCTATAATGCCCGCACCAACAGCAAGGAGCCTGCCCAGACCGTCACTTTCAATGCCTATGCCACTGCCGGATCTGCAGTCAGCATCCCTGTAACGGGCGACATGAAGTCCACTGCCGGAGGCTATAATCATATCGGCACATTCCTCTCCAAGGCTACATCTCAGGGTAGCGTCTATGCCATCGATCATGAGGGCACATCATTTAAGGATGCAGAGGCTAAGATAATGCCGTTCCGCACGTATATGCAGAGAACTGCAGCGGGAGCCAAAGAGGCTTCACCAGCGCCTTCTGTCATTCATATAGCGCAGACACGCAGCATCGAGGCTATCACTCCAGAGGTGAGCGAACAGCAGACTGAAAACCTGCCTGACGGCAGTTACATCACCGTGACAGCCATAGGCAAGCAGCGTGTCCGCATAGAGAGCACTCGCACTGCCACTCTCCGCGTCTTCACTCCTGCCGGACAACTCTATCGTCTGCTCGACATCCGCCCTGGCACAGCCTCCTATAGCGGCTTCCAGCCTGGTCTCTATCTCTTTGGCGGAATGAAAGTCAGAGTATGGTAAGTAGGTGATCAAAATTATTTTGATAATGAATAGATAATAATAATTGTTTTTCATTATTATAAAAATGATTTCGATCACCTACTTAATAGTCGGGGAATTGTTCTATTTTTCCGTATGTGGAACGAGAGCCGGAAGCACTCTCGTAACTCATTGATAATAAAAGCGTTGCAAAAGCACAGTTTTCACGATGTAATATCTATGCTTTTGCAACGCAATATTTATGCTTTCACCTTCCAATATCTATGCTTTTGCATTTCAAAAGCTCAGCTATCGCCTTCCGATAGCCCAGTCATCATTCTTTTGTTCCATTTTCCTGTCCCTTTACCTTTGCTTGGTATTCTTCCTTGGTCATACCTCATGTCTCTATCATTGAGTCAAGTACATCGCCAAGTTCTTCAAAAGAAATATCATGATGATATTCTTTAGTCGTTTCATTCTTTTCTCCATAGATACGGTAGTAGTCAGAACCTTCATCCAAAGCAATATATATCTTACCTTGAAATTGGAAGCCATTCACCTGCATGACAAGAACCGCCATAGTGAAGTTTTCGCCATTGATATTCTTGATAATTTGGGTGGCAT
>OQVP01000322.1_pt1 | contig 18253 bp, 10 predicted proteins | sample 1691541 | NCBI WGS metagenome assembly OQVP01 (sample SAMN03418258, study PRJEB22391) | human gut metagenome | biome: human-gut; feature: organic feature; material: feces | host: Homo sapiens | place: Tanzania | collected 2013-01 | reverse complement strand
GTACATCGAAACTCTCATCGGCAAACTCCAAATCACCCATTCCTCTTCTACCGATAAATGACAACTTATCAAGAGGAGAAATTTCCGTATTGGAGAGATATTACTTTTAAAGTCTTAACCATAAATCATTCGCTATTATCAGTGTCTAATTCTTTGTACCTTTTTATCTCCCTTGGTCATCAAGTAAGGGGATGGTGGCAATTCGGGCATTAAGTTATCAAGTGCATTGATCTGTCCCACCACCTTGAGCAAGAGAATCAATGTAGAAAGCGAAATGTTTCTAGCACATCCATTCTCAAACTTGTGGATAGTAGTCATACCAATGCCTGTCAGTTCTGCCACTTCCTTCTGTGTCAAATTGCATCGCATTCTGTATTCCCTAAAGCGATTTCCCAGCAATCTCACCAGTTCCGGAGTAGAATATTCATACAAATCTTTCATATACTTATCTATCATTTAAGTGAATATTAAGCCACAAAATAACCATTATATATCATTATAGTGATATTTAAGCGCAAAGATACAAAAAAGAAGTGATACAACCTCAAAAATCACAATTATTTTTTATTTACTGACTCACATTTAACATATTGCAAGGCTTTACCTTACCTGCCACAAACTCGGGGATATTGAACGACTTGAGACACTTGTCGTAATAATCGGGGCTAGACTGCGGCAGGAGGAAAGGCTTGGAGGGCTTGCCCTGCGCATCTATATGCACGATGTAAGGCATGGAATAGAGGCCATTTACCCTGCGAGAAGCATAGAGAAGCCATCTGCCATTGCTGCTCCAGGAATGATAGCTCTCCGTATCTCGGCTATTGGCGGCTGCCAATGGATGGTACTGGCGAGTGCGGAGATTGATAATATAGAGATCCGCCTCATGATGCCAGATAGGGAAACAGCCATAATCCGCCACCGTCATCACCAGCCATTTGCCATCTGGCGAAATGCGAGGCATTACGGCACTTTTACCTGTCGTATGAGCTGAAAAAAGCGTATCAACCTCGGTGCCAAAAGCATGATGGGCAGCATCAAAGGCTATGGAACAAACGCTATATTTCACGTCCTTATAACGACGAGGCATCTCCACACTATCTGCGGTACAGAAATAGAGACGCTTGCCATCTGGTGAGAAACAAGGATAAGTTTCAAAACTTCGTTGCGAGCTCAATAAAGGAGAAGTAAAGATATGGTTGGATGCCAAGTCATAAACCACGACATCCGACTTCTGGTCATAGACCTCAATGCGATTTCTGTCTGATGAGTGAAAACCCTGATGGGTATCATTGGTTGAGAAAGCGATCAACTTGCCTGAAGGATGCCAAGCTGGATAAACCAACGACTTGATACTATCCACATCGATGCTCAACTTCTTAGCCAAACCATCTCCTTGCATCACGTATGTGCCTCCCAACTTTCCCGCACGCAGATGCAGCATCATCTGTTTGGCATTCCGATTGCAGAAGTTGTGACAGTTCATGCAATTATTCCCCGTCACCGTATTCTCCAAGATAGGCGACTGCGAATAATCGGAAAGACAACGTTGATAGATGCCCATCTTGTACCATTGCTCATAGCCTGGTTCGATTAGGCGATAAGCAATATAGGGGTCAATGCTATCAGGCGAGACGTGGATCGAGAAAGGCTTGAGACCACAATTATCCTCACCTCTTCTCACAACTACCTGTACTTCGATGCGAGAAGCGGAAGTTATGAGATTTTTCCAATCACCCTCGCCGATACAGACTTCTGTATCATCCGCCTGAACCGTTACGCTCTTTCCATCGTCTGTGGAAAAAATGGCAGCGACAACCTCGCCTGGCTCTTTTTCCACTCGGAAATGGAGCGGAGCCATCTGACTAGGAATCGTTACATTCTGATAATCCGGAAATATCTTAGGCGACTCGGAGAGTTGCTTATCAACAACCACTCGTGAAGAACAACTTGCCAACAAACATAATCCGAGACAAGCCATCACTACCCTACCGATTCTGCATTTCACCTTATTATATATATAGCACATCATTTTGCAAACACTTATTATTGGATTAACATAATCTAATCACTCTTTCATTCTGGATTTTTACAAAACACTTCCATTGCCTTGGCAAAGGAGGCTGGAATGTGCGGTATAGCCTTCGTTCCCATGTATTGCTTCATCAGAGCCAAGAACTCGGAACGTTGGTTCGCCACGATATACATCGCTCCCAAATACTCAAAAGTGGCACGATGCTCAGGACAAGCCTTGACGATGGAAACCAAGTCGTTGTCGAAGCCACCGTTGCCCATCAACTTATCATTGGAGAAGATACACTTGCGTTTCATTCCCAACACCTTGTCTGCCCTCACAGCCTTGTCGTTATAGAGAAATCTGCGTCGTTCTTTAGCCCAATCACGGTAAGCCAAGGTTCGCTCCAAAAGCTTGATATATTTCTCTGCCACCGCATAGGCGCCATTCTCGATGTTCGTATCCACCAATCGTTGCCAAAGATATGGGCTTTTATTATCCATGCACTCCTGAGACTCAAAGGCACAAAGCTGCGACATGTTCACATAGCCCATCGCATAATAGACATCCATCATAAGCATGCTCACCTGCAAGGTTTTAAAATCGGAAGTCATGATACTGTTCATGCCTTGTTGATCAAACATCAGCAGTTTTTCTCCCAGTTCTCCCTTCTCGGCGAGTGCCATATTGCGGCAGAGTTGGAAGGTGACATTGCCCTTGGCACCACGGCTATTGCTACGGTTGATAATCTCATCCCATTGCTGGTGACGAACATAATAATAGATTTTCTTCATATATTCGTCCTGAGCTTGATAGCTAGAAACAAACAGGACCACAACCGCCCCTAGCACAACCACACACTGAGCCATTAAGCCATACTTGCCGAGTTGCTTTTGCAGAAAAACATAACAAAGTTGCAACACCCCCACGACCACAGCCATAAGCCAGGGCAGATAAGCCATGAAGTTTAGCGCAGAACCTTCTCGAACCAAGCAATTTCTTCTTACCACCAAAGCTATCATAGCAACTGCGACAACCTTCAACCAAAGTCTGCAACGAAGTACAACCGCCACCAAGAACATAATCATCACCAAACACACACTGCCCGCAAGCAAACAGCTCATATTGGAAACAAGTGTCAACAACATCGCAACCGCCGTGATGCAACCTAGGTATCTGGCTCCCTCTTTTACCCATAAGCTTTGGGCATAAGCTACCAAAGTCATCAAGATACCATACACAACGGGCCCCGCCCCATAACAGAAGAACTGCATAAGGAAGTCTGCCAATACAATAGCCACCCCACCCGGCTTAGCCAAGGTTTGGCAGACGGCATCGGCATCCCAATAAAACGTATTCCACTGTTCCAAGTAATAAAAATGGTAAGTGGCAGCAGAATGGCAAATGCATACAAAGACGATGCAGATGCCAAGCCATATCATCAGTTTAGAGTTTATCATTAATCGTTTCATCATATATGTTATTTTTTACGAACCTTTACTTTTTCATTAGCTTTACAATTTGTTATTAAGTTAATAAATCCAGTTATAAGGTTGAGTTGTTTCTCAAATCTGTTAGCAAAGATAGTATAAAAAGTCGGTTATAACTTTATGTGGTGTTACAAATAGTTTATGAAAAAGAGAAAAAGGATATAAAATAATCTATTTCCTTTATAAAGCAACATTTTATACTATTAAAAAAAGGTTGGCCGTGTCATCACAACACAGCCAACCTTAACGACTAACATCTTTTTTCGGTTAATCTTTGTATGATAAAACCTAAAACTAATGTTCTATTTACAAAACTTTATTGACCAATAGGTGGAACTATCGGCTTGCCAAAACCTTCAATAAATACAAAACTGATATTCCTTGACATTATAGGATGACCAGTAGACTCATCTATTATGCTTATAGAAAACTCAAAAACATCAGTGTTTCCATTCTGACCTATATATGCAAAGTTTGTCCCAGGTTGTACTTGAAGGACCTCATCACCATTACCTTTTAATATTTTCCAAGAATAATGGTAACCATAAGGCAAAGTTTTCATTTGAACGCCCATTGTACATGCTCTTTTAGGAAATCCATTTTCTTCTAACAATTCATAAGTATTTGGATACGCACTAGTAGTATACGTACCTCGTAGATACGAATAATCCACTTCATTTTCTGCAATCGATGCAGCCATGGCCATACAAGATGCAATAATTGCCACGAAAGTCAATAAAAATTTCCTCATCGTTTATTATTTTAAATTAATCCTTAATTATTTTACATCACTTCCTTCTTTAGCAGAAGAAGCAAGACCATCAGCAAAACCACCATAAGCAGGCTTGCGCTGATAGTTGAGATTCCAAAGGCCCACAGGCTGTCCACCGCGCCAGCTGCTGCTTGCAGGTGCATCGGTGAGACACCACTGGCAGATGCCATACTGCTGACTCGTAGGAACGATAGCGAAATACTGCTCGATAATCCACTTGTAGTATTCAGCCATAGCCTTTTCCTTAGCTACACGCTCTTCAATAGGAAGTTTCTCCAACTGAGCAGTAGTAACATCATTGCCCTCAGCATCTACATAACCCATATCAAGCTCTGAGATACGAACGAGCTTGCCGGTCTCAGCCATAATCTTGAGCATGTTCTGGATGCCCTTCTTCTTGCTTTCCAGAGTCTGTGGATTCTCGTAGTAGCTGATGTGCATCTGTGATCCGATACCATCAATCTTGGTGTTATAGCCGAGTTCCTTACCCTTCTTTTCCCAAACACCAATCCAGTAAACAAGAGACTTCACCTTCTGGTTGTTATCCCAGTCTGATTCCAGGTTGTAATCATTGATAAAGAGCTTGAGGTCTTCAGGGTTTGTTCCCTCTACCGCAGCATAGGCATCACGTGCCGCCTTCTCTACGATAGGACCATACATCTCTGGTGTGAAGTAATCCTGCCAGAAGAAATCATTCTCAGAATTTTCACCTGCAGTCTGAAGAGCATAGAATCCGTTTACGTTGCCACCACCTGAGATCGCCTCGTTGATGAGATCCCAAGCCTTCACCTTGCCTCCTGTAGCCTGCATCATGCCGCTTACCCATTTGTTCATTGCCCAGGTAAGGGTATCAGACTTCTCCTGAGGAGTGAGAGGAATAGAATTTGCAGACTTCGTGTAGTAAACTTCAAAGTCATCAATATAGAGGGTACCCGCATATTTACCGATACTCAGCAGCAGGCGCAAGGCATTGTCACCATTACACGTGGTAGCAACATCCACTTCCTTCCAATCTGTTGTAACCTTGATGGTAGGGAAGTTACCACATCCCTTGTATCCGTCAGGATTCTGGAATACTGCGCTAAATTCGCCGGCTACAGAACCCTTGATTTTCATCTTCAAATGATAGGTTTTACCATTCTCGAAAGTGACCCCTGGCTCATAGTTAATCTGTGCATTCCAGTCATTTTCCTTGGCTGCGTTGTTACCAACCTCACAAACACCATTTACAATCTTTGGCGCATTATCCATACCCCATCCACCGAGGTTCTGACCATCATCAAAGGTAAGATGCCCAACACTTACAGGGATTTCAACCACTTGACTTTCGGCCACCTCTTGAATTGTTGAAGTTACAGCATGCCAAGAATATGGCTTATTACAAGGAACTTCGTCTCCTTTTATATCACCATTTACAATCAAATTATTGGTAGAACCTTCTTCACAAAGACTCAAAGACTTGATGTCCAGTTCACCGCCCAGTTTACCTGCAGCAAAAACAAAGTTCTCATAATTGGCTGCCGGAGTAAATTCAACGGTATATTCATTCCATTGAGTACCTACTGAAATCGAGCCTAAACCTGCATCACCTGGAGCACCCCATAGAATTAAGTCAAAAGGAGCTGTAGCTTTTGCATTCATTGTGAAGACATACTTTTTCCCTTGAGATAAATGAGCAGGGAAATATAATTGAGCATCCCAATGACCACCAGCTTTTTCATTCTTAATGACCAAGCAACGTGTGACATTAGATGAAGGAGGTAACTCCTTATCTACAAGCAGCCCGGTCAGCCATTTCTTAGGCTGCTGAGCATGCCAGGCAAGCGTATGACCATAGATAGAAACACCAGCATCCTCTGCTGCGGTAACAAAAGAAGATACCTTACTGAAATCCATCACACCCTGGTCGTTGACACAAGAAGCCATCTTCATGGCATTGCCTGCAACAATCTCATCAAAGTTATGGGCTGCAAGACGGAAGAGCGGACCTTGCTGGTTGAACTCGTCCACGCCGAGTGCACCACTCACCTTAAAGCCAGGATGAGCACTACGGTCCAGATTCTCCTTCAGGGGAGCATAGTCGTTGAGGTACTCATACTGAGCGATGGTCTGAGGCTTCTCGACATCATATTTCCAGTCATCCCAGTCTGCACAGCTGCCCAAAACAAATGGGCAGACCAGTGCAGATATAATATATTTATTTACTTTCATACTACTAAATTCATTTTCATTAGTTTGTTACGAAATTACTTCCATGACTCAAGCTTGTTGCCACGACTCATCATAGACATCACATAGTCGGCAGAGATGTTCCATGTTTTCTCGTGCTCTACATCACCAGCATTGGTCACTACAGTAGCATTAAACTTGATCTTCAGACAATCAGCCATACGGTTCTTGTCGCTGAAGTCCTGAATGCCACGAGGAGCAAAAGTACCAGTACCGATCTCCTTGCCATCCTGAAGAACCTTACAGTTTTCACCATTGAATGCCAGTGTAATGGTCAACTCCTTCGATGCATCAATCTGACTCCAGATATGCTCTTTGTCATCATACTTCCACTCCTTTACAGGATAAGAGAAAGTGATGGAAGATGTGTTGAAATCTACAGATGAAGCCACATCAAGCGCATCCTCATTCTTGTGGGTAATGGTCTTCAAATCCTGGATATTGGTAGTTCCTGTCTTGCAATACATACCTGAGTACTGATTCTTGTACTTCACACAAATCATCTGGTAGTTCTTCTTTTCAAGGATAGAATCACCAGTGAGGGAAGAAACGAGTCTTACAGGCAGCACATAGTGAGTAGTAGCAGCCTTCGGATCGTTGAAGAAGGCATCAGTAAGATGCACTGTTGTACCACCAATAATCCTTCCCTTAGGGATAGTCAGGGTGTTAGGATCCTCCAGAGTATAGTAGGATTCAGGGAGCACCTCCATACCACTACCTTCCTCGAGAAGAGATGGATCTATCTTATAGCTGATCTTACAATCCTTGGTATTCTTGTAGCCACCACCCCAAGTTGCCTGCAGCTTGAACTGATGAGCATTGTCATCGGTGTTTACCGCATCATCGTCATTACCTAGGGTGATAACGCGGATAGGTGCCTGCATAGCGAAAGATACAGTTATCTTACCGTTGTTGCCACCCTGGCCGATACCTCCCTGAAGGTTATCCTCCCAATCACCGTTAGAGCAAGAGGTAGAAAGACCAGCTACCAAGGCAAGTCCCATGATTGCAGTTCCTATTTTTCTGAATGTTTTATTCATAATCTTCTTTTTTTCTTTTTATTACCAAATGTTGTTCTTTTTACCATCCTGCGTTCTGAACGAGTGATGAGAAATTAAGAATCTGGTCGTATGGCACTGGACCATAGTAGGCATTCTCCTTGAAGTTACGTGTTTCCACTGAGATTGGAGTATATTTCTTGCCAGCCTCTTCGTTGGTGATGCTCATACCCTTTGCCTCCTCTGTAAGGTTAGCCTTCCAGCGGCGCAAGTCCCAGAAGCGGAAGCCCTCGAAGCAAAGCTCGATGCGGCGCTCGTTTCTGATCAGCTCACGCATCTTTTCCTTGCTCTGTGCACACTCTTCCAGGTATGGATCTTCACCAAACTCACCCAGACCGGCACGCTCACGGATTGCCTTGATTACATCGTAGGCTGAGTAACCTGTACCACCCTTAGGACCATAAGCCTCATTGGCTGCCTCTGCATAATCCAGATAAAGTTCTGTATAACGGATGCGGGCTGTATAATGTAAAGCCTTGCCTTTCACGGTAGGATCCAGATTGATGTCCTGACGGAGGAGTTTCTTCATATAGTAACCTGTACGGGTTGACTTGGAAACGTCCTTGTTAAGACCATCAAGATTAGTTGCATTGTCTGCCTGTGTATTGATGACGGCATTTCCTGAACCAGCCTTCTGTCCGTTATAGATGATATATTTAGCCAGACGAGGGTCACGGTTGGCGTATGGGTTAGCCGGATCATATTCGCTGTTGGCATCAGTAATAGGATAACCGTTGGCTGCAGGGAATGCATCTACAAGATTCTGGGTTGGATTGATACGACCCTGACCATAGATTGATGGTGGATAGTACTTGGTCTCCAAATCATTGTTTTCGCTCTTCTCTGTACGCCAGAGTACTTCCTTAGGACATTCAGCCGCTTTAAGATCCTTCATGTTGTCATCTGCATACCACTCCAAACCATTTATATCGATGCCTGAAATGCCGCCATTGAGGTCGAGCACTTCCTTGGCATACTTAGCTGCCTGCTCGTAGGTTACGCCACTGCCGCTGGCAAAGGCTGGTGATGCAGCCATCAAGGTAGCTTGGGCAAGAACGGCACGGGCAATACGACCGCTGAAGCGTCCGGCAAAGTTGGTTCCGAGCACACGGTTGTAAGTAGCCTTTGTAACCGTATATGATTTGCCGAGGCAGCTGACAGTCATTGTCTCGTTATCGGTATCCTTGTAGTCAACAGGGAGCACACGTACAGCCTCTTCTGCATCCGCAATAAGCTGTTTCATGCAGTCGGCATAAGAAGCACGCACCTCCAGGGATTTGAAATCTGAGTTTACATTGGTTGGCTCAAGATCGTTAGGCACACCCAGGAGAGTTCCATTGGCATCCAAACCGCCATGGGCACGGAGCAGATAGTACATGAAGAGTGCTCTCAAACCCTTTGCCTCACCGATGTAACGCTGTTCATACATAGCACGCACAGCCTCATCGCTGTTCCAGTTTACCTTATCCACATTGGCGAGGAAAAGGTTGATATACTGGATGGCAGAACGGCAGTTGCGCCAGGTTTCAACTGGATTGTTGCTTGAAGTCCAGCTATCTACACCTGTCATTTTGCGGTAGCTGTCGGCAGCGTCGTTGCTCACAGCATCGTCTGTAGCGACATCGTTGAATGAGTAAGAGCCGTTTGGCAGACGGGTATAAGCGTTGCCAAGTACACCATCAGCATAGTCTGGATGTTCGTACATATACTCGAAACCCAGATGGTTTTCGATGGCAGGCTTAAACATGTCGTCACAGCTTGTCAGTCCCATCGAAAGAGCCAGTCCGAGTACCACTGCTCCAACTTTGTATTTTGATAGTAAGTTGTTCATAACTTTTGTCATTTTCATTATCTTAATTATCTATATTAGAACTCGACCTTTGCACCGATGGTGAAACTGCGAGTTTGAGGAGCAGAACCTACATTGCGTTCCATCTGCTTGCGCTCACCGGCTATCGTCAGGAGGCTGCTGCCATTAACATATACCTGCAAGCCCTTCACCAAAGCCTTGTCTCCAAAGAGAGACTTGTTGAAATCGTAGGTAAGCTGCACGCGGCTCAAGTCGATGCGGTCTGTAGAATACATCCAGTAGTCGGAAGTATTGAAGTTGTTGTCACCACTCTGTGTTGTCAGACGAGGATAGGTGATAGCCTCACCGTTCTTGTACTTATCTTCTGTCCAGGCACCGAGTACCACATCGCTGTACTTGCGCTCACCGTAAACCCAGTTGTAGGTATCGTTCTTGATAGCATTTCCACCAAACTGACCTGTCAACATGGCGAAGAGGGTGAAGTTCTTGTACTTCAAGGTAAGATTCATACCACCGGTAAACTTGGCGCTCCAGCGACCGATAACCACACGGTCCTTAGAGTCGATAATTCCATCACCATTCTGGTCCTTGTATTTCAAGTCACCAGGCTTCACAGTACCGAAAGAACTCTTAGCCTCAGCATTGTCAATTTCTTCCTGACTGTTGTAGTAGCCTAAGCACTCATAGCCCCAAAGGGCATCGATGAGCTTGCCTTCTGTACGCATGTACTCATGCTCTACATTCTCTGCAACCTTCAGGTTCTTTGAACTGTTGGTCTGTCCGAATGCCTGGATGCCATATTCGAAGTCTCCCACCTTGTCTTTGTAACCGAGAGAGAAGTCAACACCTGTGCGGCGGTTCTTGCCGTAGTTGATGTATGGTACGAATGTAGATACAGGCCAGTAGGTATGCATGTAGCTTGGATAGATGTAGTCTGGCTGAGCAAGCAAACCATCAGTCACCGTGTTGTAGTAGTTGACGGCGAATGTCAGTCTATTGTTCAACAACGCACCGTTCAAACCTACATTGAACTCCTTACGCTTGATGAAGCCCAGTTTGTCGTTACCACCACGCTGAGAGTCTGAAGTCTGGATGCTTTTGTTGGCATCAGACCATCCCCACCATGTACCGGTAGCCGTAAAGATATTCTCATACATGAAGTACTCTTTGATATCAAGATCCTGGTTCAAGACGGTATAACCTGCAGTAAGACGGAGGTCATCAAGCCAGTTTACATCCTTTAGGAAATTCTCTTCAGAGAGTCTCCAACCGAGAGTTGCCGATGGAGAGATGGCATTGCGGTTGCCCTCAGGAAGCTTGGCTGAGTGTACTGCATTGGCAGCCAGGTCGGCATAGTACTTATGTGCATAGTTGTATGACACGAGAAGTCCCAGGTTGGCATTGCTTACCTTGTGATACTCACCGCTGATGGTCTGCTGATAACCATTGGCGAGCAAGGTGGCATTCACATTGTGATTGCCGAAGGAGTTAACGTAGTCAAACTGTCCGGTCCAGGCAAGCGTCTGGCGCTCTTTTGAGTTGCTGGAGTTCAGCGTACCTGTATGCTTATCCTCACCATACTGTGTGACGGAACCGATAATCTGCTTGCCGTCAAACTGAGTCCAGTTGGCACCGAAGGTTGCATAGCTGTCGTTCAAGGATGTAGTGTATGACGTAGAATAGTCAACCGCAAACATAGTCTTGAAGCTCAAGCCCTTGAGCACAGAAGACAGATCAAACTTGACACCTGTATCAAACTGCATCTGGCGGGAAGTCCAGGTATTGTAGCCTGCAGCATACATATCTGCGAAGGCATTGGTCTGGTCTTCCTGTGTAGCACCCAAGAAATACTGTCCGGCTGGCAATCCCGCAGGATTGGTGATGATATTTCTTGAGTTATTGATGAGAGCCAGAGAATTGGCATCCATCGGGTCAAGATAAGACAGCGGGATGAATGGAGCCACACGGTTAGGACGCAATGTGGAAGCAGCTTCCCAGAACTTGGAGTTTGAACCATGCTGGTTATAGTAGGTTGCGTTGGCATTCACCCAACCCGAAGCCCAGTCTGCGAGCTGGAGGTCGATGTTACCACGTACGTTCAGACGGTCTGTATAGTTGTTCTTTCCTTCACCGAAATTGAGGAAATCGCCCTCGCGGTAGTAGCTCACGTTGGTATAGAACTGTGCAAACTTACCACCACCTTCGAACTCAGCCGTTACATCGTAGCGGGACTTGTTCTTTCTGAGATAATCAGAATTATAGAACTGCTGGTTTGGATAACGGTAAGGATTGGTACCTGCAGCCGTGTTATAGATGTCTTCCTCTGAATATTTGGCAGAAAGACCATCGTTGGCAAGTGCCTGATTGTAAAGCGTCATATACTGCGCACCATCGAGATAGGTAGGGAAAGACTTCGCTACACTCATCTGATAGTTGGCACGTGCTGTGATCTTCAGCGGTTCAACCTTACCACGCTTGGTCGTGATGAGGATGGCACCCTTTGCAGCACGGCTACCGTAGAGAACAACGGCAGAAGCACCCTTGAGGAAGGTAATGTCTTCAATCTCCGTTGGCAAAACATTGTTTGCATCACGTGGCACACCGTCAATCAGCACGAGTGCATCACCCTGGTTCCACAGCGACCCGTTATAACCTGCAGCCAAAGCCTGCATATTGTCGAGGCTATAGGTATTGTAGTTCTTCTCCAGCAGATCCTTCACCTTGACCGTGCTGACAGGAGTGATTACATCACGGGCATCCGCCTTGCGGAAAGCCACGTTGATGGTGTCTGCTTCTGGGGCATCCTGTGCCATCACTCCTTGTGCAGACAGAGCGAAGAGGGAAACCGGAAGAATGGCTTTATATCTTGAAATTATGTTGTTCATAATTTATTTCTTCTTTATGCTTTTATTTGTTTTCTTGATTCACACTCTATTACCAACCTGGATTCTGGAACAGCTCAGGATAGATACTGGTGTCTTTCTTCTTCAGAGGCATCCACCAGTGCTTGCTTGTGAAGTGGCGGGTAAGAATGGTCTTCTCCTTGAAACCGGATACCTCGGTGTTCTGTGGATTCTTTGGATCAAACTTGCCTGCACGTACAAACTCCTGCGATGTCTTGATGTTGTATGGTGCCTTGTCGAGAAGCAACCAGCGGCGCAGGTCGTTGAAACGGTGACCTTCGAAAGCAAGCTCTACGGCACGCTCGCGGCGAACCTCATCCATGAACTTGTTCTTGTCGCCGGTAAACTTGGCTGCTACATCAGCAACCCCGGCACGCTCACGAATCTTGTTCACGGCATCGAGAGCTGTGAGTGAGCACTTGGCTGAAGCAGTGGCTCCACCTACGGCTGCACAAGCCTCGGCATACATCAGATAACAGTCGGCAAGACGCAGATAAGGCACATCAATGTACAGCTTGTTATAAGTATTACCCAAATCATAGTTGTTGGAAATCATAGGAATGAACTTATAGAGCAGGTAACCTGTGCGGCTCTCGTTGATATCATCACGATAAGTACCACCTGTATAGAGGTTGGCGTATCTGTTGGCATCCGGTTCGATGGTTCCCTCTACCACCTTTACTCCATCATATACGATGTCGTGATAGAAACGTGGGTCGCGGTTCTTCCAAGGATGGGTTGGGTCGAAACCAGACTCAGGGTCATCAAGAGGAAGACCATTCGCCATACCGTAATAGTTTACGTAGTTGGCTGTAGGCTGTGAGAAAGCCTGACCACCTGTAAGAATCAGACCGCCAAACTCGTTAACCAATCCGAAGTGAGAGTTCTGCCATGCATCAGTTGGAATATCACGGAGAATATTCTCGGTAGAACCTGGAGGAAGCATGTTCTTGTTCCAGGTATAGAACAGATCTGAGTAATCAGCAAAATCCACGAGCTTGTACTGGGTCTGTCCCGTCTCTACAAGAGTAAGGAGTTCGCCAAGAGTCTCAGCAGCCTGCTGTGCATAGTTGGTATCGTAATCGTAGGTGCTGGCATTGCCGTTTACATTCATCTTGTCATCGCAGTTCTTCACCAGTGGAGAAGCTGCCCACAAGAGTGATTTTCCTTCATAGGCAAGTGCGGTAATCTTGTTGATACGGAAGCCATTCTTACCTAAAGTATTGCGACCTACAGGAGACTTGTCCCAGTCGATAGGCAGAAGATCTGCAGCCTCACGGAAGTCTTTAGCAGCCTTCTCGGCACATGCCTGACAAGTCTCGCGAGGAAGAGTCATTGGCTTGTCTGCAGCTACCGTATGATCTATATATGGCAGACCGCCGAAATACTGCATCAGCTGGAAATGAAGCCATCCACGGAAGAAGAGCAACTGACCTTTCACGGCGTTCTTCTCCTCCTGAGTGGCAGCCGTCATCAGGTCCATATTCTCCAGACCCAGATTTGCCTTACGGATGCCATACCATGCAGCCTTCCAGAGACCACGCTTGAAACGGTCATTAGGATCAAAATTGGCTCCCTGGTCCATGAAGCTTGCGCCCCATCCGTCATATTCCTGCTGCCAGCCCCAGAAGTCACCCTGGTCAACCTTGTAGCTCATGTGATAGTTGATACCCACAGCCTGGATATCATCCTCACCCCAGTTCCAGGACGTGGTCCAGTAACTCTTGGAGAAGTCAGGAATACAGAGATAAAGCTCCTCTGTAAAGCCCTGGAAATTCTTGAAATTCTTGAAAGCAGCCTCTGCAGATACATCCGATTCAGGTGACTTGTCAAGATAGTCTGTACAGCTGGTGGTCATGGCGAGAGAGCATCCCAATGCCAACGCCAGACAGGCAGACTTATATTTAGAAATTATTCTTGTCATAATAAATAATGTGTTATATTAACGCTGTTTACAACTCTAACTTGAAACCGAAGTTGATACGCTTCATTGTTGGGTATGCACCCTGAGAAGCAAGACCTGTACCTGCGAAGTTCGACTCACGGTCGTCAGGCATGTCAGTCCAGAGGAAGAGGTTGTTACCATTTACATAAACCTTCAACATCGAGAGACCGAGACTCTTGATCCATCCGCCGTTCCAGGTATAAGCCACCTCCAGGTTCTTCAAGCGGCAGAATGAGCCATCGTAGAGGAAGCGAGTACCCTCATAGTAACTTGGAGTAGAGTTCATGCGGAGTGAAGGAATACCGTCTGGAGTTGATGTTGACCAGTGAGCACCCTCCTTGAACACCGTGTGAAGGTATGGCTTAGGCAGTGAGTTGAACGCTACATAGCGGCTCACATTGGTTACGCCATAGAACTGTGCATAGATACTGAATCCCTTGTAGTCAATACCGATAGTGGCATTGTAGGTATTCTGAGGAGTACCCGTGTAGCCATAAGGCGCACTATCATTGGTATCAATCACACCATCACCATTGAAGTCGGTAATGATATACTGACCTGGCAACTTCTGGTTGTCGTTGGTATTATGAGGAGTCATGGCGATGACATCATCCCAAGACTGTGCAGTACCATTGTCGAGATAGCACTTTGCCTGTCCGATAGAGTATCCTACGTTCTTCTGATATGAAGGAAGCAACTCTGGGTCATCATGCTCAGTAACCACATTCTTGGCATGAGTCATGTTCATGTTGGCATAGGCATGGATACCGTTGGCAAAGTCATACTTCAGTCGAACTTCAAGCTCATAACCTGTGGTCTTGGTCCTACCCTTGTTCATATAAGGAGCAGAGGCACCGAAATAGAAAGGAACCGAACGGCTGCTGCCGGCAATCATGATGTCAGAACGCTTCTCATTGAAGAATTCAAGCGAACCGGCTACGAGACCACCGAGGAAAGCATAGTCGATACCGAAGTTCTTCTTGATTGCCTTCTCCCAGTGGATATCAGGGTTACCTACCTTCGTTTCCTTATACCAGGTATAAATGGATTCGTTGCCTGGGTTGGTTGAGTCAAGGTGTGTCTTGCCACCGTAAGCCCAGGTGGTCTGGTAGAGCCAGCGCTCCCATACATTATCCTCACCAATCTCACCATAAGAGTAGCGAAGCTTGAGGATGTCAACCAGGTTTCTGCCGAATACCTTTGTCTCAGCCACTGGCTTGAACCATTTCTCGTTGGCTACGTTCCAACCGATAGCGCCTGAATTGAAGAAGGCGAAACGGTTGTCCTTGGAGAACTTCTCAGAACCGTTGTAGGCACCATTATACTCGAGCATGTAGCGGTCGGCATAATTATAGGTGGTACGGAACGCCCAATCCTCACGATAGTTGGTAAACTGAGAACCTGTAGCACGCTCAGAGCGGTTGAACACGCCCATGGCTGTAACATCATGCTGACCAAACTTGCGTCCCCAATAGAGCTGTGCCTGATAGAAGAGGTTACGCTGGGTAAGATTGTTGTTGAGTGCACCCGGATCAGTCTTCCAAGCAATGGTCTCCACAAAATCGAAGTTGTTGTTTCCCGCAGGCTTCTCCTTATAGGTTACCACACCCGTTATAGGGTCGATATACTTATACTGGGCAGCATGGTTGCGGTCGTCGATACCTCGGCTTGCCTCCACAAACACGTTGTCCCAAGATACGAGGGCAGATGCCTTCAATCCCTTTGTAATAAAGGAAAGATCCTGTTCGAGCGTAAAGTCGGTGTTGATACGGGTGGTGGTGGTTGACTGCTCACCGGAAAGTGCAAGATTGGTTACAGAGTTTGGAGAACCTTGAGTATCTTTAGGGAAATAGCCCCACGCACCATCACTATACTGTGGCAGGAAGGTATCATGTGGTGCAGAGTAAGCTGCCTGCCAAAGCTGGGTCTCAGCCCATGAGCCTTTCTCCAAGCCATAAGGTGACTTGCGGATACCATGGCTACCCGAAAGGTTTGCCTTCAGCGTGGTAGTCTTGGTGAGCTGGAAGTCGAGGTTGGAACGAACGTTGATACGGTTGAATCCGTAACCGCTGGTATAACCACGATTGTTCTCCCACTCACGGAAGAGGTCACCCTCATGCTGATAGTCGATGGCTGAATAGTATTTCACAGCCTTGGTACCACCTGCGATGTTCACATTGGCATTGTAAGACATGGCGTAGTCCTTGAAGAGTTCCTTCTGCCAATCTACATCCGGATAACGCTCGCTCATCAGCAATCCGGTCTCCGGATCGATACTGCCGGCTGGAGCATTGTATTTGTCGATGAATTCGGTAGAACGGATGTCGCCCCAGCTTGAAGGAGAAAGTCCCAACTCATGCTTGATTGCCTGGTTCACATAATAGAGCGCATCGGCTGAACCATAGGTCTCAGGCAACTTAGATACCAGCTTGATAGCAGAACTTGCACTGGCTGAAATCTTTGCCTTGCCTTCTGTACCACGCTTGGTAGTAATCAGGATGACACCATTCGCACCTTTCACACCGTAAACGGCGGTGGCAGAAGCATCCTTCAATACAGAGATAGACTGCACGGAATGGATATCCACACTCGACATAGGGCGCTCAATACCATCTACCAGAACGAGAGGGTCGGAAGAGTTCCAGGAGCTCACACCACGAATCACAATCTTAGGATCCTCATCACCCGGCATACCTGATGAAGATGATGTAATCACACCAGGCAGATTACCAGTCAGGGCAGAACCGATGTCAGAAACACCACCTGCTCGCTCCAACACCTTACCAGTGGTCTGGGTGATGGCACCCACGACAGAAGCCTTCTTCTGCTGACCATAACCAACCACTACCACTTCGCCGATGGCGTTGTCGTCTTCGAGGGTAAGTTTGAACTCTCTCTTCTTACCTACCTTTACTTCCTTGGTCTTCATACCTACGTATGTAAATACGAGGGTAGAATTCTCTGAAGGAACACTGATGCTGAAATTACCATCAAAGTCGGTGACCGCACCGACGCTGGCATTACCTTTCACTTTTACAGTGGCACCTATCAGAGGCTCACCTGTACCGTCAACAAGATTACCCTTGACCTGGATCTTCTGAGCCTGAGCATTCAGGCTGCAGAAAGCTCCTACCAAGCATAAGGCTGCTGTCCGTTTCATTGTTAACACTTGTTCAATCATGTTCTATTCATTTTTGATTTATGCTTTAAAAATTTAGGCGTGCACTAAAATTGATTATTCACGGCGGCAAAGGTATGGATTTCTTTCGAAACATACTTTGCGTGGTGTAACAGAAAGTTTATCATTTTAGAAAAACCTTGCGAGAACGTATTTTTCCATTACTTAACAGTTGTTTTATTATATAAACACCTGCAGTTGGCTTTTCAACCTCTTTTCCTTCTATATTATAATATAAGGTGGAAACCACGTCTGCCTGGGTTTCTAATTGTTTAATTCCTGTTGTATTTTGTTTCAAATACCACTCTTTATACCAGTTCATACAGGCATAGCCGCAACACTCTTCGAACAGTCCGTGCTTCTTGGCATTCTGGAAACCTGGCTGCACGATTCCAGTCTTCAGGTACTCATCAATATCGTAATACTCCTGTGGATGAGTAATTGTCATTCCGATATTGCCAAAGTGGTCGTGAACTGCCTTCCATGCCAATCCCCATTTCGAGGTTGATGCTGTTGCCCAGCTTCCCAGGTTAGGTTGTGTCCACTGTCCCCACTCATTCCAGTGACCTTCATTCGCCTTGTCTGGGTCTTCCGGACTCCAGTCTATCTCCGTTACCATGATAGGTTTACTGGTAACCACAGGCACCTGAGCCTGGAATTGCTTGATGAAGGCATTGTGATTACAGTTCTGGTCGCTGGCATTATACCATCCGGAATAAACATGTACTGCATAAGAGAAGTTGTCCTCGCTGTCGGTAATAGGATACTTGGCGTAGTTCTGGTACTGGCTCTGATAACCTGCACCCGGAACCCAGATGATTCCCTTGAAGCCCTGCTCGCGAATCACATCCACCACC
>OQVP01000320.1_pt1 | contig 18300 bp, 17 predicted proteins | sample 1691541 | NCBI WGS metagenome assembly OQVP01 (sample SAMN03418258, study PRJEB22391) | human gut metagenome | biome: human-gut; feature: organic feature; material: feces | host: Homo sapiens | place: Tanzania | collected 2013-01 | reverse complement strand
ATTCATACACAGTGTTTTAAGACGTTTTGTCTTGCGCCAGTTCTGCGCCATTTTTAGTACAAAATAAGCGAAAATGCCTAAAGACGGCACTTGAATATCAACGAGTTACAGAAGATGGTAGAGTGGTATAAAATCCCTCTCTCTCCGCAAAGTCCTGTAAGTTGAAAGATTTACAGGACTTTTTTATTTAATTTCTTATGTTCTATGTATGAGAATGACCTCTTATCGGTTGAGAGTGGCTTCTTAAAATTTCTTTCTAAAACGTGTTGGTTGTTTGTGCGGAATTTCCTAATTTTGCCATAGGAGATAGCTGGTACTGAGGGGCTTTATGCTAAATAGCCATTCTTAGCACCACTCCCCTTGTATCTTTGTTACAAATAATTAGGAAATATGAAAAAAAACATGAGAAACAAGCCTCAATTAAATCCTGTTCAACTGATAACAGCTGACCCATTGATTGATTTTTTTGCTCAACATTTTAATGAACCACCTCAAAATGTTGCGTTTGCCGAGTCTGTAATCAGAATTGATGATTTTTTGGCACTTCGTGATGCAGTTAATTCTGGATTAAAAGTTTCTGCGAGCGTGGTAGATGGGGCTATAGAATGCATTGAAAAAGCGAACGAGGCACAAATTGAGGTTTCTGATCTATCATACGACGAAAAAGAAATGCAGAGGCAACAAAATCACATGATAGCCGAGTGTGCAAAGAGTGCTATAAAGAGTCGGTTAAGAGCAGAAGGAAGATTGACACAATAGTATTCAAAATTATTGGCAAAATCGATATACAATGGCAAAAACAAGCGCTATGGGCTTTACAGATATCACAGCATTGACCAGCAGGATTCTAGAATTAGAAAAGGAGAATTCCCGGTTAAGAGCGATTCTCGACAAAAATGGCATATCGTACACCTCCACAGATAATAGCCTCAAAGAAAATGTGGCCCCTGCCCCAGTTGTCACTTATAGTTTGGAAGAAAAAGTTGCCATTTTTCAAGGTCTGTTCCAAGGTCGGAGCGATGTGTTTGCCAAACGATGGTATAGTGAAACGAGTAAAAAGTCGGGCTATCAGCCTGTGTGCGAAAGGGAATGGAATCCCGATTTTTGCGACAAACGGAAATATAAATGCGCCGATTGCCCAAACCGCCAGTTCGCACCATTATCTTACAGCCATCTGTTCAATCATCTTGCAGGAAAAGACAAGTGGGGGCGTGATGTAATTGGACTTTACCCAATTCGGAAAGATAACACTTGCAGTTTCCTGTGCGCCGATTTTGATGACAAGAGCTGTGAGCATGGCTATAAAAACGATGTGCTTGCCTTCGTGAATGTTTGCAAGGCATGGAAAGTACCTTGTTACATCGAGCGTTCACGCTCTGGAAATGGTGCCCATGTGTGGATATTTTTCCAAACGCCCATCCCGGCATCTAAAGCGCGAAAATTGGGCAATACCATTCTTACCGATGCGATGAACAAAGAAATGCGCCTGTCTTTCAAGTCTTACGACCGCTTCTTCCCAAATCAAGACACTTTGCCAGAGGGTGGGTTAGGAAATCTTGTGGCCTTGCCGTTGCAAGGAATGGCGCGACGCCAAGGCAATAGTGTGTTTGTTGATGAGCATTTCAATGCATTTTCCAATCAATGGAATGTGTTGGTCAATATACAAAAAATGCAACAAGCCGACATCGATCTACTGCTACAAAAGCATATCGTCCCCTCTTTAGGGAACCTTTCTACGACAAGCGATTCAAAACCTAGGGAAACTCCAAATGCTGAACTTATTGAAGCCAGCGACTTCCCGAAACAAATAGCTCTAACGAGGGCAAATATGCTATACATCCCATTAGCAGGCTTGTCTGCCCGATGCGTGAATGCGTTCAAACGAATAGCCGCTTTTCGCAATCCAGAGTTTTACGAAAGGCAAGGTATGCGTCTTTCCACTTATAATGTTCCCCGAATCATTTCCTGCTCAGAATTGTCAGACCATTACCTTGCACTGCCTCGTGGGTGCGAAGATGCTGTGTCAGACATCCTATCACGCCACGGCGTAAACACGTCCATTTCCGATAAAACGAATCACGGCCGCAGCATCAGCGTTACGTTCAAAGGCGAACTTCGCGAAGAGCAACAAATGGCAATGGATGCCATGATTGCGCACCGAACCGGCACACTGTCAGCCACCACAGCTTTCGGCAAGACGGTGTTTGCCATAGCCATGATAGCAAAACGAAAAGTCAACACGCTCATCCTCGTTCACAACAAAGCCCTACTTGCGCAATGGAATGAGCGATTGGAGCAATTCCTTGAAATAGATGAAGCGATTGATAAGCCCCATGGCAAGCGAGGAAGAAAAAAAGATTTGTCAACCATTGGCTGCCTGTATTCTGGGAAAAACACTCTTCATGGGATTATCGACATTGCATTAATACAGTCTTGCCTCAACGAGGGCGAAGCAAAGCCTTTCGTCAAGCAATATGGAATGGTGATTGTAGACGAATGCCACCATGTGTCATCTGTTAGTTTTGAGCAAGTGCTTCGCCAGGTCACCGCCACTTATGTCTATGGCTTAACGGCAACTCCCATCAGAAAAGATGGGCATCAACCTATCATTTTTATGCAGTGTGGCAAAATCAGATTTGCATCGAAAGCCAAAGACCGAATCGTAAAGCAGACGTTCAATCGGGTATTGGTGCCAAGATTCACCACTTACCGCAACATCACAGACGACACAAAGACCTACACGCAACTCACACAAGCCCTGTCGGAAGACAGTGCTCGTAACGAGTTCATTATCGACGACATCAAATCCGCACTTGAAAATAGACGCACACCATTGGTTTTAACCACTCGCACAGCCCATGTGAGGACACTTGCACAAATGTTGCAGCCATTTGCCGACCATGTTGTGCAGCTCGTTGGTGCAGACTCAAACAAAGAAAAACGGCTCGCTTTACAAAAACTGCAAGCAATTCCACAAACGGAATCACTAGCAATCGTGGCAACAGGAAAATATATTGGAGAGGGATTTGACTACCCTCGCCTTGACACACTATTCCTCACCATGCCAATAGCGTGGAAAGGCAACATTGAGCAATACGCAGGCCGCTTACATCGTGAATACGACGGAAAAAGCGAAGTGCAAATATATGATTACATCGATTTTCACGTGCCACTCTGCGACTCCATGTATCGCAAACGCCTTAAAGGATATTCGGCAGCAGGATATGGAAAAAACTCAAAAAACACCACCTCTGAGCAAGCCTCCAAAGAACTGATATACGAACGCGACAACTACGAAACGCCATTCCACGACGACCTGCTCACGGCCAAACGCTCAGTGATAATAGCTGTACCGAAAGTGAGATTCAAGTACAAGCCAGCAATCATCACGACACTTACCAACCTACTCCACAACGGATTAGAGATAGCCGTACACATAAAAGAAGATGGACACAACGAAGCTGCCCTGACAAATGCTGGCATATATGTGAACACCAACACAGAGCAAACGCTACAATGCGCCATCATCGACAATTCAATTGTGTGGTACGGCAACATCAACTTCTTCGGCTTCACCGCCCCCACAGCAAACATCATCCGAATCCCCGACCCCAAAATAGCCCAACAATTCACCCACACCCTCACCCCCAAACCAAAACCAAACCAATAAACCGAATACCGTAGCAAAATTCGGCCGCAGATAATTCACCCCAAAAAGGCACAAAAAAAGCTGAATCCCAAACAAGGAATCCAGCCTATATTTATTTGTCCAAAAATCGACAATCGCCATCGGAGAGGTGAAAAAAAGGTAGATTTTTTGGCGAAATTCTTCCTTTTTGCCTGCTTGAAAATACTTGTGAAAAACCATTGCAGGCAACGGCGTGACTACCACGGTTCGCTGCCGTCTTCGCCGTATTTCCCGTCTTTTGCCTCGTAGATGACCGAAGGTGCCAGCACTTCCACGGTGTGCCACGCGCCCTTCGGCACCACACAACCATAGCAGCCCGCAGCCGAGTCAAGCAGGACTCGTTTCACCTCACGCAGCCGCCGTCCCGCAGCCACATCTTTCCCCTTTAAGGAAGCCAAGAGGGGTTCCTGCCCCATGCCGTCCGCCCCCCCGACAGCACATCATCACCTTTTTATCGTTCGGTGACAATCACCTTAAAGGTCTGGAAAATCAGCTTAATGTCATACCAGAATGAACTATGGTCAACATATTCCAAATACAATTTTATCTTCTCCTGCATAATCACATTGATGTAGAAATCTTCCGGGTCTTCAGCATTCTCCATCAACTCATTCTCGTTGCGAAATTTGATGCTCGCAGGGTCGGTGATGCCAGGGCGTACGTCCAACACTCGCATCTGCTCAGGAGACCAATAATCCACATAATGTCGCACTTCGGGACGGGGGCCCACCAAACTCATATCCCCAACAAACACATTGATTAGTTGGGGTAACTCATCAAACTTATATTTGCGAATATAGTAGCCCGAACGTGTGACGCGAGGATCACGCCCACCAATAGTCACCAACGAACCCTTATCGGCACCTATCCGCATAGAGCGGAACTTGAAAATCCGAAAATCTTTATTTCCACGCCCCACACGCACTTGGCGATAAAACACAGGACCTTTCGAGTCGAGCTTAATCCAAATGGCAAGCACCAAGAACAATGGACTCAAAACAATCAGCCCACATCCCGATGCTAAAATATCAAATAATCTTTTCATTCCATTAAAACAGAAAAAAGGCTTGAAGATAATGATTTTGCGCCATCGTCTTCAAGCCGTGGTTGGGTATTACAAATTAGATACAATATCCACGAAATTCTCAATCACATATTCCAAATCCTCGTCTGTCATCTTTGTGTTCAATGGCAGCGTAATCTCGTTTTCAAACATGTGGTAAGCATTTGGATAGTCGGCAATGTCGAAGCCAAGCTTCTTGTATGCAGTCATCATAGGCAGTGGTTTATAGTGCACATTAGTGGCTATGCCACGCTCAGCCATCTTCTCTATCACGCCATTCACATCTTCACGAGTCCTGCCCAAAAGACGCACCAAATACAGGTGCCCCGATGAGCAATGCACTGCATCGTAGTGGTTCAGCACAGCCACATTCAGACACTTAAAAGCCTCATCGTAACGCTCAATCATCTTGCGCCTATGCTTAAGCATACCCTCGTAGCGTGTCATCTGCACCAATCCGATAGCTGCCACCACGTCGGTCATGTTGCACTTATACCAAGGGCCAATGATGTCGTATTCCCAAGCGCCAAGCTTCGTCTTTGCCAACGCATCCTTATTCTGCCCATGCAGGCTCAGCAACTCAGCCTTGCGATAGAGGTTTTCATTCCATGTCTCACCCTCAATTTCGGGCACTCCGCTGAATGTGTTGTCGGCATTCTTATCCAGCTCTTTCACCACCACATCATTACCGAATGGCAAGTTCCAAGTCAAGGCACCACCCTCTGCCGTTGTGAAATTCTTTACCGCGTGGAACGAGAACGACGAGAAATCGGCAATCGAGCCAACCATACGCCCCTTGCGTGAAGCACCAAAGGCATGAGCGGCATCACAGCAAATGGCTATGCGGCCAATGTGCTTCTGCAAGTCGGTTTTAGGCGAAAACATGCTTTTCTTACCCTCTACTATGGCAAACAACCTGTCATAATCGCATGGAATACCAGCCAAATCCACAGGGATAATCGCCTTAGTCATCGGTGTGATAGCCTTCTCCACGGCATCATAATCCATTTCAAGGCAATCGCTCTGCACATCAACAAACACCAACTTAGCACCCACATGCTTCACCACCGAAGCACTTGCGGTATAGGTATAGGCAGGCACAATCACCTCGTCGCCCTCACCAATGCCAAGTAGTCGCAGAGCCATCTCGGCGCAAGCAGTCTGTGAATTAAGGCACACAGCCTTATCCACACCCACAAATTCTGCAACTTCTTTTTCCAGCTTCTTTGTGCGTGGTCCAGTCGTAATCCAACCAGACAGAATCGCATCACGCACCTCATTAGCCTCAGCCTCCGTCATATCCGGCGGAGAAAAAGGCACATTACGCAATTTCATTGTCATAATAATATGTATGTTTTATTTATTTGTGATTTTTGTTTAATAAGATTATCCATTAGTAGGAATACAGCTATTCATAAGCTTTGATATTTATTTCAACTTCCTTCCTGTAAACAAACCTACAATTGTTCCCCACCCGTATGAAATATGTACACAGAAGAACATGACGAACAGAGGCAACAGATATTTCCAACCATGCTCCTTTGCTGCCAAAATGGAAGCCAATAAGTCACATGTAAAATACAAGCACAAACAGGCTAATAAAGCAAAGAAGAAAGGCAACCATACGAAAGACAATAACACACCACATATAATACCTGCCACAAACAATAGAGGCACAAGATGACGTAAACCAATTGATTCTCTATCTACATAAAACAAATGACCGATAGATTCACCGTTGGCATACATCTGTTTACATGATGCGTATAAAGTTGGACGAGCATAATATGAGCTCACAATTTCAGGATCAAAGTATATTTTATATCCAGCCTTACGAATACGAGAATTATATTCATTGTCTTCTGCACGAGGTAGGTCTTCACGCATACCACCAACCTTATCAAAAACAGAACGAGGAAAGGCACCAAACGGAACAGAGTCAACATAATCTGGTTTCATTCCTACACGAAAAGCAGACCCACCTATTCCGAATCGAGAATAATTCAAGATGGCATTAGTCTTTGCCCATAGACTATCATTAAATGGAAGAATAATACACCGACCACCCACATTACCTCTTTTTTTATCTGTTTCCAATCCCTTGATACACTTCTCTATATAATCATTATTATATAAAGCATGGGCATCCAAACGCACTATATAAGGAGCATCAGATGACTTTACACCTATATTAAAAGCTATTGATTGTATTCTACCTGGATTATTAAGGAATCGTATATTCTGATATTTACGCTTATAGTCTTCTACTATTTCTTTTGTTCTATCTTTACTTCCGCCATCAACTACCATCACATCCATATCATTAAACGGATAAGACTGAGCAATAACGGAATCAAGACAACGGGCTATAAACTTCTCCTCGTTTAAGGTAGGGATTACTACTGCTACTTTATAATTCATATATCAACGTTTTCCTAATAATAATCTGATTTTGTGCTGTAAACTCACGGGAGTGTAACTCCAAATCAAGTATGACACTTTGAAATCGTGTTTCTTCCAATACTGATTAACTTCTGCCCAACTCTTTCTCCTTCTCCATACAGAAAGGATAACACTACGTTTATCTGTATGCCTTGACGGATGATTCAGTGGCTCATTACCGTCTTTTATGTCTTCATACGATACAGTATATTGCTCTATACCACAAGAGTCAACAACTGTTTTTCCTCTATCTGAATTGACTAAAAGACAGGAAACGCCTTTCTCTATATTTATTTTTTCTTTTAAATCTGTCCTTCTTCCTACAACGCCCCAAAAGTCGCCTATAGTGATATCCGCACCACGTTCAGGTTTTGCATAAGGACATTCATAGCAGGAGTCTCTATTAGTCTCACCCTCGAGGAAATAAGTCATATACGAAGACAAACGATGATTTATCTTCTTTACACTACCGTTCTTATAAATAATCAAATTATTGTAAGTCCACCCCTGGCTTTTATCCCTAAACAAGAAGTCCTTAATCGATGCTTTATTGTAAAGTTCCAGTGAGGAATGGAACATCTTAACATTAGGAACACCATGGCAGATTACCTCAATAGTTAGCAGATTCTCATTACTCTTTGTATATCTCTTAACAGCAGCCACTTGGCAAGGAGTTCCAGAAAAGAGAACTTTCCTTCCTGACTTTATAGAATCTTTTACCGATTTATAGATGCCACTTGTGTCACTTTGAACATATTTCGACCCATACATTCTACGCAACTCTTTGACATCGTCTGTAAGAATATGACGTGGATTAAGGTCAGCATCGATAATACAACCTGCAACCATCCAGCCTTTAGAAATAAGATACTCTGCTATAGCTGCGAATACTCCACCAGACGATGACATTTTTATTTTATCCTTATCCGAACGAACAGCAGCAGAAGTTGATATTGGAGCTGTCGTTTCTGTCGGATGCACTATTACACATTGTTTTGAGCACAACCCACAATCAATGCAATTAGAATCGTCAATAATAGGTCTTTTATATCCAAGAGAATCCTCCGACATAGTTATGCACCTTTTGGGGCACACATTTTCGCAAAGACCACAACCTGAACATTCTTTGCTTTCAAAATCTGTTACTCTTTGTTTTTCGAAAACCTTTTTCATTATAATGGTTTTATTATTTTATTCCATCATTTTTTACGACAAGACATTACCGACTCTTGTAAATACCTCTTTGCTATTTCTCTTTCAGCAGTTAGTATCTCATCAGAATGTGTAAAGTCTAAGTTTATCTCTGTATTTGCTCCTTCACTTGGCTCATATCTCTCTATCAGTCCTACTTTCTTCAACAAAGAAATCACACGGCTACTTTGCGAATGTGCGGCACCATAATTTCTATCAAATACAAAAAAAGGAGTATGCAAGTTTATTGAGAAGGCTGTACCGTGGAAAGAGTCGGTAACAACAGCCACAGCATTATCTACCAAACTTAGAAACTCAAGTGGACCTGTTGGCACTACGTTTGTGGCATAACTCATATCCTCATGTTCATAAGGAATGGCAATAACGTCACATTGGTATTTCTTTTTGAGATTGTTTATACAACACTTTGCTTGTCGAGATGGAGCATCAAGGAAATATGCTAATATGTATTTATTCTTTTTTTTCTGTATCTCAAGTTTCTTCCTCCATGTCTCTCCATTCAGCAGTAGAGTTGGATCAAGAAGATGTAGGGCTTCTCTACCGCATAGTTCTTTTATTAACTTAACTCCACTGTCTTCTCTAACAGAAATATGTTTTACCTCAAAAATCCACTTCCTTAGTTTCTTCTCGTTATATTTTGCCACAAAGTCATGTCCCATACTAGTGGCAAATGATATACGCTTATCACGTGGAGCAAATCTAAGATAATACATAGGGTCAACATAAAGCGTTGTAGGATCCCACAGTTGGTCACTTCCTGCGATACATGCAACGGAATCTTTTGCCTCCTTTTGCAACTCCGACCATCTCATCCTTCTCGGTTGTAGATATTTTTCTTCAAATTCGGTGAACCTTTTCACAGAATCACCTATCAAGGTTTTCTGATATGAGCTTTTGTATGCTTTTAGAGTTTTTGTATCAACCGTAAGCAATGTTCTCCACAATATCGTGAATAATTTACCCAACCTTATATCACGTCCTTTAACTATGCTTTTTCTTGCTACCAATTCACACTCACACCCCAATTCTTCTATTATGGATTTTGTTGCAAACGTCTGCAATGACGACCCATAATTATAACCTGAAAAAAGAGTTGTTAATAATATCTTGTTCATTATATGTTTCTTTAAAAATCCTCTAAAGTAATATCAAGAGCATAAGTTGTTTCTATTTTATTTCCATACAACAAGAAACCATCAATATGTGCAAATTCTTTTAGAACAAACTCGGCATCATCCCCAAACTGATAGGCCCATTTCTGTATATGTTCTTTGGTTATGTAGATTCCGTCATCATTACGATAATCCTTTATGGTTTCGTATATTTGGTTCAGTGAGTCATTCATATTTTTACCTTTCAACTATTTAGTTTGTGCTTTGTTCCTAATGGTCAATAATGTTTTTCTCACAGTTAAATATTGACTACCCAACATAAACTTAATACCTTCTAGAACTTCATATCTTATTTTCATACGAAATCGCATAAAAGGATTTCTAACAATATTCAATACATCTTCCACTTTCATGTTATTCAAAATAGCATAACGACCTAATAGTTTTATTCCTTTAACATGTCTTACTCTTGTTGTAGGTACTGAATCGTATATTGTTGTGAATCCATAATCTGCCATAGATTGCAATACTAACTTTGAAGAAAAACCATTAGGTATTGAGGCCACTTTGATTGGTTCATTTAATATAGATTCCAATATTTGAGAACTAACACTCCACTCTTCCATTAATGACTCCATATCCAATGAATCCATCCTTAAAGGATGGGAATGAGAATGAGACCCTATTATATGCCCTCTTTTCCTAAGTGCTATTATTTCGTCTGTTGTTAAAAAACCCGGACTATCAACGTATTGTGTTGCAATAAAAAAAACGCCAAGAAATCCATACTTTTCCAAAATTGGAGCTATCAGATTTAAGAAAGAACTTCCACCATCATCAAAAGTAAAAACGATATTGGATTTTTTTATATGTTTATTTACACAATAGTTACTAATCAGTTGTACCTGTTTCTCAAAAGTCTTTTCAGAGATCTTATAGGGTATAGCTCCAATTGTTTGAAACCCCGACTCCTTAACATCACGACGAAATAAATCGTGATACATAAAAACAATCTGTTTTGACATAAAAATATTATTACGTTAGTACTCTATTTAGGGCATAGCCTTTTGTATAGACACTTTTGCAAGTGCCTATATATTGATTTGTTAAAAATTCAATGTGTTTATTAACTGTTTTACACACTTTTATTTGTTTCGGATAAATTCCATTTTATTTTTTCAAGCCTAACTTATCCAATACATATATTATGTATAGCCTAAATCGTTTAAGTACTAAATCTTGAACAGTCTGCCTCCACCGTCTTTTCTTTACCCAAAGCCAAGGAGCTTTGTCGTCTTCTGCATAATATTTGAATACAGTTGCTTGCTCTTTTTCCTTTCTCCATTGTTTCTGAGTAACAACACCCTTGATTACATTTTCATAATCGAATACTTCGTCAATAAACCATTTGTCGTCCGTAACTGTGGTTGGAATTTGAGAATAGTCCAATCCTGCGCAACTATAAGCGTATGCCAAAGGAATGTTTGCTCCTGCTTGGTAGAAATAGTGGGAAGTACCATCATTGCGTAAATTAACCTCAAAAAAATAAGCTTTATCTCCAACCATGCCATATTCAAAACTGAATAATCCATGATAGTTTATTTTGTCCAAGAAAATTCCTATTTTTTGTTTATCCACACAATCAGGAATCACACTCGTCATAAGTCCATGAGAAGCAGATCCACTGTCTGCAAATCGATCGCGAATCATTGCCCCCGCAAGAATCGTATTTCCATTCCACATTCTTGCACCATATACTAAAATATCTTTTTCTTTTTGTATACAGTCTTGAAGGATAAATTCAGAATCATGCCGAACCGCTTTCAAAGTTCTTTTAAGTTCTGATTTGCTTTTACATATTATAAATTTAAATTCATTGTAATGTCCAGGCTTTTGATGAGCAGGTTTAATGAGACAAGGATAAACAATATTAGTAATGTCTGTATTCCACTGACAAAACTGTGATCTAGGACACAATATTCCAAGTTCAACAGCCAACCGCGTCATGGCATTTTTGTCTGTGTATTTTTCTTGCAACCCTTTTTCTTCAGTTCCTGGAATTATAAAGAATTTCTCCAGTTCTTCTTTTTCCTGGTTTATATACACAGCCAATCCGTCACCAGATGTAACGATGATAGGTTTTCTTTCTTCGTTAGAGAAATTATCAAGCAAGAATCTCTTACCCTCTTCGTCACTTTTTACTTGTTTGAAATTAATACAGTACTTACTTTGACTTGCATATGCCCTTGGCCCTCTTATCAAGAAGAATACGTCAGCACCAGCTTCACCATATTCTCTCAATAGTCCGAGGGTATTAAAGTCATCTCCCCCCCAGATTATTATTTTGTTTTTAAGCATAATATTTTGTTTACTTGTTTATATTTAAAAGAATCTGCAGCACACATTTTATCTCCGCCAAAATTCTTGCCAAGAAAAAATACGTGCTGTGTTTCCCATCGAGAAATATTTTTGCATACTCTACCATACAAAGTACACAATTCTTTATTCTCTCAGTTTTTTTCCTTTTTCGTGTAACGGCGCTATTTTCCCTATACCTTCTGTAATATATAGCATCTTTTGATGTATAAACTATATTTTTAATTTTGTCAGATATCAAAAACATGAAGATGCAATCTTCGCCATTTTTAAATCTGACATCAAATCTTCTATCCTGTATGAAGCTCATAGGAATTAGCTTCATACAAGGTCCAGAAAAGTATTTCCGCCCCCTGGATGCAAGTTTATTGCATTCGTGTTCTATGCAATAGTTATATGTATTTGTAATACTGTATGGCAATTGTCTCTCTATTTTTCCATCATTGAAAGCATAAGGATAGCACAACGATACAGTATCAGGAGTCGCCTTTTCATATAATTCTTGTAGATACATAGGAGAAACCAAGTCGTCATCGTCGATGAAGGTGATGTATTCCCCCCTTGCGTTATCAAGGGCGATGTTGCGGGCGTTGCTCACGCCCCCCTCATCGGTTTGGAAAAATTGCACCTGCAAATCGCTGTGATTATCAAGCCAATCCTCAATCTGCGAGTGAAAAGGCTCATCACATCCATTCAGCACCAACACCAACTCATAATCCGACTTCGCAAAAGTCTGATTATAAACCGAATCCAAACACTCCCACAAATACCCCTGCGGCCTATAAGTAGGCACAATCACCGATATCTTCATATTTCACGAATTGTAAACTTCTATATATTTTTTTGCAACTTCTGATATTTGATATTTTTTAAACGAGTCCAAACAATGCTCTCTCAATTTGGTTAAATCAGAATCAGATAACGACATAAAGTGCTTTAGGGTCTGAAAATATGCGTCTTCACTTGAATTTTCAGATAAAAAACCATTTACACCATTAATTACAACTTCAGGAATCCCCCCCACTGGCGAGCAAATAGGTATACAACCCACAGAAATTGCTTCTAAAAGAGTAACTGGCATTCCTTCCCAAATTGAAGGTAAGCAGAACGCGTCGGCTTCAGAAAGCAAGTCCCGAACATCGTTGCGTTCTCCTAAATAAACAATGTGTTTACTTAAATATGGCTCAATCCTTTCCCATATTTGCAAATCCTGCTTCGAGCCAGCAATCAACAACACTACATCCAAGCCATCTTTTACCAAACGCTCAAAAGCCTTCACTAACACAACCTGATTCTTCGGAGTGGAAATTCTTCCAGGGTGAAGAAAAAGCTTTGTTTTATTCGTCAGACGATATTCTCTTAATTTATCGGTTTTATCATTTGTGACATACTCAGGAATTCCATTATATATCAGTGTGCTGTCCAGCCCGTAAAAAGCAGTAAATGACCTCTTTGACTCCTTAGATATCGTGACAGGATGAATCAAACCGTGTCTAAAAGAAAACTTCTTCAATGCTATTAGGCGTCTGTCCCAAACAGAATTCTCTTTTGCCGCATCAGAGTGAATAGTGTAAACAAACTTAACCTTTTTATGTAATAGCAATACGGATAATGCATAATAATAGAAGAAACCATGAATATGTACAACATCATAATTTCCATTTCTTATAACATTGTAAATTTTAAAAATCTCTTTAACAGAAAATCCCTCTTTGTTTTTTCCTAAAGAGATTCGGTGTACAGATGCTGATAGTTTTTGCTCAAAGACATCATTTTTTTTAGGGGAATAAATTGTACAAAGAGTCACGTCATTACTCTTTGACATTTCATTTACCAAAGCACAAATCATTGCTTCAATACCTCCGCCTCCCATAGAAGGATGAATATGTAATATTTTCATTTATTTTCCAATCTACTTTTAATTAATCTTGAAGGGTTACCACCAACAATAGAATATTCTGGAAAGTCCTTACAGAGTAAACAACATGCTCCGATAACAGAACCTCTTGCGATATGGCGACCAGGAGTGAATGTCACATCACGACCGATCCAAACATCATCATCGATAATAGTGCGTCCTTTTTTTACAAATCCTTGCTGGTTCATAGGTACAGACAAATCGCTAATTTTATGATTTTGCGAAAGGATATAACAATTTGGTCCCATCATCACATTCTTCCCTATTTTAATATCACTGGGCACTTGGCAATTGATTCCTAAACCACTGCTATCTCCAAGTTCCACTAAACGCCCAGAACCAAAGCAAGCGCCTCGTTCTACATTCACGTTTTCGCCACAATACTTAAATATTCGTTTGCATAGGAAGCCCCTACATTTCATACTTACCCCCCCCACCAGTAGATTATCACTTTTTGGCAGATGACGGGCAATGCCATAATATAAAGCCAAAGAAATCAATTGCGCTAAACTAAAGTCTTTCCCCAACAGTTTCATAATTGTATTTTTTATAATTGAAATAAGTTTCGCTATGAGATGCAAGAAGAATAAAAAATCCTATCAGCCACAAATCTACGTAAAACACATAGAAAAAGTTGTCAAATAGATATATTAACCCACACACGAGAAAAACCAAATATGTCTTATCTCGATATTTCCAAAACCTTTTCCATTGCGAAGTTATAAACATTAAAAGTAAACTCACATAAATCAGAGCTCCAATAACTCCTGTATTAGCAAACAGTTCAGTGTAGGTGCAATGAGAAAAATGCCTATTAAATGAATATCTAACATAGTTTCCTGGTCCAACTCCCATAATTGGATGCTGGCAACCGACTTTTATAGCATCCTGCAACAGCAACGCCCTGACATCATCTTTCGCTTTCGTTTCAGAACGAACTTTCAGATAACTATTATCATAGGACTTTGTTATAGGACCTATACTTGCTACACATGCTATGGCAGCAATCAAAACAAATAATAATTTACGTTTTAAAGATGTGCCCTCAATATATCTAATAAAGGTGAGCAAAGCCAACAACGGAATTTGGATTATAAGCACCTGTCTGGATCCTGTTAATATAGCAACCGTAAAGGAGACTCCATACATAGCTAAAAATAATAGCCGAAAGATGTTTGCTATAACTTTGCTTTTTATCAAAAATGAATTTCCTAATTCATATATTGCAACTGTCACAAAGAAAGTATTATAAGCGACTGTATTAGCATTGAGTTTTTCATCGTCTAACCTATCGGTTGCTGTGTCAAACCCCTCTATCATTATGTGATTGTTGGCATATACTAATGCTTGAATAAGCAGTATAATAAACACTCCATATAACCATGGCACACAGCGTTTATCACTTGACAGGTTGGCAATTGTCATTGAAAGCACAAACACACCCAACAAGTTCTTCATTTGATTATTGGCTTCTTCAACATAAACTGCCGAAAAATATGTAGCGGCAACCCACAGAATCAACACCAACAATCGTTTTAAATAATTATTTGTTTTCAAGCTATTCCCAACTGAAAAACTAAGAAAGAAACTCAATGGAATAGCCCCATACAAAGCAAGTGGATTTAAACTGTCAATCAAACTCACCGATGCAGCGAAATACAACAATATTATGCATAGTATTTCTTTTTTCTTCATAAGTAAAATTTAAAAATGAAATAAAAGAGCCTTTTGAACAAGAATACGATTAATATGACCTATCCTTTTTTCTTGGATATAAATGAAACATCGTTAGAATCACTCTACATTTTTCAGATAAAGAAATATGTTTCGAAAAAATCACTTGCCTATTCAACCCTTTAAACATGCTGTTCCATTTTTTATGATATTGCTTTTCGTAAACAATTGGATAAAGAATTGATCTAATGAAATTTTTATATACCACAAGAGATTCTTCGTAATAGTCCTCCAAATGCTTCTTTTCAATCAACCCCAAAACAATATCAGAGTTACATAACAATTGATTGAATTTTCTAATACAACTATCTTTAGTACAAACTTTTGTTATTGACTCTGGATTAAAGAAATATTGATAATACGCCTTTTTTATATAAGATAATGTCTCGCAATTCCATAAAAGCTGAATAGTCATTACCATATCTTCGCCCATTGCACCATCAGGAAATACAACTTTGTAATAAGCTTGTCTTTTGACAAGTTTATTACAAAGAGACCAAGGGTCTCTTTGGAATAAACAGTTCTCTACCAACTGCTTAGGATTATCTGCATGGCAAGCATGAGTTGTATTAAAATTTGTAGTTCCGTCTGTAACATTATAGTCACAGACAACTACATCTGCGCCATCTTCAACAGCCCTATTGTACATATCCTCATACATTTTCGTATCAACCCAATCGTCGGAATCGCAATGAATTACATACTCTCCCGTAGCATTAAGCGCCCCCCATCTACGAACTGCAGCTTGTCCACTGTTCTTCTCCATTCGGTGAATGACCACTTGACCTTTACGGTGAGGGTAATCTTCTATCACCGATTTTAAGATTTCTATGCTTTTGTCTGGTGTACAATCGTCTATGAATATGTACTCAATATCCCTCAACGTCTGCTCAAACAGACTTCTAATGCATCTTTCTATATATTTTTCTACCCCATAAACCGGGATAATTATTGATACTTTTGGTCTTTGTGTCATTGTGCTATTAAATATGAAGTGTCCATACTCATAATATTATGAATTTCTTTAATTTTCTCATCTATTACGGCGTTTGAAATAAGCGCCGATGAGTATATGAAACAGTTTACTCATTAAGGCTGTTTAACAACAATAACTTACATTCTTTTTGTTTTTCTTTTAGAATTTCATTCACACTTTCCCAATCAATTGACTGTGACAAATCTACATCATCAAGTCCACTTGCATCAAGAAGGCGATTCTCAAGATGAAAAACTTTTAAAAGAGATGTGAAACGGCTCATGCCTCTATGCGCATTCCCTATCACCCAGAAAGGTTTATTAAAAATAATCGAAAAGACCATACCATGAAAACTATCAACGACAGTCATCTCTGCATCCATAAATGCACGAAGCCACGTTGTAACTCCCGGGAATACACAATCCTCTATGCGGTTCTTTACATCATCCTTTGTGCGTGTCTCAGTTTGATACTTTGGCAATACTTGAAAAGCCTTTAACCCCTTAGCTTTTGCAACTTTCTGTATGAATGCTGATTTCCTTGCATCTGGATCAAGGATATAGTTGAAAAGTGTGCCATTAGACTTTGGTTCTTTTTCCTTTTCTATCAGTTGTATATACTCCTCCTTAGTCAGAAGCATTGTAGGGTCAAGCACGTGCACGGCATCTACACCAAGATGTTCTTTACAGAGCTTTACTCCCGAATCTTCTCGAACAGATACCATGTCAAACTTCTTAGCTAAAGGAACACAAACTGCTGTCTGTTGTGGAGTAAACTCCCATTTATCTGTACCAAAAGAAGCTGCATAAGCTATACGTTTGACTTGTTTGTCTTGCACGAAGTCAAGAAACATAGAAGAAAGAAAAGCATTGTAGCATGGACGCCAACACTGATCACTACCAACCACATAAGCATCATATCCCCCCCTTGCAACCTGTCTTACAAATCCATCATACGAATGTATAGCTTCAGTATGATTGATGTATGTATTGATAAAATGATTTGTATTGCGTTGAATTATTGCCTGTTCATTATTGTTAGGCTTATACTTTAATGGTGAAAATCTATTAGGAAGAAACGCATGTAATACCCGTACTTTCATCCTATACAACATGGCACGGAGTCCACTGCCACCTCCCCAATCTATAGTAGAGTATCGGTGCAATAAGCCGAAGAAATATGTATAAGATAGCATGCAATGAGAAGTGTGACATGGAGGCATGTACAATAGAATTTGATGATAGTACAGTATGTCACTTGTCAGCAAGTAAATTAAACACAGTAATTACAGAAGGACTTAGAGCCTGCGGTTATGATAAGAGCAGAAATATAAAAAGTGTGATTGTAAGAGAATGTGAGTGTGATGAAAAATGGGAACAGCAGTTATATGTGGAATAATAATGATATTGTGCTATATAGGAATTAAGAGTACAATGATGATACCTACAATACCCACTCCTGATGAATTACTTGATAAAGGATTTAGCAGAGGGAAAAAGCAAGCAGATTTAATGAGAACACAGAAAATACCAAAGCATCTGAAAGGAAAAAGAATTGAAGAAAGAAGAGTTATAACTTCCTGTCAGGTAATCAAAGACAAATTAAAATCTATTTTAGATAGTGTTCCGGATATAGAAGACCTTCCCCCATTTTATCAGGATTACATTGACATTACTGTTGGTGTGGATGATATGAAACAGGCTCTTGGAGGGCTTAACTGGGCTTATGGTATTTTAACACAACTTGAAAAAGTTCGGAGAGAAAAAGGAAAAGTTCGGA
>OQVP01000313.1_pt1 | contig 18587 bp, 10 predicted proteins | sample 1691541 | NCBI WGS metagenome assembly OQVP01 (sample SAMN03418258, study PRJEB22391) | human gut metagenome | biome: human-gut; feature: organic feature; material: feces | host: Homo sapiens | place: Tanzania | collected 2013-01 | reverse complement strand
CAGTATCGGCCCAAAGTTGGGCGCCTGCCGGCGACCGCATCAGGACGGCGTGGGCCGAGGAGGTCACGCCGGAGAATGTCCATAAGGAATATCCCCGCCCGCAGATGGTGAGGCCGGATTGGAAATCCCTCAATGGCCTGTGGGAATATTCAATAACCCCGAAGAGCGCCGTCGTGCCGGAAAGGTTTGACGGTCAGATACTTGTCCCGTTCGCCGTGGAGTCCTCGCTTTCGGGAGTAGGTCGTACATTCACTCCAGAGGATGCCCTATGGTACAGGACGACGTTCAGAGTGCCGTCGGCGTGGAAGGGCAAGCGTCTGCTGCTGAACTTCGAGGCGGTTGACTGGCAGGCCGATGTGATTGTCAACGATGTTCAGGTCGGAAGGCACACCGGCGGCTACACGCATTTCTCCTTTGACATCACTCCTTATCTGAAGTCCGGCGACAACACATTGGTTGTCAGGGTCGAGGATTCTACGGATAATGATTTCCAACCTCGCGGCAAGCAGGTCCGGACGCCGAGTGGCATCTGGTACACCGCTGTGTCGGGTATCTGGCAGAGTGTCTGGATCGAGCCGGTGGCCAAGGCGCATGTCGCTGACTACTACGCTGTCTCCGACATCAAGGCGGGGAAGGTCGATGTCACTGTGACCACGGAGGGCGCTTTGGAAGGCGATGTCGTGAAGGTGGAGCTTCTTGAGGGCGGTGTCGGCTATTCGACCGACAATGCCTCCGGCAAGGTCATCGCCCGGGGAAAGACCGTTCCGGGAGGCACGGTGACGCTTCCTGTGGAGGATCCACGGCTGTGGTCTCCGGACTCACCTTATCTCTATGGTCTCCGGGTTTCCGTGGTCCGCGGCGGAAAGACGATCGATGCTGTCAACGGCTACACGGCGATGAGGGAGGTCTCATTGTTCGTCAAGAACAAGAACACGAAACTGATGGCTCTCAACGGTCAGCCTCTCTTCCAGTTCGGCCCTCTGGACCAGGGCTGGTGGCCGGACGGATTGTACACGGCTCCGACGGACGAGGCTCTTAGGTACGATGTCCAGAAAACCAAGGATTTCGGTTTCAACATGATCCGCAAGCACATCAAGGTCGAGCCTTCGCGCTGGTTCTACCATTGCGATCAGATCGGCATGATGGTCTGGCAGGACATGCCGTCCTTTGCCGGCAACAATCTCAACAAGTGGGGAATACACAACTACGGCGAGGGCACGGATTTCCCTGCCACGCCGATGGCCAAGGCCAACTATTATAAGGAATGGGGCGAGATCATCGCGCAGGTCAGGAAGTTCCCTTGCGTGGTGATGTGGGTTCCGTTCAACGAGGCCTGGGGGCAGTTCGACACCAAGGCCGTCGTTGATTTCACGAGGGCGCAGGATCCTACAAGACTTATCAACATGTCCTCAGGAGGCAGCTGGGAGCCTGATTGCGGCGACATCATGGACAACCATCACTATCCTTATCCGGCGATGTACCTTTGGGAGACCAAGATGGCGAATGTGGTGGGTGAATATGGCGGCATCGGTCTTCCGCTTGAGGGGCATCTGTGGCAGCCTGACCGCAACTGGGGCTATGTCCAGTACAAGAGCGGCGACGAGGTGCTTGATGAATATTCAAGGTTCGCCGATCACCTTATCCTGCTGGTCAGGCAGGGTGTCTGCGGAGCCGTCTACACTCAGACGACCGATGTCGAGGGTGAGGTCAACGGCCTCATGACCTACGACAGGAAGGTCGTGAAGATGAATGAGAAGAAATTGAACGAGATCAACACCAAGGTGATCAAGTCAATGCCTGTCAAATAATCAACAAGTAACAACAATCATGGAGAATCTTTTTGACATCAAAGGAAAAGTGGTGGTGATGACGGGGGCCTGCGGGGTTCTCGGAGCCACGATTGTGAAATATTTCGCCGCGCAAGGCGCGAAGGTCGCCCTTCTGGATCTTGACAGGGCTGCCGAGAAGGGTGAGGGCATTGTCGCCGAGATCAAGGCTGAGGGAGGGGAGGCGTGCTTCCTTCCGACCAACGTGCTTGACAAGGAAACGCTTGAGGCCAACTGCAAGGTGATCGTGGAGAGGTACGGCGGGATAGATGTCCTGCTTAACGCCGCCGGAGGCAACATGGCCGCCGCGACGGTTCCGCCTGAGAAGACAATCTTCGACCTGGATGTTGAGGCTGTGCGCAAGGTGGTGGATCTCAACCTGTTCGGCACTATCCTTCCTACTATGGTGTTCGCCAAGGCGATGGTAGGAAAGAAGAAAGGCTCGATCATCAACTTCTGCAGCGAGACTTCGCTCAGGCCGCTTACCCGTGTCGCGGGTTATGGTGTCGCAAAGGCCGCCGTGGCCAACTGGACCAAGTATCTGGCCGGCGAGCTTGCGATAAAGTTCGGCGAGGGCTTCAGGGTCAACGCCATCGCTCCGGGATTCCTGCTCACGAACCAGAACCGTTCCCTGCTCACGAATCCTGACGGCAGTCTGACCGACCGCTCCCACAAGATTCTCGCCCACACGCCGTTCGGTCGCTTCCTTGAGCCGGAGGAACTTCTCGGAACCCTCCACTGGCTGGCTTCCGACGCCTCAAAGGCCGTTACCGGAACGATCAACGTAGTTGATGGAGGTTTCGATGCGTTTTCGATTTAGCTCCTCGCTAAATCGAAAATGCATCTTTTTTTTCTCAACCCCCAGTCACTTCGTGACAGCCCCGGTGGGGCACGGGGAAAGGATTCCCCGAAACCCCTTCGGTCGCTTCGCTCCGAGTGGTGAAGACTATATATGGATTACTTGCAATACAAAAGAAATGGCTATTTTGAATTGAAAATGAAAAATAATCTATTTTTGATGCGGGAGAGCTGGAGATGGTACGGCCCGAACGATCCTATCTCCCTGGATTACATACGTCAGACAGGCGTGACTGACATCGTTCACGCGCTCCATCATATTCCTAACGGTCAGGTGTGGCCTGTCGAGGAGATCAAGGCCCGCCAGAAGATGATCGCCGACTGGGGACTGACCTGGAGCGTGGTGGAGAGCGTGCCTGTGCACGAACACATCAAGACCCGGACAGGGGACTATCTCCAGTACATCGAGAACTACAAACAAACCCTGCGCAACCTCGCCGAGTGCGGCATAAAGTGCGTGACCTACAACTTCATGCCGGTGCTGGACTGGACTCGCACCGATCTGGACTACAGGCTTCCTGACGGCTCGACCTGCCTTCGTTTCGAGAGGGCGGCACTGCTCGCCTTCGACCTTTTCATCCTGAAGAGACCGGGAGCCGAGAAGGAATATTCAGAAGAGGACATCGCCAAGGCGAAGGCTCGTTTTGAGAAGATGGACGCGGAGGAGATCCACCGGCTCACCCGCACGATGATCGCCGGGCTTCCGGGCAGCGAGGAGAGTTTCACCCTCGACCAGTTCAGAAAAGAGCTTGAGAGGTACGATGGGATTGATTCCGAGAAACTTAGAAGCAACCTTGTGTTCTTCCTCAGCCAGATCTGCCCTGTGGCCGACGAGGTGGGCGTGAGGATGGTCATCCATCCGGACGACCCTCCGTTCCCGATTCTTGGTCTTCCAAGGATCCTTTCAACGGCGGATGATTTCCGTAAACTGATCGCCGCGGTCCCTAACTGGTCCAACGGCCTTTGCCTCTGCACCGGTTCATTCGGCATCAGAGCCGACAACGATCTTGTCGGAATGATGCGCGAGTTCGGGGACAGGACCGATTTCGTGCATTTCAGAAGCACGAGACGCGACGCGGAAGGCAACTACTTCGAGGACACCCACCTGGCCGGCGATGTGGACATGTACGGCATGATGAAGACCCTGCTGGAAGCCATGCAGGAGCGCAAGTTCCGTGTGTTCTGCCGTCCTGACCACGGCCACAGGATGTGCGATGACCTTCAGAAGAAATCCAACCCGGGATATTCCTGCTACGGTCGTATGAGAGGCATCGCCGAGCTGCGCGGCCTCCAGATGGGCATCGCCGGATCATTATATCCTGAAAAATAATGCCCCTTATTTATGTTCTGATTCTCGCTGTTGATGCGTTCTCACCCTAATGACGTTCCATACAGATCAAAACAGTTTCTTGGACTAATAGAAGATATTCACCATGAAGACATTAAAAACCATTTTTCTGGCAGTATGCCTTTCACTCGTGACTGCTGTGACGGGATATTCACAGAACCATTATCAGCCGACCCCAGAGAACCTTGAGGCACGTCGGCAGTTTGTCAATGACCGCTTCGGAATATTCCTGCATTGGGGCATCTACGCCTCCTATGCGCAGGGTGAGTGGTACCTTAACCAAGGTCATCTGAACAAGGATGAATATGCCCACGCGGCTTCCGCCTTCTACCCCGCCGGCTACAACGCCGAGGAGTGGGTCAAGGCTTTCAAGGATGCCGGCGCCGAGTACGTGACGATCACTTCCCGCCACCACGACGGCTTTTCGATGTTCGACTCCAAGGCTTCGGACTACAACATCGTCAAGGCGACCCCTTGGGGAAAGGATGTGATGAGGGATCTGGCTGACGCCTGCCATAAGGAAGGTCTGAGCCTCCAGTTCTATTATTCGATTCTGGACTGGATCAGGGAGGATTACCCTCTTGGCGAGTCTGGCCACAACACCGGCCGCAAGGGCGATCATCCTGACTATGACCACTATCTTGGCTTTATGAAGCAGCAGGTGAAAGAGTTGATGACCCAGTACGCCCCTGTCCGCGCCCTCTGGTTCGACGGTTATTGGGACCACAAGCGCGACTCGATTCCTTTCAACTGGAAGATGCCTGAGTTCTATGAATATATTCATTCAGTGAATCCGGCCTGCCTGATCGGCAACAACCATCACATCCAACCGATTGAGGGTGAGGATTTCCAGATGTTCGAGAGAGACCTTCCAGGCCAGAACACCGCCGGTTATTCCGAAGGTCAGATGGTCAGCGACAAGCTGCCTCTGGAGATGTGCCAGACGATGAACCACACCTGGGGCTACAGTGTGAAGGACCGGGACTACAAGACCGCCGCTCAGCTCATCGGCACTCTTGCGAAGGCTGTCTCTATGAACACCAATCTTTTGCTGAACATCGGTCCGCGCGCGGACGGCCGCCTTCCGGAAGCCGCTCTGTCTCTGTTGAAAGAGATCGGCCAGTGGATGAAGGTGAATGGTGAATCCATCAAGGGCTGCGGCCCCGGCCCGATCGCCGAGCAGGAGTGGGGAGTCTCGACCGCTCCTCTCACGGGTGGCAAGACCTTCTATATTCATGTCCTTCAGAACCCGGGCGCTGTCCTTGAGATTCCGGTCGCCAAGAAGGCCAAGGTGAAGTCAGTGACCGCATTGTATGACGGAACGGCCCTGTCAGTCAAGAAAGTCGGTGAGAATCTTTTCATAACCCTCCCGGCTGACCTTCCGGCGGAGGACTACGTCATCTCGGTGACGATGAAATAGCGTTCCCACATCAGTCATCCGCCACCGGCACACTCTCTCTTAAAAAGACATCTATCGAAAATACTGCCAAATCTTTATCAGCTTATTTTTAAACGCTTACTAAAAGAGGGTGACGCAATGACAATCACGCGAAGAATTTCTCGTTCATTTTCGATGGAATAAAAAGGAATATATCTCCAGCCTACGACCTCACCGAATGTCGTGACGCAACCATGGATTCCATTCATCGCTCGCTAATGGTAAGGAACATCCGCCCCGGGAGGATTTCCTGATAATAGCCGGAGATGCAGGATTGACCAAAAAACAAGCCTTGAAGATAATCGACCGGGTCCGTGAAGTGGTCAATAATCACTGAATATGTTACTATTCGGCAATTTTCCAGGACTCGATCGTGCGGGTCTGGGTGGAGATGTTGACTCCGACCTTGACGAGTCTTTTGCCGGACGCTGAGCCTATTCCTGACGTTGAGCCTGCCGAAGCGTCACGACGGGTCGCTTCGACAGGCTCAGCGACCGATGTGGCTTCACATCTCTCCGTCCCCTCAAACCTGTACGGAATCAGATACCCTTTCTCATCGATCTGCCTGAGCGCCTCCTCGGCGGAGCCGTCCACCTTGAACTCAAAGACATAGACCCTGTCCTTGGTCCGGCACACGGCGTCCGCCCGTCCGACGGCGGACTTGACCTCGGCCTGGGTGTAGTAGCCAAGCAGCGAGAAGATCAGATAGATGATCGTCTGAAAATGCTTCTCGGACTTGTTCTCCAGATCGTAAGGAATTCCGGCAAGGTAGGACTGCATGAGCGTCAGAGCGGCATCAATGTCATGCTTGTACATCGCGACAAAGAACTTGGCCACAAATCCGCTTCCGGTCGTACTCTTGTTTTTATATTGCGCTAACAATCCTTGCGTGAAGCCGATCTTGACCTCTTTGTTAGGGTAACCCAAAGTGTAGAGATGCAGAGCCCGGTCATAGTCCTTGATGGTCAGGTAGCCTGTCTGGTAGAGCACCGGAAGGACATTGTCGCTGATCTCCGGAGAGACGTCGAAGTCGGACTCCGGAATCATCGGCATACTGTCAAGGGTCGTCTCGTCAATCTCTGAGTTCTTAAGTCTCTCAAGAAGGTATGTCGGAGTTCCAGTGTCGAACCAGTAGCTTCCGAAGTCCTGTGCGTCCAATGATTTGATCAGACTGAAAGGATTGTAGATGTCCTCGGACCGCCCGCAGAAATGATAGCCGTCATAGTTATGCTTGAGTTCTTCCAGAGTCTCCTCATAGGATATTTCCAGACTTTCGGCCATCCTCTTGACCGGCTCCTGCATCTGGGTCTCGATCTCGCTTTGGGAGATTCCGCAGATCGCTGAATATTTCGGCATCATCGAGATGTTCTGCAGATTGTTGAGTTCACTGAATATGCTGAGTTGCGCGAACTTGTTGATCCCCGTGATGAACACGAATCGAAGGTACGGATCCAGACTCTTGACAGGGCTGTAGAAGTTCCTCATGATCTGCCGCATTGGAATAAGCCTCTCCTGATCGTTCATCACGTCCAGCAGCGGTGCGTCATATTCATCGATGATAATGACGGCCTTTTCGCCGGCCTGCTCCACCGCCACTTTTATTAATCGCTCAAAACGTGCGTGTATGTCGTCTTCGGATAGATGATCATCCTTCCCGAACGTGATTTCATACTCCTCAAGTTTGTAACTTATTGTACGGAGCAACTGTTCCTCATTCATATGCTTGGCCGTGGACATGTCGAAGTGGAACACCGGATGCCTGGTCCAATCTTTCTTCAGTTCTCCGGCCTTCAGCCCGTTGAACAGTTCCGCATCCCCCGCGAAGTAACTATGGATCGTAGATGACAGCAGCGACTTCCCGAACCGCCTTGGCCTGCTCAGGAACACGTACTTGTAATTCTCCGCCAAGTCGTGAACAAACCCCGTCTTGTCGATGTAGAGATAGTCTCCCTCGACAATATCCCTGAACGTCTGTATCCCGATCGGGTACCTGATCCTTTTCGCCTCCATAGCCCTTTAATAATTAATGTCCAATGCCAAAGATAGTGAATATTTCCAAAAATAGGTCAATATCTGTGAGGGTCTGAGAGGTCAATATCCGCTGTAAAACCAGCAATGCTTGTGATATTAATGGCCCGTTCCTCGCCCTATGTATTCAATTTTATCGATTGACGCAACTTGTTTTTTTCAACATTACTTAAGGGCATTATCCGCAAAGAATGCCAATCATTTACAAACCACGGACACGATAAAACGCCACCAACGGTATTCAATCCACTATCACTGTGTCTGACCCTCCCTCGGGATATGGGGGTCAGACACACACAATGGCCTCCCAGCATTGCCAGGGCCATTCTTGCGTGCCTGTGGTTTGCACAATATGATGTTCATGGTGATTCTATGTATTCAATTTTATCGATCGATGCAACTTATTTTTTCAACATTACTTAACATTGTTAAATTTTTAAAGTCAGCGTTTCATAACATAAAAAATTATGAGCTCGATTATCATCTGTTATCGATACCTATGAACACGCCTACATCTTCCAAAGGGTATAATCTTCCTGTTATCGTGAATCTTGGATAGTAGGTTCGACCGCTCAATCTGGCATAACAATAATTATCGTTCTTATTCAGTGTGATTTTTACAAAGATGATAAATGACCCTTTTTTAAGTTTCATCTCAAAAGTAGTTTCCCCTTTTTTGTTAGTGACAGTCTTAAAATCCGATGCATTACCTTTGAACGTATCACAATTTTGAGGTTTAGGATCATTTATTTGAACTATAGCTTCATTCCCGTTGAGAAGAACGAAGTTAGTATTAGGATCGCAACCCCAAGTTTTGCTTCTCTTTTCATAGATTCTGCGGTCAACTTTCAAAACGAACGCTTTTTTATTCAGAGCATCAATTGCTTGCTCGTGTCGTAATTTATCTTCCAGTACTCTTGTTGCTTTTATAGAGTCTCTTCTGTCGCTTCTATTTTTCTGTGCTAAAGATGGGCTAATAGACAAGAATAGAGCAAGAAATAATAAAATGATTCTTTTCATGTGACAAAGATTTATCTGTGACTGTTGATTTCATTGATAATAGATGGCAGAAGTTTTGGTTGTGACCTGAGCGACATCATATAGTTCTGATATTCTGCCGGAATAGTCTTCCAAACACTTAGGAACTGCCGATAATCGTCAACATCCAGGTTGGAATATGCGTTGGCCTTGATCCATTCGGACAATGTCTTAGATCTGCCATTCTTTAGCTCCGCCTTTGCGTATTTCATGTTAAGGGCCATTTCCGTGTTACCTTCTCCACCGTTGACAAAACTCATATAGTCCATAATCAACTTTGCTTCAAATTCAATGTTGAATGGAACTTCCCAGTAGTCAGAATAAACAACTCTTTGCAAGGCGTGTATAATTTCTTCGTATAAAGTTCTATCGGAATAATCTTCTAAAGACTTAAAGTACACAGTGTTGCTGGGACTGTGGTATCGCATGGAGACAGTCTGATCCGCATCTATCATAACATTCAGTTTTTGGAACACCCCACTGGATGTCCTGCTTACATAATCAATATAACTGATTACCGCTCTGCTGGCATTATCACCATTCTCCATATAGTTCGTAATAAATACATTGCCTTTTTTCCTTTTTTCGGTAGGAGCGTTGACCGTGAAACCAAGCCGCCTTTTGCCAGGTCAGTTTCGTTTGGGTAAAAAGACATCGAGTCCGATAGTTATTAGTTTGTGGCAATATTATGAATATATTTTCAATTATGCAAATATGGCTGCCATAGAGAAATCCCCCTATGGCAGCCATATTTGTGGTGTCTCGATTATCGTAAGGAAAATGATCGTTAATCGTTGGCGGAGAGGTACTCATCAATGGCCGCGGCGGCCTTGCGACCCGCACCCATGGCGAGGATCACGGTGGCGGCTCCTGTGACGGCGTCACCGCCGGCGAATATGCCCTCTCTGGTCGTGCGGCCTTCGGCATCAGCCTCAAGCCCGCCACGACGTGTGGCCTGAAGTCCCTTCGTCGTGTTGACGATCAACGGATTCGGAGCAGTTCCAAGAGCCATGATCACGGTCTCGGTCGGGATCTCGAACTCGGATCCCGGAATCGGGACAGGGGAGCGGCGGCCGCTTGCGTCAGGCTCACCGAGCTCCATCCTGATGCACTTGATCGCCCTTACCCAGCCCTTCTCGTCACCGAGAATCTCAACCGGGTTGGTAAGCATCTGGAAGTCAATGCCCTCTTCCTTGGCGTGATGAACCTCCTCCTTTCTTGCAGGAAGCTCGTTCTCGGTACGACGATAGACAATCGTCGTGTCGGCGCCTAACCTCAAGGCTGTCCTTGCGGCATCCATAGCCACGTTACCTCCTCCGACAACGCAGCATTTTCTGCCAGCGTGGATCGGGGTCAGGTAGTCCTCGCGGAAAGCCTTCATAAGGTTGTTTCTCGTCAGGAACTCATTGGCGGAGAAAACCCCGTTGAGATTCTCGCCAGGAATGCCCATGAATTTCGGCAGACCGGCTCCCGTGCCGACGAACACGGCCTTGTAGCCTTCCTTGTCCATCAGCTGGTCGATGGTGACCGTCCTTCCGACAATCACATCGGTCTCTATTTTGACTCCGAGCGCCTTGACAGCGTCGATCTCGCGCTTGAGGACGGTGTCCTTGGGAAGCCTGAACTCAGGGATGCCATATTCCAACACACCGCCGGCCTTGTGGAGGGCTTCGAAGATCGTGACATCGTAGCCTTTCTTGGCCAGGTCGGAGGCGCAGGCCAGGCCTGCAGGTCCGGAACCGATGATGGCAACCTTCGCGCGGCCAGATGTCGGAGCGGCTGGCGCCTCGACAGGATTGGCGCCGGTCGTGGCGGAGTAGTCGGCCACAAACCTCTCCAGTTTGCCGATGGCCACCGGCTCACCCTTGACACCGATGATGCAGCTGCCCTCGCACTGGCTCTCCTGCGGGCAGACACGTCCGCAGACGGCTGGAAGGGAGGAGTCCTCGGCGATGATGGCGGCGGCTCCGGCGATGTCACCTGCGGCCACCTTGGCGATGAATTCAGGAATCTTCACGCTGACAGGGCAGGCCTGCACACAGCGGGGATTCTTGCAATGGAGACAGCGTGTGGCCTCTGTCGTGGCTTCCTCAAGGTTGTAGCCGTAGCAGACCTCATCGAAATTATGCGCGCGTACTTTCGGATCCTGCTCGCGTACCGGTACTCTTGGTATTCTCTGTGCCATTATATTCCCATTTTAGATTTAACCTCCGTCTCCTCGGGCCTGTACTGTCCGAGACGCCTCATGGCCTCGTCGAAATCAACGTCATAGCCGTTGAACTCAGGACCGTCCACGCATGCGAACTTCACTTTTCCGGCCACGGTCACGCGGCATGCACCGCACATTCCCGTGCCGTCCACCATCAGCATGTTCAGGCTCACGTCCTCAGGGATGCCGAGTTTCTTGCAGGTCAGGGTGCAGAACTTCATCATGATCATAGGGCCGATTGACACAGCCTGGGTATATTCCTTACCCTCATTGACCAGTTTCTCAAGCAGGCCGGTGACCATTCCGTGGAATCCTTCCGAACCGTCGTCAGTGCAAAGGTAGAGGTTGTCACAGGCGGAGGCCAGCTCTTCCTTGTAGATAAGAAGATCCTTGGTCTTCGCTCCGATGATGACATCGACCGCTATGCCTCTCTCGTGCAGCCATTTAGCCTGAGGGTAGACCGGAGCGGTGCCGACACCGCCGGCGATGAATATGTACCTTTGGCCTTTCAGCTCCTCATCCGTCTTGTCAACGAAGGCGGAAGGGTTGCCCAGAGGTCCCACGACATCGCTGAAGAACTCGCCTTCGGCCTTGGAGATGATCGCGGCCGATGACGCTCCTATGAGCTGGGTGACGATGGTCACCGTGCCGTTCTCCCTGTCGTAGTCACTGATGGTAAGTGGTATGCGTTCGCCCTTTTCGTCGGAGCGGACAATCAGGAACTGCCCAGGTTTGGCGGCCTCGGCAATCCTTGGAGCCGACACCACCATCTTGCAGATGTTAGGAGTCAGCATCACTCTTTCAAGAATCTTGAACATAAGCTATCTAAAAATAGTGTTATTAAATGTAGCGGGCAAATGTAGGAAATTAAGTCGATATTCCAAATTATTCCCGAATATATGATGCAGGATCGCGCCCGATTGTCCGTTTTGCGTTCGTTCTGTTGATTTGCCATAATTTAGCATAATTTAGCTTCGGAAATGTGTGTTTTGAAGGATTTTAATCGTATATTCGCAAAATTAGAGATTAGTGCCGAAAGGTACGATGTCCGTGACGATAAATGACACATTGATATGGCAAAGAAATCTACCTTCAAGTCCAATTGGCCGAAGTATCTTCTCCAGTGGGGAGTGCTGGCGCTGCTGGTTTTCTTCTTGAGCGGACTCGCTTCGCTCGTGTTCACTGACATGAATGCTCCGGATCCGGAAAAATACTGCCCTTTCGGCGGCCTGGAGGCATTGGGAACCTATTTCGCCAACGGTTCATTGCCTTGCTCGATGACAAGCATGCAGATCGCTATGGGTGTTGTCCTCGCGGCGGCAGTCGTGCTTCTCGGCAAGCTGTTCTGCGGCTATCTCTGTCCCGTCGGAACGGTGGAGGATCTTCTGAAGAAACTCAGGCAGGCCATCGGGTTCAACGCCTTCAACATCAATGAGCGCAGTGTCGCCGACAAGGTGCTGAGGATCGTGAAGTACGTGCTTCTGTTCATCACCTTCTACATGACATTGACCGCAAGCGAGCTCTTCTGCAAGAATTTCGACCCGTACTACGCCACGGCCACGGGATTCAAGGGTGAGATCACGCTTTGGATGTCCGTCGCCGCGTTGGCGCTTGTGCTTATCCCCGGTCTTTTTGTGGACAGGTTCTGGTGCAAGTACATCTGCCCGCTCGGAGCGATCTGCAACTCCCTCAAATTCTGGGTGTGGATGGTCGTGCTGGTGGGTGTGTGGTGGATTCTTGACCTTCTCGGACTACAGTTGCCTTGGGTCTGGCTGCTTGGAGCCATGTGTCTGCTCGGCTACCTGCTGGAGATCCTTTGCGGAAGGCCAAAGCCGCAGCTGCTCGGCGTGGTTATCGACAACGGCAAATGCAACGGCAACTGCCGCCTCTGCCAGAAGAACTGTCCTTATAATATTGATGTCCCGTCATTTGAAGGCAAGGTCAATTCTGTTGACTGCACCCTTTGCGGCGAGTGTGTCGCCTCCTGCCCTCTTGGCGCCCTCAGTGTCGGCGTAAGAAAGGAGGTTGATGGAAAACGCTGCAAGTCAGCCAAGTATATTCCTGCGGTACTGACTGTCGTGGCTGTCGCCATAGCGTTCATCATCGGAGGAAAGTTCGAGGTGCCTACAATCGACGAGAAGTGGGGGATAGAACCGGGAATGAAACTGGAGACGGTCAGGATGGAAGGCCTCAAGTCGGTCAAGTGCTTCGGCAGTTCGATGGCCTTCAAGGCCAGGATGGAGAAGGTGGCGGGAGTCCATGGAGTCAGGACATTCGTCGGAAGCCACACGGTCGTGGTCACCTATGACGCCAACGCCATCGACGCCGCGAAGGTCGAGGCTCTGATCTTCGTCCCTTCCAAGTTCAGGGTCAACAGCCTGGAGCCGGAGCAGTACGACTCGCTCAAGTGCGTGACCATCAGGACGGAAAAGATGTTCGACAAACTCGACCTTAACTACCTCGGAATGCAGATGAGACTCACGGAAAAGAAGATATTCGGTCTGGAGTCCATCTACGAGTGCCCTCTCATCGTCAAAGTGTACATGGCGCCTGACGAGGATCTGGACGAGGCGTGGTTTAAGAATATTGTCGAGAAGAAGACCCTTGAGATGCCGGTTCACGGCGGCGGGGTCAAGACGATTGATCTCGGATTCAAGTTCATCCGTTTGGAGAAGGGAAGCACCATGATCTCCACTCCAGACTACCTAAGGATGATGTTCGACCAGTTCGCCGCTGAATATGCCCGTGAAACCAATCTTGACACGGCCCAGTGGTGGTACGAGATTGTTGACCGCAACTACGAGAAGCCTATCGTGAAGAGAGGGATGCCATTCCTCAGCAACCATCTGTCCTCCCATGAAGGGGTTCTGGGAACATACCTCACCCTTAACGATGATCTGGAGCCGTGCATCCGCATACGTTACACGGCTCCGATGACCGAGGCCTCGCTTTTCGAACTGATGACGATGCCGAAATGGACCATCAAGTTCTCGGATGATGACATACGCGAGGTTGACGCCAAATTGAGTTTCGGAAAACCGGGCCGCAGCATCCCCGTCAAATAAGCGTTCATATTCATAAATAGAGGGTTATTTCTGTTGCCGCTTAATTAGATGAAAGGAATATACATCGCGCTCGCCTTGCTTTTCGCCGCGTCTTTTACAGCCAGGCTTGATGCTCAGATCGCCATATCTGAAGATATGTTCGGACGCACTTCATTCACGGTGAAGGCGCAGGTCCTTGACTCGCTGACGCGGGAGCCTATCGCGTTCGCTTCGGCGTATCTCAGGCATCCGAAGGACACGGTCATCACCAGTTTCGCTCTGACGGACACACTCGGCAAGGCTGAGTTGAAGAAAGTGGCGAAAGGGGAGCATCTGCTTTGCATTGAATATCTTGGCTACAAGCCTGTCTATAAAAGAATATATGTCCGCTCGGGAAATTATGACGCCAAGGTCATCCTTATGCAGCCGGACGACAAGGTGCTGAAGGCGGCGTCTGTTTCGGCTGTCGGGACACCGATGGAGATGAAGGGCGACACCCTTATCTATAACGCCTCTTCTTTCAGGGTTATGTCCAATGACAACCTTGCGGATCTGCTTAAGAAGATGCCTGGAGTTGAGGTAGGCGAGGACGGAACAGTCAAGGTCAACGGCAAGGAGGTAAGCAAAATCACGGTCGGCGGAAGGACATTCTTCCTTGGTGACAACAAGGCTACTCTCGACAACCTGCCGGCCAAGATTGTGGACAAGGTAAAGGTCATTGACAAGGAATCGGAATCCGCAGAGTTCACTGGCATAAAAGGTGAAAAGGAGAAGGTGATGGATGTGGAGTTGAAGGAGGAGTATAAGAGCGGGTGGTTCGGCAACGCGAAGCTGTCCGGGGGAACGACCGCTTACGGCAAGGACGGCAACGGCTTCAAGGAAAAAAAGGATCTGCTCTTCAGCGGCTCGGCTATGGTCTCGGCCTACGGAGAGAAGAATCAGGTCACGAGCATCGCCAGCGGGTATAATTTTATGGCTCCGGGATCCGGGATGTTTGTTATGTATGACGGTAACGAGAGCGAGATTCCGTCATTGCCGTACAATGGAATGCACAAGAGATGGCAGGTGGGAACGAATCTGAACTCCGATGCCATAAAAGGCTTCACCACAGATGCTTCCGTTGTTTATTCATCGGAGAACGCGGACAAACATTCGAGGACAGACCGGACATCGTTCAAGGAGGATGGAGACCTTTTTGACACTTCGGACGAGATAGAGAACGGCAATCTGGACAAGTTCACAGTACGTGCCGAGTTCAAAAAGAAAAACAGGAAGAAGACATCGCTTTACTTTGAACCATCCTTCTCTTGGTATGATTATGACTTAAACTCCACCGGTAACACACATTCACTTATGGAAGGTGAGGAGAGAAACCGTTCGGTGTCAAACTCACTCTCAAAGAAGAGTGGAATCTCCACCGGAGGTGATTTGAGCGCCGGAATCAAGAAACTCGGCAAAGATAAACGCGCGTTGACCCTTGATCTTGACTACACTTTGAGTGCGAATGACGGAAAATCGACAGAATATTCAAAAACAACGTTCGCTTCTTCAGGCAAAGAGGACATTCGTGATCTGATTTACGACAAGGACGGCAGTTACAGTGACATAGGCGGATCGCTCAAATACGTCGAGCCGTTCGGCAAGAACTGGGCGCTGTCCGCGACATTGAGCTCGCGCTATAGTGTAAGGAAGTCAACCAGTGACGCGTCCAATGCTGACGGATCGGCCAACGACTACTACTCGTCTGTGTCGGACAACTACTATTTCTCCAATGAGGGACAGCTTCTGGCTCAGTACAACAAGGGAAAGACCAACGTGCAGTTCGGTGGTCAGGCAAGGCTCTACAAGAACGAGAACTATGCCCGTTCTTTCGGGCTTGACACCAAAACAGGAGTGGACGAGTGGCAGACAACGCTTTCGCCTTTCGTGAACGTGAGATATTCCGACAAGAACAACAATGTGTATTTCAGACTGTCCAGCAGAACGGCCAGGCCTTCTTCCGCCAGCATCGTGCCGACATTCAACATTGTCAATCCGACAAGGATCACGGCCGGAAACATTTACCTTAAACCGGTTACAAAAGAATCTGTGACCACCACCTACAGGGGCTCTTGGGGGAAAGCCAGGTTCAATGGATGGCTGTTCGGAGATTATTCCTCCAATTCGCAGGTGTCAGCCATTTGGTTTGATGAGAACAGCGTCAGATATTCGATTCCGGTGAACACTAAGAAACCTTCCTATAGTTACAGCTCCGACTTTAATTTCTTCACCCCATTGTCAAAGGACGGTAAACTGCAACTCTCCGTCAATGGTGGATTTGGTGTCACCAGATCTGTAAGTTATCAAAGCAAAGGCACTCTCGACAATCTTGAGATCGACCTTGACTCTTTTGACTACACCGACTTTATGAGCAAATTCTGGGGAGACGCTTCCGGAAACCTTTTCTACTCCGGACAGAGCGGCTTTCAGGAAAGCTTGACACGAAGTGTCAGAACGAATATTAGTATGATGGTAACCTTGAATCTCGAACGCTTCTCTCTGCAACTCGGGTCAGGGGTTAATAATTCAAAATCAAGATATTCCCTGGATTCAAAGGCGGATACAGATGTTTGGGATACAAATTTTGGAATAAGTCCATCCTACACATCACCTCACGAGTTTGAGTTCCAGTCTGATTTCTCCTATAGAATCCTGCGAGGTTATGGTTCCGGTTATAATGATGACTATGTCCGCTGGAATTTCAGTGTCGGAAAGAACATAAAGTCTTTCAATATCACCCTTACCGCTCAGGACTTGCTCGACAGCGCAAGGTCACTGAGGCGTACCGTGCAGGATGATTACGTCCAGAACTCCTACACCAATGTGCTCGGCCGCAGGATCATCCTCTCCTTCACATGGAACTTCGGCAAGATGGACGCCTCCAAGAGCGGAGCGGCCCAGAATGCCATGTGGAATATGGCGTACTAAAGCAGATGCCCCAGGAAGCGCGCCTTCTCGGAATCTGACATACCACGCCTGCGGGCATATTCATCAATCGCCTTCTGGCTGACGCGGCGGATTTCGGGATAGGTGGCCTCCGGATGAATGAATATGAGTCCGCAGATGCTGGCGTCCGGAATCATCGCGCAACTGTCCAGCAGCGTGATGCCAAGCCTCTCTGATTCAGGCAGCAACCTAAGAATATCCCGCTTCAGCGTGTGGTCCGGGCAACTTGAATATCCCACCGCAGGCTTGATGACCTTCGCCCCGCTGAACTCTGATGGCAATTCTTTATGAATATGCCTGCTCAGCCATTCTGACGCCGCCTCCGCGAGAGTCAGCCGTACGGCCCTGGTAAGCATCGGCCCGTATTCCGTGCCGCAAGCCGGACAGTCGCATCCGGATGGATGTGATTCGGTGCGCACGGAAATCGCGAACATCCCCATAGGCGACTCGAACCCATATTCCTTAGGCGGAACGAAATCGGCCAGTGACCGTTCGCCTTCCTGCCGGAGCATCGGCAGCCGGAAATCTTTGGAGACAATGTCGTCCCCTTCGCTATGACATCCGTCAAACCTTGCCGAAATGGTTATCCGACAAGCGTTTCCGTTCTTTAGTCTATCAATTTCCTTATGTGCGTCGGCACGGAGTTTCCTCAGTTCGTCGTGTCCTGTTCCACTTTTTATTCCCCAGATCGCAGCGAACATATTCCAGTCAAAGAACGGCTCCACTTCCTCTATGCCGAGCCTCTTCCCCGATATGTTCCCGAATGGTTCCCCCTTAATGAAACTGAAGGCCGGGAACGGTTCGACGGGCTTGTGACCGGCCTTTTTCTGTGAAGACTGTGCATAAAGTTCACGAAGATGCTCTTGCTTTTTATGCTCGACGGCCTCCGTACCTTCTCTGTCCGTGATAAGCTGGTTTGCAAGCACCGCGCTTGCGGATGCGTCCTGACCATAGAACACATGCCCGTAAAGGGGCGCCAGCCTGACAGCTGTGTGGAGCGCCGACGCAGCGGCTCCGCCCACAAGCAGGGGAGTGTCCAACCCTCTGGCCGTCATCTCCTTGCAGATCTCCTCCATCTGGTATAGCGAGGGCGTTATCAGCCCGCTGACCCCGATAAGGTCCGCAGAGCACTCCGCCGCCTTCTCCAGAATCGTCTCCTTAGGCACCATCACCCCAAGATCTACGATCTCGAACCCATTGCAGCTCAGGACAATCTCCGTGATGTTCTTCCCGATGTCGTGCACGTCCCCCTTGACAGTAGCGAACACGATCCGAGGCTTTTTCACCTCCGACTCTCCGCCCCTCTCCTCAATGTAAGGTTGCAGCAGAGCCACCGCATTCTTCATGGTCTTCGCTGACTTCACCACCTGAGGCAGGAACATCTTTCCCGCCCCGAACAGTTCCCCGACCCGGGCCATCCCGCTCATCAGCGGCCCGTCAATGATCTCCACCGGCCTTTCGTACTTGCTCAGACACTCATTGATGTCCCTCTCCAGTCCCGATGAATCCCCCTTGACCAGCGCCCGCACCAACCTCTCCTCCACCGTCGCTTCGGCAGTCTCAGCGACCATCGAAGCGCTCGAGCTGTCACCAACTGCCGAATTGCCATTTGCGGAAGATATATTACCAGAATCTGCACCTGTCGGCTCCGGGTCGGAAAGGGTGAGGCGACCCTTTACCCGGATAGGGCGCGAAGCGTAGGTCGCCTCTGCCCTTTCCGACCCGGAACCGACCCCAACAGCATCCTTTTCCACCATAATCCTCGAAGCCTTCTCAATCAACCGATCCGTAGCCTCAGCATCCGAATCAAGAA